>OHSG01000762.1_pt1 | contig 14654 bp, 10 predicted proteins | sample 1578601 | NCBI WGS metagenome assembly OHSG01 (sample SAMEA3879534, study PRJEB24766) | human gut metagenome | biome: human-associated habitat; feature: feces | place: USA | collected 1985/1987
GATTTCGACGGTGTCGCCGTTTGCCAGTTTATAGTTGATTTTCTGGTTACGGCCGTTGACTTTTCCTCCGATACAGGTACAACCAAGTTTTGAATGGATTTCAAAGGCAAAGTCAAGGAGGGTAGCACCCATTGGCAGTTTGTGCAAATCTCCTTTTGGCGTGAAGACAAACACTTCCTTGTCATAGATATTCAGGTTCATTTTCTTCATGAGCTCTGATGTGTCAGAGCCTGAAGTCTCGAGCATGTCCCTGACATTGGCCATCCAATCGTCAAGACTTTTTTCACTTTTAATGCCTTTATATTTCCAGTGTGCCGCCAGACCTTTTTCTGCAATTTCGTCCATACGTTGGGAGCGGATTTGAATTTCTACCCAACGTTTGTCCGGTCCGTAAACTGTGGTATGCAGTGATTCGTAACCATTTGATTTCGGAATGGTGATCCAATCCTTCATTCTCGATGGATTGGCGGTAAACATGTCCGTGACAATTGCGAATGCCGCCCAGCAATCCCTGCGTTCGTTTTCCTTCGGCGTATCCAAAATAATACGGATGGCAAAGAGATCGTACATGTCGTAAACGTCGGCATTCTGCTTTTTCATCTTGTTCCAGATGGAGTAGATGGATTTGGTGCGGCCTTTAATTTCAAAATGAAGACCGGCTTCGGTTAGCCTTTTTTTTACGGGAGCGATGAAGTTGGCGATATACTGGTCGCGTTTCTCTTTTGTCTCATTCAGCTTTTTGGCAATCTGCGTATATATTTCCCGATTTGTATATTTTAAAGACATGTCCTCCAGTTCGGACTTTATTTTATAGAGTCCAAGCCGGTGGGCGAGAGGTGCATACAAGTATTGTGCTTCACTTGATATGTCAAATACGAACTTTTGGTTGGGATGATGGTTGATCATTTTCATAAGTCCGAGACGGTCTATAATCATAATAATGATTACTCTCAGATTCTCAGCGAATGCCATCATCAGTTTGCTGAAATTCTCGTCGCGCAGGGCTGTCTGCTTTTTGTATAGTGCGGAAACTTTCAATAGTCCTTTGACAATTGATTGAATGTCATCGCCAAACTCATTTTTAATATCATCCAATGATATATATTCATTTCTACAGAGATGATAAAGCAGTACGGAAATGACCATATTTTTGTCCGGGCCGATATGCTCAATGAGCAACAGGGCTGTATTGAGGTGACGAACAGTAGGGTTTATTCCATATTTGTCGCGTTGGGCATATCCTAAATCAATTCCTTGGGTAATAATGTCTCTCAGCCGTTTCACTTCCTGGTCATTTAGCTCGTCTTTGAGGGATTTGCGTAAAGAACGGTAAGCTTTTTTGACAAATTCGGACTCCTGATATGTATAATAGTTGTTTATATCCATAACTGTCGCGGTTTTATTACTTCAAATATATATTTTTTTTGTGGAAAACGTGTGAAGTATTAAATAAAAATTACTAAGTTTGGCATACCCTAAGATAAAACTTAAATTAGATACATATGTTTAACGACCAAGATTTGAAATTGTTTAAAGAAATGTAACGGTTGAGCAAATTGAAGCTCAATTGGATGCATTCAAGACTGGATTTCCTTATTTGAAGATTGTATCAGCCGCAACAGTTGGGAATGGAATCATGAAACTGTCGGATGAAGAAAAAGCACACTATGTGTCTGTTTGGAATCAATACCTTGAAGGAAATGCCGACATTCTAAAATTTGTTCCGGCTTCTGGCGCCGCCAGCCGGATGTTTAAAAATCTGTTTGCCTTTCTGGATTCGGAATCGGCCGTTCCCGACAATGATTTTATGGAGAAATTCTTTGGGAATATCCACCATTTCGCATTTTTCGGTGAATTGGACAAAGTTGTTGAAGCAAAATATGGTAAAGGGGTTGACGCGATGATGGAGAGCGGTGAATATAAGCAGATAGTCGCATCACTCTTGAATTCGGACGGATTGAATTATGGCAATCTGCCGAAAGCGCTCCTGGAATTTCACAAAGTGGGGGGTGACATTCACACTGCTTTGGCTGAACATTTGGAAGAGGGTGCCCAATATGCCGCAAACAAAGACAATAAGGTAAACGTGCATTTCACAGTTTCTCATGAACATCGTGCCTTGTTTGAAAAGGAAATAGCGAAACTGAAGCCGGAATTCTCAAAAACTTATGGTGTAAGCTATGAAATTGGCATGTCGGAACAGAAAGCATCTACGGATACAATTGCCGTAAACATGGACAATACACCGTTCAGGGAAAATGGTAAGCTGTTGTTTCGTCCCGGTGGCCATGGCGCTCTCATTGAAAACCTGAATGATGTGAATGCCGATGTGGTGTTTATCAAGAATATTGACAATGTAGTGCCGAAGACGAAGCGTGATATTACAGTGACATATAAGAAGGTTATCGGCGGTATTCTTGTGGATATTCAGAAGAAAATAGCCGGATATTTGCAATTGCTGGACAAGGGTAGCTATACGCATGAACAGGTGCTGGAGATTGTCCGTTTTGTGCAGCGCACTCTGTGTGTGAGAAATGAGGAAACCAAAAATCTGGAGGATGCAGAACTGATTCTTTATCTTAAAGGCAAGCTCAATCGTCCGATTCGTGTATGCGGTGTCGTGCGGAATGAAGGAGAACCTGGAGGCGGGCCTTACATTGCTTACAATCAGGACGGTTCGACATCGTTGCAAATTCTTGAAAGCTCACAAATTGACAAGAATAACGCAGAGGCTGTAAAACTTATGAAGGAGGCTACTCACTTTAATCCTGTAGATTTAGTGTGCTACATTAAAAATTACAAGGGAGAAAAGTTTGATTTGCCGAAATATGTCGACAAGAATACGGGATTTATTTCTGAAAAATCCAAGTCCGGTCATGAAATCAAGGCGTTGGAACTTCCTGGCTTGTGGAATGGAGCCATGAGCGATTGGAATACAATATTTGTAGAGGTTCCAATTGAAACATTCAACCCTGTCAAGACAGTCAATGACTTGTTGCGTCCGGCACACCAAGGCTAAAATTGTATTTTTATTACAAAACAGGAACGCGCGCATATTTTTGTGCGCGTTTTCTGTTTATAAGCATGGCTTGTTTTGCATTGCTATGTTATAAAGCATAGTAAAATATGATTGATAAAATTTGGCATTTATGAAAAAAGTAACTAAATTTATCAACATCATAATTAACCGAATTATTAACTATAAAAACTATAGTATCATGACAAAAACAATTTCATTTAACGAGCTTCGCAGAATTAAAGACAGTTTGCCAGACGGTTCAATGCATAAAATTGCTGATCGTCTGAATGTCAACGTACAAACAGTTAGAAATTATTTTGGAGGAGCCAATTACGCCTTTGGAAAGAATTGCGGTTTGCATATTGAACCGGGTCCTGATGGCGGAATTGTAGTGCTTGATGATACCTTAATATATGACATGGCTTTGGAAATCTTAAAAGAACAAGGCGAATAATAAAGAAATAACATTTAACCATTAAATATTTTCTGGAACAATGACTACTTCTAAATATGTTACATTAGCAATTCATACTTACGATAAAGCCATCGTTCTGAAAAATATTCTGGAAAAAGAAGGCATTGATGTCGTGTTGGACGATGTCGATTTGCACAAACCGAAAATTTCGTCTGGGGTGAGGGTACGCATAAAAGAAAAAGACCTCCCCCAGGCGTTGACTTTAATAGACGATGCAACAATTTCGATTGCAGACTCATTCGCAGATAGTTCTTCAAGGATTGTGCTAATTCCTGTGGACTTCTCCGAATATTCCATGAAAACATGCCATATCGGTTTTAAATTTGCCCAAAAGCACAGTTGCAAGGTTGTCATACTGCATTCATATATCAGTCAATATTTTTCCGGTACTTTACCATTGGGTGAGGCCTTAAGAGCGGAAAAAAAGATGGTTGAATACATGAAGGAGAAAGGTCGGAAAGCAAACGACAGGATGCAACAGTTTAAGTTGGAAATCTCTAAGAACATAATCGCCGGTGAACTTCCTGATGTCCCGTTTAAATGTGAAATTGTAGAGGGCATTCCCGAAGATGCGATTATAGAATATGCAAAGACCGTCAATCCCGTTTTGATTGTAATGGGAACAAGAGGGAAGCATAAGAAAGAGCAGGATTTGATTGGCAGTGTAACGGCTGAAGTTTTGGACTCCGTGAAATATCCTATGCTTGTCGTCCCGGAAGGAACTTCCTTTATGGGGATTGATGCTGTCAGCAGTTTTGTCTTTTATACAAATCTTGAGCAGCCGGATTTACTTTCTATGGATATTTTCATGCGAAGATTTGATGGAAAGGGAAAGAATATATTTCTGGTACATGTCGCATCCAAACGGGAGAAAATGGTTGCGGAGCGAATGAATGCCATTTATGATTACTGTGTGCGGCAATACGAAGGGAATAGTTTTTTTAACAGAATTTTTGCTGAAGATAATTTCTTGGATGAATTTGAGGCCTTTTTGCAGGAACACAAGGTTGGGGTAGTTGTCATCCCAAATAAGAAAAGAAACATTTTTGCCAGACTGTTCAATCCGAGCCTGGCTCACCGTATCTTGTTTCATACGGATATTCCGATGATTGTTGTGCCTATCAAATAAATAATATCAGTTTTTTGGGAGGATGCAGAATTTGGCATTTCAATTTTGCAGATACAATAAAAAAGCCTGAAAACGGACAATCGATTTCAGGCTTATAAATATTTAATCTGTCTCGTTAGGCGTTAGCCATGCGTTTGTTTTCTTCCAATTGTTCTTTGCTCAAAAGGCCGTTCATTTCCTTTAAAATGTCCTGAACTCCTTGGTTGAATTCATTGGCCAGTTCTTTGTAGCATTGTTTGTAATATGCTGTACGAGCTTTGCGGTAGTTCTTGCTATTACCTTCAAATGAGAGTTTGCAAGTCTTGTCAAATGAAACGGAAACATTGTTTATTTTTTCCGTAACGAGTGCAAGAATTTTGTCGATGACGGCATCCGCTTTGGCTTCATCAATATTTTCATAATAATTCAGAATGAAAATGGTTTCACCGGCCAAATTGGCGGCCATCGTTTTCATGTACTTTTTTAAATCTCTTTTGTTAGCCATAATGAAAAATATTTTATGAGTTTATAGTCTGTTTAATACTGTTTCTATCAGATATTCAATGGACCCCGTGTAGTTGGTGTTGGCTGAGCTCGACATTCTGCCGGCAATGATTGAACAAATTGTGACGGCTTTATGCCCCATCAGTTTAGCCAAACCTTGCAGCATGGCACTTTCCATCTCAAAGTTTGTTACACGGAAATTCTTATATTTGAAATGATTGAGCGACTGCTTGAAATTGGGGTCGGAAATGGAAAGACGAAGTTCCCTACCTTGTGGCCCATAAAATCCATTGGCTGTGACTGTCACTCCCAAAAACATTTCATCGGTTTTCAGGCGATTGACAAGTTCTTCGTCGGCATCAACAATATAAGGATGGTTCCATATTTCCTTCCAATTTGTCTGCTTGATAAATTCGTTTTCCAATTCAATATCGCGAAATTTTTCGGAATCTTTATAGAAATGGAAAGCACCGTCAATGCCCAATGCTTTTTGTGATATCACCATCGAGCCGACGGGAATGTCTTCCTGTACGCTGCCTGATGTTCCTATACGAATGAGGGTCAGCTGGCGGAACTTGTGGTTGACCGTGCGTGTGTTAAAATCGATATTTGCAAGTGCGTCGAGTTCATTAACGACGATGTCGATATTATCTGCTCCAATGCCATGTGAAACACACATGATAGGCTTGCCTTTATACTCCCCGCAAATTGTGTGGAATTCCCGGCTTGAAATCTCATGTGTAATCTTGTCAAAAAAAGAAGCGACAAGATTCACCCGTGCCGGATCGCCGACAAGAATCACATTGTCAGTCAACATTTCCGGTTTGATGTGCAGGTGAAACACAGAGCCGTCTGAATTAATAATCAATTCGGATTCTGCTATTTTTCTTTCCATAGTTGTTCATTTTGGTTTATTGTAAAGATAGATATTATTATGGAAAGCTGGAAATTATTTCTCGGAAAACGCAGTTTCTTTAAATAAATTTAGAAAAATCTTTTCATCGAGTTGGTAGGCTTGTGGTTGATGAGCAGTGTTCTGAAAACTTGCGTGCTTGCGCGTCGTAGATTTTCATATGTAGATGTGGGGTTCATTGCCTCACTTAATGTTATTGGGCCAGGCTGTATGGGATAAACGGCCAGAAACCCATATTCATTCAAACGGTCGGCGTCGTCCATTGAGCCTACAAACGCAATAGTTGGAACTCCGTTCCAAGCAGCTTCACCACATACTCCATACGGAGCCTTTCCCAAAAGGGTAAGTTTGTCCATACGCCCTTCTCCGGTGACGACCAAATCTGCGTTTTTTATAGCCTGTTCAAATCGGATTGTTTTTAGAATGGTATAAATGCCTGAAGTCAATTTTGCGTTCAACACAGCCCACAGAGTGCCACCCACACTTCCTGCTGCCCCGGCAAAACTTTGGTCTTTGACTTGTTTGCCATATTGGCGGTGAAGGACTTTGGCAAATGATTTCAATCCGTTGTCAAGCTGTTCGATCGTATTGTCGTCAGCTCCTTTCTGGCGTGCAAACAGATAGGCGGCTCCATTCGGGCCGTAGTAGTTGACGTCGACATCACATAAAATGGTAAAGTCGCATCCGTCGATTTCCGGGATACGCTGGCAGTCGTCTATGCGAGAAATGGATGAAAGTCCTATGCCTCCAGGATGTACTTCTTTTCCTTCTGTATCAAAAAATCGGTATCCCAGTTCATGAAGTATTCCGGTTCCGGCATCAGTTGTAGCGCTGCCACCGACTCCAATCATGATATGCCTTAATCCTCTTTTTAGTGCATCCGCAATTATTCTCCCAGTTCCTATTGTATTGGTCGTCAGTGGTGCGTATTCATTCTGTTTGAGCAGCGAGATTCCGGATGCTGTTGCGACATCAATGATAGCTGTGTCTTGGTTAATAATGCCGTATTTCCCGACAATGGGGCGTCCTATCGGGTCTATCGTTTGGAGTTCAATCCATTCACCTCGAAGGGATGCTGTCAGCGCTTCTGCTGTACCGTCACCGCCGTCAGCAACATATAATTTTTGTATGCTGCAATCAGGCATGGCTTGTAAAATACCTTCTTCAATAGCGTTGGCTACTTCCTGTGACGACAGAGAGCCCTTAAACTTATCGGGAGCAATAACTACTTTCATAGATGCAAAAGTAGTGCTTTTTGTTAGTATATCAATTCCAAATTTTGCTATAACTTGAAAAAAAAGTAATTTTGAAAGAAAAAAACGAGAATATGACTTATAGAAGACTATTAATCAGTGTAGTAGCCTTATTGTGTATTCAGAGCGCAGCTTATGCTGAAGCTGATTACAAAAATAAGGACTTGCCAGTTGAGACGCGAGTAACAGATTTGTTGTCAAGAATGACATTGGATGAGAAAATCCTACAACTGACCCAGTATACGTTGGGAACGAACAATAACCCCAACAATATAGGCGAGGCCGTTGAGAAGATTCCGGCAGAAGTTGGCTCGGTAATCTATTTTGACAATGACGCCCGGACGAGAAACAGTTTGCAGAAAAAAGCGGTGGAAGAAACCCGCTTGGGAATTCCTGTATTGTTTGGATACGACGTTATCCATGGTTTCCGTACGGTTTTTGCCGTGCCGTTGGCGCAGGCCTGTACTTGGAATCCGGAACTTGTGAGACAGGGAGCAGCTGTCGCCGCGCAGGAATCACGTATGTCGGGCGTCGATTGGACGTTTTCTCCGATGATCGATGTAGCCAGAGACGGACGTTGGGGACGAATTATGGAAGGCTATGGTGAAGATCCCTATGCAACTTCTGTCTATGCCGTTGCCGCAGTAAAAGGTTATCAAGGGGAACGATTGTCAGATTCCCACAGCATTGCCGCTTGCTTGAAACATTTTGTGGGGTATGGAGCATCTGAAGCCGGTCGTGACTATGTGTATACTGAAATCTCGCCGCAAACACTGTGGGACACGTACTTGCCGCCGTATGAAGCTGGTGTAAAAGCCGGAGCCGCTACTTTAATGAGTGCTTTCAATGATATCAGTGGCGTTCCAGCTTCAGCCAATCATTACACATTGACTGAAATTCTTAAGCAATGTTGGGGGCATGAAGGCTTTGTCGTTTCGGATTGGGATTCAGTTGTTCAATTGGTCCTTCAGGGAGTGGCAAAAGATGAAAAAGAAGCTGCCGAGAAGGCTTTCATGGCAGGAGTCGATATGGATATGAACGATGGAGCCTATTCTAAATTCCTGGCAGAACTCGTAAAGGAAGGGAAAGTTCCGATGAGTAGAATTGACGATGCTGTCAGCCGTATCCTTCGTGTTAAGTTTCAACTGGGACTTTTTGAGCATCCTTATACGGATGAGTTGCCCGAATCCAAGCGTTTAATGCTTCCTGAAAGTTTGAATGTAGCCGAACGCTTGGCGGAAGAAACTATGGTCCTTTTGAAAAATGAGGATGGGGCATTGCCATTGAAGTCGGGTGTCAAGATTGCTGTAGTAGGGCCTTTGGCCAAGGCTCAAGATGATTTGTTGGGCAGTTGGTCGGCCCATGGACGTGGTTCGGATGTAACGTCATTGTTTGATGCAATTTCTGCAGAATTTGGGACAAAGAATGTTTTATATGCAGATGGTTGCTCTTTTGAGGATACTCCAGATTTCAGCAATGCCGTTAAAATTGCTAATAAAGCGGATGTCGTTGTAGCATGTTTGGGCGAACCACGAAGTTGGAGCGGTGAGAATACTTCGCGTACAACAATAGCTGTTCCGGAAGTTCAAGTCGAATTGTTGAAGCAGTTGAAATCTACGGGTAAGAAAATCGTTGTCATTTTGTCAAACGGTCGTCCATTGGATTTATCGAAGGTGGAGCCGTTGGCTGATGCCATACTTGAAATATGGCAGCCGGGTGTTCCGGGTGGCCGCCCTGCTGCCGCAGCTTTGTCAGGACGGGTAAATCCTTCAGGAAAATTGGCTGTGACTTTCCCATATTCAACAGGGCAGATTCCTATCTATTACAATCGTCGTAAACCGGCCCGTCTGCCTGATCATGGCTTGTACAAAAATATGACAAGCGACCCGTTATATCCATTTGGTTATGGTTTGAGTTATTCAAAGTTTGAGTACGGTAAAGTTCAATTGTCTGCCACATCCGTGAAAAAAGGAGGAAAACTCAAAGCGAGCGTTACGGTTAAGAATGTGAACAATGTCGATGGTGCGGAAACCGTTATGTGGTTTGTTTCCGATCCTTATTGCAAAATATCCCGTCCAGTTATGGAGTTGAAGCATTTTGAAAAGAAACAAATACCATCGGGCAAGAGCGTTACGTATGAATTTGAAATTGATACGGACAGGGATTTCAGTTATGTAGATAGTAATGGTACCAGATTTTTGGAGTCAGGGGACTATTATCTCATTGTAAACGGAGAAAAGTATAAGATTGAGGTTCTGGATTGACCTCAATCTTATCTGGTAAATAAAAAATGCAGGAAGATTTCTTCCTGCATTTTTTATTGAATATTTTACTGTTGAATTATTCAGCAGTAGAGTTGTAGATTTCAAGCATCTTGATAGCTGAATCCGGGATACGTGTACCAGGACCAAAGATTGCTGCAACACCTGCTTTGTAGAGGAAGTCATAGTCTTGTGGAGGAATTACACCACCGGCGATAACGATGATGTCTTCACGTCCCAATTTCTTAAGTTCCTCGATAACTTGCGGGATAAGCGTCTTATGGCCGGCAGCCAAAGAAGAAACGCCCAACACATGTACGTCGTTTTCGACAGCCTGACGCGCAGCTTCGGCCGGAGTCTGGAACAATGGGCCCATATCAACGTCGAAACCACAGTCAGCATAACCTGTAGCTACAACTTTAGCACCACGGTCGTGACCGTCCTGACCCATCTTGGCAATCATGATACGCGGTTGACGACCTTCTTTCTTAGCGAACTCAGCGCACATTTGCTGTGCCTTGATGAAGTCCGGATCTTGTTTTGTTTCTGATGAGTACACGCCTGAAATAGTTCTAATTACTGCTTTATAACGTCCTACAACTTCTTCGCATGCATAGGAGATTTCACCCAACGTAGCTCTAACGGCAGCAGCCTTTACAGCCAAGTCGAGCAAGTTGCCCTTCTTAGTGCGAACACATTCTGTGATAGCTTCCAATGCTTTCTTGACATCGGCTTCGTTGCGGTGAGCGCGAAGGTCGTGGAGACGTTCGATTTGTTCTTTACGTACTTCCGTATTGTCGATTTCCAGAATATCGATAGGATCTTCTTTTTCCAGACGGTATTTGTTAACGCCGACAATAGTTTGCTTACCGGAGTCGATACGAGCCTGGGTACGGGCTGCGGCTTCTTCGATACGCAATTTAGGAATACCCGTTTCGATTGCTTTGGCCATACCGCCAAGTTTTTCGATTTCCTGGATGTGTTCCCATGCTTTGTGAGCAAGCTCGTTTGTCAAAGCTTCTACATAGTAGGAACCAGCCCATGGGTCAATTTCCTTTGTGATGTAAGTCTCTTCCTGAATGTAGATCTGAGTGTTACGTGCGATACGTGCAGAGAAGTCAGTCGGCAATGCAATAGCTTCGTCAAGGGCGTTTGTGTGAAGTGACTGAGTGTGACCGAGAGCGGCACCCATAGCTTCAATACAAGTACGACCAACATTGTTGAACGGATCTTGTTCAGTAAGTGACCATCCTGAAGTCTGGCAGTGTGTACGCAAAGCGAGAGATTTCGGATTCTTCGGGTTGAATTGCTTAACGATTTTAGCCCACAACATACGAGCTGCACGCATCTTTGCAATTTCCATGAAGAAGTTCATACCGATAGCCCAGAAGAAAGACAAACGCGGAGCAAAAGCGTCGATGTCCAAACCTGCGTTTACACCGGCACGGATGTATTCAAGACCATCGGCCAATGTGTAAGCCAACTCGATATCTGCTGTTGCACCAGCTTCCTGCATGTGGTAACCGGAAATAGAGATAGAGTTGAACTTCGGCATGTTCTTGGAAGTGTATTCAAAAATATCGGCAATGATACGCATTGAGAATTCCGGTGGGTAAATATATGTGTTACGCACCATGAACTCTTTCAAAATATCATTTTGGATAGTACCGGCCATTTCTTCCAATTTTGCGCCTTGTTCCAAACCAGCGTTGATATAGAAGGCAAGGATAGGAAGAACGGCACCGTTCATTGTCATGGACACTGACATCTTGTTCAATGGAATACCGTCGAACAATACCTTCATGTCTTCAACTGAACAGATAGATACACCGGCTTTACCAACATCACCGACAACACGTTCGTGGTCAGCATCGTAACCGCGGTGTGTAGCAAGGTCGAATGCTACAGATAGACCTTTTTGTCCTGATGCAAGGTTACGACGGTAGAATGCATTGGATTCGGCAGCTGTTGAGAAACCTGCATACTGACGGATTGTCCAAGGACGGATAGCGTACATACCGCTGTACGGGCCTCTCAAGAAAGGAGGCAAACCAGCTACATAGTTCAGATGTTCAAGACCTTCAAGGTCTTCTTTTGTATAAATCGGTTTTACCGGGATCAGTTCCGGAGTAACCCATTTTTCTCCTTCTGCAATCGGTGTGTGCTTAACATTGAAAGCTTCCGATTTGATATCTATATTATTGAAATTTGGTCTCATCGTTGTTCTGTTATTTTAATAGTTTAGCATTGAAAGCCTGCAAAGTTTCGAGAACATTGCTGCGAACGTGAACAAAGTTAGTGATACCAGCAGCTTGAAGTTCTTCAGTGCAAGCCGGATTTCCTGCTACGACAAATTCAGCACGTCCGTTGAGAAGTTTGAATGCTTCCGGAGCGTATGTTGCATATTCATCGTCGCTAGAACATAACACAACAATATCAGCCTTCTTTTCCATAGCGGCATTGATACCTTCCTCTACACTGTTGAATCCGAGGTTGTCGATGATTTCGTAGCCGGCGCATGCGAAGAAGTTTGCTGAGAATTGAGAACGAGCCAGACGCATTGCAAGGTTGCCGATTGTCAACATAAACACTTTCGGACGGTTTGCTGCTTTTTCTGTTGCAAGACGAAGTGCTTCAAAATCACTGGCAGCTCTTGCTGTCGGGATGGTAGCTACGCCGCCTTCTTCGTTATGAGCGCAACCGCATTTGCAGTCTTTCAAAACGATCTTGTCACCAGCCATTTCGTTGAAGTTCGGGAATTGGTTCGTTCCGAGCAGCGATTCTTTTCTTTTAGCTACGTCTGCGTGACGTTTTTTAGATGTTTCAGTTACCTGAGTCTGAACATAGCCTTCTTTAAGTGCTGCATAGAAACCGCCTTTTTCTTCAAGTTCAAGGAAGAGTTTCCAAGCTATGTCGGCGATAGAAACAGTCAAAGTTTCAACATAGTATGAACCGCCGGCAGGGTCGGTGATTTTATCCATGTGGCTTTCTTCCTTCAGAAGAAGTTGCTGGTTGCGTGCAAGTCTTTCAGAGAAATCGTCCGGAGTCTTGTATTGTGCATCAAACGGAGTGACAGTGATTGAATCTACACCGGCAATGGCAGCAGACATGGTTTCTGTTTGTGTACGGAGCAAGTTCACGTAGGCATCGAAGATTGTCTGATTGAATTTAGATGTTGCAGCGTGAACATTCATTTTGCAAGCACAGTCACATTCAGGCTTGTATTGTTTTACGATTTGAGCCCAAAGCATACGTGCGGCACGGAATTTTGCAATTTCCATGAAGTAGTTGGAAGAGATGCCCATGTTGAATTTGATGCGTTTTGCAGCTTCATCAGCAGAAACGCCGGCTTCTGTCAATTGAGCCATCCATTCGTTACCCCATGACAAAGCATATCCCAATTCTTGTGCAATATAAGCACCGGCATCGCTCAGCATAACAGAATCAACTGTAAATACTCTCAAGTTCTTGACCGGAGCAACGATTGCAAGAAGTTCTTTTGCTGTTGCTTTGATGTCACCCGGGAAGTCAACACCATGTTTGAGAAGTCTGACAAACGGGTCGAATTTAATAGAACCCTTGAATACGTCTACCAGATTGGCTGATTTGAGATATTCAACCAAAGCTTTTGCGTTAGCAACTGCGTGACGAGGACAAGCTTCGATGTTGATTTCTGTCTTTTCTACATTGATGCCATCGAGCAGAGTCTTGAAATCGGCAGCTGTGAGTTCGTCTTTCTTTACTTGGAAGCCCAGTGAAGTAACACCTTTGGAAGTTACATCTTTAGCTTTTGCATTGGCTTCTTCAACGTTCTCAACTACAATAGATTGGCGAATGTACCATTCATTGGTGGTTTTTGTACCTCTGATGAACGGATACTCTCCAGGAAGAGAGTTTGTTGTCTTCAGATTTTCGATGTCTTCAGCACGATACATTGGCTGTACATTGAAACCTTCGTTTGTTCGCCATACCAATTTCTTGTCGAAATCAGCGCCTTTAAGGTCGGCAATGACTTTTTCTTTCCATGTTTCAGTAGAAACAGGAGGGAATTGGTCGAACAATTTTTCTCTGTTTTCTGCCATAATTTTAAAAATATGAGTTTAGAGTTTAGGTTGTATTTTAATACTTATCGATTTCTAATTGTCTTATAAAATCGCATATATTTATCTATGCAAAAGTACTAAATAAATTTTTTATTAATGTGTTCAAATGGCAATAAAAAAGCGCCCTTCATGATTACGAAGAGCGCTTTTGTCTATGTTTTAGTAATTTTTAAGCTTGTACGGCTGCGATACCTGGCAAAACTTTACCTTCAATAGCTTCAAGCAAAGCACCACCACCGGTAGAAACATAAGAAACTTTGTCGGCAAGGCCAAACTTGTTGACACATGCAACAGAGTCACCACCGCCAACGAGCGAGAAAGCACCGTTCTTGGTTGCTTCAACAATGGCTTCGCCTACTGTGCGTGAGCCGTGAGTGAAGTTTTCGAATTCGAATACGCCTGTAGGACCGTTCCAAAGAATAGTCTTAGATGTACGGATAACCTTTGCAAACAGTTCTTCAGATTTAGGACCGATATCCAAACCTTCCCAACCGTCAGGAATTTCACGAACATCGCAGAACTTGGTGTTGCAGTCGTTGCTGAAGTTGTCGCCAATTTTAGCATCAACGGCAAGAACAAGATTTACGTTGTTTTTCTTAGCTGTTTCGATGATGTTCAAAGCAAGGTCGAGCTTGTCGTCTTCGCAGATCGACTGACCGATTGAACCGCCAAGAGCCTTTACAAATGTGTAAGTCATACCGCCTGCAATAATGAGGTTGTCGACTTTTGTAAGAAGGTTAGTGATGATATCGATTTTTGAAGAAACCTTGCTACCGCCCATGATTGCAGTGAACGGATGTTCGATATGGTTGAGAACGCGTTCTACGGCGTTTACTTCGTTCTGCATCAAATAGCCGAACATTTTGTCTTCGCTCTTGAAGTATTCAGCCATAACAGCTGTGGAAGCGTGAGCGCGGTGTGCTGTTCCGAATGCATCGTTTACATAAGCATCGGCGTAGCTTGCCAATTCTTGAGCGAATTTCTTCTGGTCTTCTTTAACGGCTTTCTTAGCTGCTGC
>OHSG01000789.1_pt1 | contig 14221 bp, 18 predicted proteins | sample 1578601 | NCBI WGS metagenome assembly OHSG01 (sample SAMEA3879534, study PRJEB24766) | human gut metagenome | biome: human-associated habitat; feature: feces | place: USA | collected 1985/1987
ATACAAAAATAACAATTATACATTGTATATTTGTATACATTGTTAAAAAGGAGGAAGATATTATGAAGAAATTTAACAAGTTTTTAAGTGTTGCCGTAGCATCTGCTATGGTAATGGCTATGGCTGGCTGTGGTAATACAGACAATGGTTCTGCAGCAACCGGTACAAACGCAGCAACTGAGAGTGCAGCAGCTTCCGACAGTGCAGCATCCGGCAGCGTATTTAAGATCGGTGGTATCGGACCTACTACCGGTGGCGCAGCAGTTTATGGACTGGCTGTACAGCACGGTGCAGAGATTGCAGTAGAAGAGATCAATGCAGCAGGCGGTATCAACGGTTATCAGGTAGAATTCAAGTTCCAGGATGACGAGGCAGATGCTGAGAAATCCGTAAATGCTTATAATGCATTAAAGGACTGGGGCGCTCAGATCATTGATGGTTCTACCACCAGTGGTGCATGTATTGCAGTTACCGACAAGACCAAAGAGGACAATATGTTCCAGATTACTCCTTCCGGTTCTGCAGTAGAATGTGTTCAGTATGATAACAACTTCCGCGTATGCTTCTCCAATCCTAACCAGGGTCTTGCATCCGCACAGTATATTGGTGAGAACGGTCTGGCTGAGAAGATTGCCGTTATTTATGACAGCTCCGATGTATATTCTTCCGGTATTTACGAGAAGTTTGCAAAAGAAGCTGAGAATCAGCCGTTTGAAATCGTAGCAGCAGAAGCTTTTACCGCTGATAACAAGACGGATTTCTCCGTACAGTTACAGAAGGCAAAGGATGCCGGAGCAGACATGGTATTCCTTCCTATTTATTATCAGGAATCCGCACTTATCCTGACACAGGCAGCTGCTATGGGTTATGCTCCCAAGTGGTTCTCATGTGACGGTATGGATGGTATTCTCGGTGGTGTAGATAACTTTGATGTATCTCTGACCGAAGGCGTTATGCTGTTAACTCCTTTCGCGGCTGATGCAACCGATGATCTGACCCAGTCTTTCGTAACTAAGTATAAGGAAAAATACGGTGATACTCCCAACCAGTTCGCAGCAGACAGCTATGATGCTATCTATGTGATCAAGGCTGCTATCGAGAAGAGCGGTGTTACTCCTGATATGAGTGTTTCTGATATTTGTGATGGTATGAAGGCTGCCATGACAGAGATCACTGTAGATGGTCTGACCGGTAGCGGCATGACCTGGACCGCAGACGGTGAGGCTAACAAGGCTCCTAAGGCTGTTGTGATCGAGAATGGTGCTTACAAGGCTATGTAATTTTGCTGACAAAGTTTCCAAAGAGGGTTACCGCAGGGTAGCCCTCTTTACTTAATGTCAAATACTTTGCAATAATAGGGGAGCAGTTGTTTTTCCCGGTATGTTCTGTTATACTTTATTTTAGTTATACTTTATTTTAGATGATAATTTGTGCATTCGCATGAATGGAGGTAGTTCACATGAGTTTTATCAGTTATCTGATCAACGGTATCAGCCTTGGAAGTGTCTATGCGCTGATCGCATTAGGTTATACCATGGTATATGGTATTGCTAAAATGCTGAATTTCGCACATGGTGATGTTATTATGGTCGGTGCATTTATTACTTATACAATGTGCAGTACCATGGGGCTTTCTCCTGTGATTGGTGTTCTGGCAGCTGTTGTTGCTTGTACTCTGCTTGGAATGGCTATTGAAAAGGTAGCCTACAAGCCTTTGAGAAAGGCAACCTCCCCTTTGGCGGTACTGATCACTGCCATTGGTGTCAGCTATCTGCTGCAGAATGTGGCACTTTTGATCTTTGGTGCCAATGCGAAGGCATTTACCTCTGTAGTATCTGTTCCGGCGCTGAAGCTGGCAGACGGACAGATCAATATTACCGGTGAGACGATCGTAACGATTGTTTCCTGTCTGATCATTATGGCCGGTCTGATGCTATTTATTAATAAGACGAAAGCCGGTCAGGCTATGCTGGCAGTATCCGAGGATAAGGGAGCAGCACAGCTGATGGGAATTAATGTGGACGGAACCATTGCACTTACCTTTGCAATCGGATCCGGTCTGGCTGCAGTGGCAGGCGCTGTTATGTTCCGCATATCCTTCCCTGACACCTTATACCGGTTCCATGCCGGGTATCAAAGCTTTCGTAGCTGCTGTATTCGGTGGTATCGGCTCCATCCCCGGCGCCTTGGTCGGCGGTATCCTGCTCGGTATTATTGAAATCTTCGGCAAAGCCTACATATCTTCCCAGATGGCAGACGCTATTGTATTTGCAGTATTGATTGTTGTGCTTTTGGTAAGACCTGCCGGACTGTTTGGCAAAAATATTCAGGAAAAAGTATAAGGGAAGAGGCAGGTGTATAATATGAAGAAATTATCAAATAAGAAAATGAATAGAACCTTCCGTGATAACCTTATTACTTACGGAATGGTGATCGCAGCCTATGTGATCATGCAGATCCTTGTATCTGCCGGAGTGGTAAGTAGTCTGCTTCAGGGCTTATTGGTTCCTCTGTGTACTTATGCGATTCTGGCGGTATCTCTGAACCTTACGGTAGGCATCCTGGGAGAGTTGAGCCTCGGTCATGCCGGATTTATGTGTATCGGTGCTTTTACCAGTGCCTTTTTCTCCAAAGTCATGGAAAATACCGCAATGCCTTCCGGACTTCGCTTTTTCATCGCGTTATTGATCGGCGCTGTATTTGCAGGTGTTTTCGGCCTGCTGATCGGCATTCCCGTACTTCGCCTGAAGGGTGACTATCTTGCCATCGTAACGCTGGCCTTTGGTGAGATCATTAAGAACCTGGTCAATATTCTGTTTGTGGGACTGGATGAGAATGGCTTCCACATTTCCTTTACCAACACCATGGATCTGAATATGGCAGAGGACGGGCAGGTCATTATTAAAGGTGCGCAGGGTATCACCGGAACCCCTCATGACTCCAATTTTACCATTGGTATTGTGTTATTACTGGTTACACTGTTCATTGTATTGAACCTGATCCATTCCAGAGACGGTCGTGCGATCATGGCTATTCGTGATAATACCATTGCAGCGGAATCCGTGGGAATTCATATTACCAAATATAAGCTGATGGCTTTCTCTATCTCCGCAGCTCTCGCAGGCGTGGCAGGAGTATTGTATGCACACAATCTGTCTACTCTGACAGCACTGCCTAAGAACTTCGGATACAATATGTCTATTATGATTTTGGTGTTCGTTGTACTGGGCGGTATCGGTAACATCCGCGGTTCCATTATTGCTTCTGTAATTCTGACGTTATTGCCGGAACTTTTACGTGGACTGAACGATTATCGTATGTTGATCTATTCCATCGTACTGATCGTTATGATGCTGTTTAACTGGGCTCCGAAGTGTATTGAATGGAGAGAGAAAGTAGCAGCCGGATTTAAGAGTAAGAAGTCTGTGAAAAAGGAGGCTGAATAATCATGGCATTATTAGAGGCAAAAAAATTAGGCATTTCTTTTGGCGGACTTCGTGCGGTAGATGATTTTAATATCAGTATTGAACAAGGTGCACTGTATGGACTGATCGGTCCCAATGGTGCCGGAAAAACCACCGTATTTAATCTGCTGACCGGCGTATATAAACCCACAGAGGGAATTATTACCCTGGATGGCAAGGATGTTACCGGTAAAAAGACCATCGAAATCAATCAGGCAGGAATTGCAAGAACCTTCCAGAATATTCGACTGTTCAAGGATCTGTCTGTGATAGACAATGTAAAAGTAGGTCTGCATAATCATATGAGCTACAGCACGGTTACCGGTATTTTACGTCTGCCGAAATATTATAAAGTAGAAAAGCAGATGACGGAGGAGGCCATGGAGCTTCTGAAGGTATTCGGATTGGAAGAGGAAGCGGAAACACTGGCGGACAATCTTCCCTATGGTAAGCAGAGAAAGTTGGAGATTGCGAGAGCACTGGCTACCAAGCCCAAGCTCCTTCTGTTAGATGAGCCTGCTGCAGGTATGAACCCTAACGAGACGCTGGAACTGATGGAGACCATCCGTTTTGTCAGAGAGCATTTTGATATGACGATCCTTCTGATCGAGCATGATATGAAACTGGTAGGCGGAATCTGTGAGGAACTTACGGTTCTGAACTTTGGCCGTGTCCTGTGTCAGGGCAAGACCAGTGATGTGCTGAACAATCCGGAAGTCATCAAGGCTTATCTGGGTGAATAGGAGGACAACAGCTATGGCAATGTTAGAAGTAAATGATATTAAAGTATATTACGGCATGATACAGGCCATAAAGGGTGTGTCCTTTCACGTAGATGAGGGAGAGGTCATTGCACTGATCGGAGCCAACGGCGCCTGTAAGACAACGATCCTGCACACCGTATCTGGTCTGCTGACACCGAAGGAAGGAACCATTACTTTCGAGGGTCAGGATCTGGTCAAGATCCCCGGACATAAGATCGTGTCCATGGGTATGGCGCATGTACCGGAAGGCAGACGTGTCTTTGCACAGCTTTCCGTATTACAGAATCTGATGATGGGTGCCTACACCAGAAAAGATAAAGAAGAGATTGCCCAGACCTTAGAGACTGTATTTGATCGTTTTCCCCGTTTGAAAGAACGTCAGAACCAGATGGCGGGTACCTTGAGTGGTGGTGAACAGCAGATGCTGGCCATGGGTAGAGCATTAATGTCTCATCCCAAGATTATTTTAATGGATGAGCCGTCCATGGGACTGTCCCCTATTTTTGTAAATGAGATTTTTGATATTATCCAGGAAGTAAGCAAGAGCGGTACTACAGTTCTGCTGGTAGAGCAGAATGCGAAGAAGGCATTGTCCATCGCAGACAGAGCTTATGTATTGGAGACCGGTAAGATTGTTCTGGAAGGCAAGGCAAGCGACCTTCTGAATAATGATTCCATTAAGAAAGCATATCTGGGTGAATAACTCTTGATTTAAGCCGCTGCGGGTGGAAGCAGCAGAGACAGAAAGGTATGGTGATCGAAATGAATAATGTAGTCATTACCATTGCAAGACAGTATGGAAGCGGCGGGCGAACCATCGGTGAGATGTTGGCGAAGAAGCTGAATGTTCATTACTATGACAAGGAGCTGATGAAGCTGGCAAGTGATGACAGTGGCATCAATGAAGCGCTGTTCGTAAATGCAGATGAAAAAGTGAAGAGCACGAAGCTGTTCCATATTGCGAAAAAGGAGTATCACGGAGAACTGATTCCTCCGGAAAGTGATGATTTTACCTCTACAGATAATCTGTTTAATTATCAGGCAAAGATCATTCGGGATCTGGCAAAGGAGGAATCCTGTGTCATTATCGGACGGTGTGCGGATTATGTGTTGAAGGATTATCCGAATGTCCTCAGCGTATTTATTCATGCCCCGAAGGAATATTGTCTGGAGGGTGCTGCGAAGAAGCATAGCATGAGCCCGAAGGAATTGGAGCGCTTTATCAATAAGACGGATAAGCACCGTGCGGAGTACTATAAGTATCATACCGGACGGGAATGGACAGATGCAAGAAATTACGATCTGTGTCTGGACAGCTCCAAGCTGGGATATGAAAGATGTGTGGATGAGATCATTTCTTATATGAAAGTAAGATTCCCAGAGAACTAAATGTAAAATATAGTTAAAAACAGCCTGCAGCAAATCATGCTGCAGGCTGTTTTGCTTATCTGTAAAAGCGGAATACGCCGAACACGGTGCCAAGGATCTGACAGTCATCTACAATGATAGGATCCATGGTATCATTCTCCGGCTGGAGACGGATATGTCCCTTCTCCTTGTAGAATGTCTTGACCGTAGCGGAATCATCGATCAGAGCTACCACAATCTCTCCGTTGTGTGCTGTGTTCTGAGCATGCACGAAGACACGGTCTCCATTGAAGATACCGGCATTGATCATGGATTCTCCACGGACGTTCAGGATGAAAGATTCTCCCTTGGGGACTACATCGGCGGGAACGGGGAAGTAGTCCTGAATATTCTCCTCCGCGAGGATCGGCTGTCCGGCAGCTACATTGCCGATGACAGGGAGGCTAACCATCTCGGTACGTACCATCTGGAAGTTGTCGTCGCAGATCTCAATAGCACGGGGCTTGGTCGGGTCTCTGCGGATGTAGCCGTTCTTCTCCAGAGTCTCTAAATGAGAATGCACGGAAGAAGTAGACTTTAGATTCACCGTTTCACAGATCTCACGGACGGTAGGGGGATAACCTCTCTTCAAAATTTCATCCTTGATATAATCTAATATTTCCTGCTGCTTGGCAGTAATCTTTCCATAACCCATAAATGACCTCCGATAAATGCTGGTTCTTGTTGTTTTATATAACGATTATAGCATAGCAAAAAACAAAAAGCAAACATATATTCCAAAAATATGTTCGATTTCTAGCTTGACATCAGAATGCATGTTCGATATAATACAAGCATAAAGAACAAATGTTCCCGAACACATTTTCTTATATGAGGTGAATGAGTTATGAGAGTACAGAAGAGTGTATACTATATGACAGACAGAGAATTAAGAATATATAAGAGACAGTTGAGACGGAGACGTCAGATGCAGCGCAGAATAGTTACCATGCTTGCTACCATCTGTGTGATTGCATTCTGTGCAGTGTCCTATCACGGAATTCGTTCCCTGGCAAGCTCCGGGGAAGATCAGCTGAAGTTCAAATATTATACACAGGTAACCGTTGCCTACGGAGAGACCTTGTGGGATCTGTCCGATGATTACATTGATTATGATGAATATAAGAATAAGAAAGAATATATTGCAGAAGTACAGAGTATTAATCATCTGGCAGAAGAAGACTCGATCCGAGCCGGACAGACACTGATCGTACCCTATTATTCCTATGATTTTGTGAAGTAATTAGCGTGAAAAATAAGCATGATAGCTTATTTTTCACACGGTTATTAGTTGTCCGGATGCTCCGAATGTCTGTCAGAGTGTTCCCGCAGGTGAAAGGCATTAGCTGCCTGCTTACGGCGTTGTTCTTCCAACGCTGCGTAGTGTTTTCTTGTGGTATTGACATCTTTATGTCCCAGGACATCCGCTACCAGATAGATATCGCCGGTCTCTTTATATAGCTCGGTACCGTATGTACTGCGTAGTTTGTGGGGCGTGATTTTCTTCAGGGTGGTAACGCGGGAAGCGTATTTTTTTACCAGATTCTCTACGGAACGGACTGCCATACGACGATTCTGTAAGGACAAAAACAATGCATTTTCATGTCCCTCCGCGGGGATGATATGTTCCCGCTGTTCCAGATAGTCGAGCAGAGCGGTTTCTACTTCATCTCCGAAGTAGACGATTGCCTCATACCCACCTTTTCTCCGGATCTTGATGCCACCGTTATCGAAATCCACATCGTTAATATCCAGTCCCACACATTCCGATACACGAATACCGGTTCCCAATAAAAGTGTCAGAAGTGCCACATCGCGGAGCTTGGTTTTCTTATGATATTCCAGTTCCTTTTTGGTCAGCTTGGTGCCGTCCTCCACCTGATCCAGCAGAATCGCCACTTCGTTGGGCTCTAACCGGATGATCTCTTTTTCGTGGCGTTTCGGCAAGGGAACCAGTGCCGCGGTATTTTTCTCAATGCGTTCACTCTGAAAATAGTAATTATAGAAACTCCGAAGAGCGGCAAGTTTTCTTGCCTTGCCGCGTTCCTCGTTGGTGATATCTTTTCCGTCCTTCTGATACAGGCTCATATATTCTAGATATTCTTCGATATCCGTCCGTTGTACCATATCCAGAACGGACAAAGGCAGCTCGGTAATCTCTCTTTTTTTACAAAAGCTGTTCGTCTCATGAAGAAATTCAAAAAAGAGACGAATGTCATAAGCGTAGGCAAGCCTGGTTCTGGTGGATGTATAGGGTTCAATCCCACGAAAGAAATCCCTGCAGAACGGTGGAAGCGTATCCAGTACCTTACGAAGCTTCAGAATATTGTTCTTATTTTGTTCATCGTGGTAATTTTCTTCTTTAATGACTGCCAAAGTAATCGGTCCATCCTTCCATATTTCCTTTTTGAATTGCCGTAAATATACGATCCTTGACACCTGGATTCTCTCTGTTAAGCTTCCCAAGCAGTTCTTTGACATATTCCCGCCTGGTATGTCCGTCGGCGGGACAGGGACTTTTTACGACAGGAATCTGATATTTGTGCACAAAGCCGATGACTTCCGATTCCCTCATGTAGATCAGAGGTCTTATCACGGTCAAGTCTGTTTTATCCAGATGAGTTACCGGCGAGAATGTATGCAGACGACCCTCATAGAAGAGGGACAGCATCATAGTCTCCACCACGTCATCTTCATGGTGTGCGTATGCAATCTTGTTACATCCAGCCGCTTTGATGGCATCGTTCAGAGCACCTTTTCGCATTTTGGCACATAGGGAACAGGGATTGTCTTCCTTACGATCTTCAAACACGATTTGGGCAATAGAAGTATCCACTATGGTATATGGGATGTTTCTGTCAGCACAAAGAGTACGGATTTCATCCAAATTCAGATTGAGAAATCCAAGATCGACTGTTACTGCAATAAGCGTAAAATGCTTCGGATAAAACTTGCTGAGTTCATATAAAGCCAGCAGGAGAGTAAGGCTGTCCTTACCGCCGGAGATCCCCACAGCGATCCGGTCACCTTCTTCGATCATATGATAGTCATCCACAGCCTGTCTGACACGGCTCAATACTTTTTGTAATGTCATTGTTAACTCCATTCTTTTACTGGTATCTATTTTATACTGCCGGGAATTCTTTTTCAACAAAAACGACAGATTTCTTCTTGTGGTGAGTGCAAAACCATAGTATATTAAAAGGGATAAGATTTTATGAAGAAAGGTGTAGTTGAATGAAATACGACTTAAAAAACAATAAGTATTTTCGCTGGGGGCTGACCGCATTTTTGACCATTGCAGCCAGTATCTGTTTCTATTATCTGTTATTCCATGGAAACAGTATCAAAGCAGGATTCCATACGATCACAGGAATTCTTATGCCCGTGTTATATGGTCTGGTAACGGCATATCTGTTGACTCCGGTATTGAATTATATAGAGACAAAGCTGTTATTCCCTTTGTGCCGGAAGCTGAAGGTGAAGGAAAATAAGAAGCGCAATTCCATTGTCCGTGGAATCGGCATTCTTATCACAGCATTTTTGTTTATTGCCCTGATCTACAGTCTGGTTGCCATGATGCTTTCTCAGATTGTTCCCAGTATTGTAAACATTGCATCTAATTTTGATACCTATATCAGCAATTTTACAAAATGGATCAGTAAGATCATGGATGATAATCCGGAATTGGGCAGTCAGATTACTTTTCTGATTGATAAATATTCCGTAGAGCTGGAGAATTGGTTAAATGATACAGTATTGACCAAGACCAGTCAGGTGATCATGACAGTATCCTTAAGTGTGATAAATATTCTGAAAGGTCTGTGGGATTTCATTATAGGATTTGTTATTTCTATTTATGTTCTGGCAAGTAAGGAAAAGTTTGCCGGACAGGCAAAGAAAATGGCATATGCTTTCTTTGAACAGAAGTCCGCCAACCGACTGATCAAAAGTTTTCGTTTTACTCACAATACCTTTATCGGATTCATTGGCGGTAAAATCGTAGATTCCTTTATTATCGGATGTCTCTGCTTTATCGGAACCACCTTACTTCAGACTCCTTATGCAGCTCTGGTCAGTGTAATCGTAGGTGTAACGAATATTATTCCTTTCTTTGGTCCTTATCTTGGAGCGATTCCCAGTGCTATTCTGATCCTGGTGGTCGACCCGATGCATCCGCTAAACTGTGTTTATTTTGTACTGTTTATTCTGGTATTACAGCAGTTTGACGGGAATTTCTTAGGCCCCAAGATTCTTGGCAATTCCACAGGACTTACGGGATTTTGGGTTATTTTTGCGATCACGGTATTCGGAGGGCTATTCGGAATCCTTGGCATGATCGTCGGCGTGCCCATTTTTGCGGTAATTTATGCGGCGATTAAGGCAGTAGTCAATACCTTTCTTCGAAAAAAGGATCTGCCGGTAGAGACTGTAAAGTACTCATATCTGAAGAATATTGATGAGGAAGGATTCCATCAGCTGGATTCCAGGCTGCAAAGGGATCATGAGATCAAAGATCAAGTTGATTTTGAGCAGGATAAAAAAGATCAAGAAGAGAAAAACGTAGGAGAGAAGTAGACAGATGCGATTTGTAATACAGCGGGTACAGCATGCAGAGGTAAAGGTAGACGGTGAGGTAACCGGCAGCATCGGCAAAGGATTTCTGGTGCTGATCGGTGTGGCTGAGACAGACACCAGGGAAATTGCCGATAAAATGATTAAAAAGCTTCTTGGTCTGCGGATCTTTGAAGATGTCCAGGGCAAGACCAATCTGGATCTGCATGCCGTTAACGGTGAATTGTTGCTAGTATCACAATTTACACTGTACGCAGATTGCAAAAAAGGAAATCGTCCGTCCTTCATCAACGCCGGGAAACCGGATATGGCGAATGAACTGTACGAATATATCATCAGCAGGTGCCGCGAAAGTATTCCCAAGGTAGAAAAAGGAATCTTTGGTGCTGATATGAAAGTATCCCTGCTAAATGACGGCCCATTCACCATATTGCTGGATTCCGCGGAAATCTGCTAAAACATCCAAAACAAGCTTTAAGAAGTGTTGTAGAGTCTTTTCTTATAGAACTATTCGTTAAACTTGTCTTTTGCGCATAGTTTGTTCGGTGTCTGCTATCGTAGTAAGGGCTGATTTGTTCCTTAACAGACCGGAATGTGTTGGCTCTGCATGGGCGGTACACATTCCGGTTGAAAAATGTGCTTGGTGAAGTAGTTATCTATTCGCATAATCAATCAAAATCTTTTTGCAACTATTGCAACGATAAGCTTCACAATGAGGGATTCCTTCTGAACCTTTACTTAATTCCAGATCGTCCGATTTTTTAATGCGAAAAACTTTTGTCAGATTATCAACTGCAAAAGTAATGTCTCGTGAGCTCATTAGGTATCCTCTTATCATTTCTTCACCACAATATGGACATTTCATTCTGCTTTACCTCCTATAAATATCGATTTTCGTTCTCTGTGACTTCCCAATAAACGGGAATTTATTTACTTTTCTTCATATTTTTTAACGATACCTAAACTATAAACAGCCATAATTGCAATCGTTTCCACCATCACACCAATAACCGACAACAGAATGTATGGTGTATTTTGACCTTCTAACAGCGGAATGCCTAATATAATAAAAACGATTCCATAGATTATAAACAATCGTCCGGTCGCACGATTGTAACCTTTCACATCTTTTACTTTTATTGTTTCGGTATTAGCCCAGAATCCAACCGGATTCTTAGAAAACATATCTTTTATTCATAATCCAATTATAAACACTCCGAAAAGTGACCATATAATAAACCCTGTCATATTGTTTCTCCTTACAAATCGAATTAAAAGCCACCATAATGAGACAATGTCTCTGTTGCAAATTCTGTACCAACTCTCATAGCCTCGTAAATATCACCAATTAACATATGAGAACACACAAAGCCTGCATGGTAGCTATCTCCGCAACCAGTAGTATCAACTATTTCTAAAGCTTCATCAGCCGGGACAAAATACTTTTCACCATTATAATATGTAACACTTCCTTTATCAGCTAAAGATGCATTAAATAGTCCTTTATACTTCTTGGAAAATGCTTCAAATATCGGAAGAATTGATTCCTCTCCACTAATCAGGAAATAATCTATATATGGTGCATATTTTTCCATCTCCTTAAAATTACGATATTCTACAAAATCCACAGCCAATCTGAAGTTATTATTCTTTTTTAAATCTATAATTTGTTCAAAACAGCCTGCCCAGAAATGTATAAATACAACCTCTGATTTTTTTATAAAGTCCAATTCGTCTTGATTCAATATCATTTTATCAACAATATCACCCGTCCATGAATCATCTTTGTAATATCTGTCACCGTCAGCCGTAAGATATGTACGATTATTTGCAGTTACTTTATCCTCTTCAACTCTTACATGGCTTACATCTATTCTCTTATCAGAAATAGAATCCATAATAAATTTTGCGTAGGAATCCTGTCCAACCGCACCCAATATTGAAACATTAAACTCCTCAAATTTTGATGCATGAACTGCAAAATTAAGGGCTTCACCACCTGCACGCAATTCATCTGTTCCATCAAAAACATCTACACAGAGGCACGGAAGTGCCACTAAATTTATCATTCTTGTACCTCCCTAAATTCCGATTTCTCAGTTTCAAAAACTGGAATTGTTCGAGTTTTTCAAATACTAACGTCCTTAATTCTGTTCAATAATTGATTTATAGTAGTTACCAAAGTCAGCAAGTGAATTAACAATTGGAAGCATTTTTGTTCCGAGTTCCGTTAAGCCGTATTCAACTCTCGGTGGCTGCTCATGGTAATCGTGGCGATATGCCAGCCCATCACTCATCATTTGTCTTAAACTATCTGTCAAAACCTTTTGTGAAATACCATCTATACTTCGTTGTAGCTCATTGAATCTCCATGGACGCTCTTTCAAGTTACGCAAAATCAGCAGTTTCCATTTTCCTCCGATGAGAGATACTGCTGTTGCAACTGGGCATTCCGGTAATTCTTCTTTTGCTCGCATAATTCTCACCTCCGAGTCTATTGTAACACATTCATTTTTGAGTGTACAGTTACAAAAAGGTGCGTACTTGTTTTTGTATGTGTCTCACACTATACTAATACCAAGCAACCAGAAACTACAAATTAACTATGGAGGTATTATTATGGCAAATTACACAAAAACAACTATTGGAAAGGAAAACCGAATTGAGCTGCATGAAAAGTTGTCTTTAACAGGTGCAGAAATCAGTTTAAACGAACTACCTGCAGGAGCAAATGTCCCATTTGTTCATTCTCATAAAGAAAATGAAGAAATCTATGGAATTCTTTCAGGTAACGGCAAAGCCATAATTGATGGAGAAGAAATTAGCCTTTCAACTGGAGACTGGCTAAAAATCGCACCTGCTGCAAAGCGTCAGTTTTTTGCATCCGATATTTCTGGAATTACTTATATCTGCATTCAGGTAAAAGAAAATTCTCTGGAACATTTTACAGCAGAGGATGCCGTAATCGGCTAATTAAAAGTATTTATTTACAAAAATGCACAGTTCACGATAAGCTAAGAACTGTGCATTTCTTTTTTGTTCAATATTACGTTTTCTCAATTTTTCAAACTTGAATTTGACTTGCCTATTTTCTTAAAATCTCATGTGGAGCTTCTATTTCATTTGCCAAGGTATGCTCTGTTAATTCTGACATCAATTTCAATTTTTTATTAATCAATGGTCGCATACAATTAGGAACATGTTCCTGATGCGCTCTGTGGATTGCTACACATTCCTTACAGTTTCCGTGATAACGACAGGCTTTCAGGCAAGGACAGTGATCTTTGTCTTTATACTCCTTACGAAATTCCGCTGCAAATTCTTCTTGCAGTCTCAGTCCCTCGACACGGTTTCCCTTATGAAATTCTACCATTGCATCCAGTTCTTTCTGGTTCCCTTCAATCTTCATGTTATTATAGCGCCTCCATTTCAACTATTCTTCATTTTCTGATAAATTCCGATTTCTATTTTCGTTTCCATAGCATAGTGTACTCTTTTTCACCAGTAGCTTCATCCAAACCTTCACATTGAATAATGAACCCTTCTCTTTGGTAAAAAGAAATTGCTCTGGCATTCTTCTGGTATACATTTAATCGTAAGCTAACTTTTTTATCCTTAATATAATCCAATAAAAGTTTACCTATGCCACATGACTGCATTTCATCAGAGACAAAAATACCTTCGATATATTCATCATTTAGTCCTACAAATCCTTGTATCATTTTATCCGCTTCAAACACATAGACTTCGGATTGTGACATCATTTCTTTCACTAATTCATAATTACTTTTCCAGTATTGATTGGAAATAAAATAATGTGCTTTCAGATTTGTCTTTAACCATATGTCAGCAACTCTATCGATATCTCCGTTCAGCAACTTTCTAATCATAACAAATATTCTCCACAACTACATCCTTTATGCTTTTCTCTTTTTTCCATTCTATCACAAGCTCACCATTAATCATCAATTTTTTGATATTTTTTCTTTTTCCTAAAATTAAGTAAAGAAT
>OHSG01000790.1_pt1 | contig 14211 bp, 17 predicted proteins | sample 1578601 | NCBI WGS metagenome assembly OHSG01 (sample SAMEA3879534, study PRJEB24766) | human gut metagenome | biome: human-associated habitat; feature: feces | place: USA | collected 1985/1987
CGTTACATCGTTATGAATTTTTAACGAGCCAATCAGTATTGAGAACACATCGCCATTGATGCCAATTTGCAAATCGTAATAATAATGCCCCGGCTCAATACTTACCGTATCTTCAGGAGCTACACGTACCACATAGTACAGCTTTCCATCTTCCTGCTTTGCCAATGTGATGCCATGCCCTAGCGACTTTTTGAATATCGGCTCATCATCATCGAAGTTTTCTTTGCATGTGAAGTATGCACTGTCCAGTTTTTGCAACGCTTCGTCATACTCCACCTCGAAAGCAAATGACAGTGTGTCCCCTCTTATCATTTCAAAATTCGTCTTTTCCATCATATCCACCTCGACAGATTCTCAAATGCAATATATGTCAGTGTCCCATCCCATGACACGGAATTAGCCCCAACTTTCAGCACAAATTTGTCGTAATTTCCGACAACGTATCTGTTCATCAATGCACCATCATTATACGCTTCGAGCCTTTCTGTGTCTATTGTGATTGAATTTGATGCGCTCATATCAATTCTGAACAACTGTGCCCCATTCAACGACAGATTGATTGTTCCTGAGCCCTTGATATGAATAATAGGTTTTGAAACATAATTGCCGTTATTTCTCACTGTGATAGCACTTGTCGGATTGCTGAACACCTTCATTTTTTCGATTGTACTGTACTTGAACGGTTGCACATGATACGTGATCTCGGCCGTTCTGAACCTCATAAGGCGCTCATAATCGACAGCATCAAGAATGTCGTATCTGTAATATCTTTCTGGTTCGTTTGAAAACGTGACTGTTCCACTCGTATTAAAGAACGGAATGATTTCATCAATGTCATAATCTCCAAACAGCCCGATCTTCATTTTTTTGTTGTAGGCTGAATATCCAAGCCTTGTGATCACATCACCATCACGACCGTCTATCTGTTCAATGTTTGTACGCATCAAAGGCTTACTGATTGACGGCAGTTCCTGAATCAGCAATCCGTTGATATATCTGCTGTCAAGTCCATTTTGAATTACATAGTTTCGCACATCTTTCACCACCTTAATTGTATATCAGTTTTGTAACAGTTTTATCGACGAAATGTCCCATCTCTTCATCGTCCATCTCGATTTTGACCTGCGATAGAGCATCCTTGAACGCATCAACCATGTTGTTATAGCTTCCACCACTTGTTGAAATACCACCGTTCACATTGAATGCATCAGACATGCCATTTGCAAGTGCTTCTGTTTGGTTGATAAGCTCTGGGCTTGCCTTTCTTAAAGAATCGCTCAACCCTGCCACCATGTCAGGCATCCAAGTTTCATATTCAGCCAATGGACCCTCATCAGGTCTTGAGAAATGAAGGAACGACTTGATCTTGTCTGCAACTGCACTGACCGCACTTGTGACATGATGAATCGCATTTCTGATGCCGTCTGCGATACCCTTAACCATATCAACACCCCAGTTATACAATCGCCCAGGAAGACTGCTGATTGTCCCGACAATGTTATTTACAAGCCCAGACGCGGCATTTGCACCTGCTTGTGCCAACTGCCCTGCAAAATTCCATACGTTATTCAATGCACTTGACAGCCAATTCCATACAGCAGACGGAAGACAACTGATGAATGACACAACACCATTGACAAAGTTAGAACCTGCTTCAGAAGCCCTAGAAACCATGCTAGAAGCCCAATTCTGTACGTTGCCTATAACTTCACCAAGGAATGCACCAATATTCCCGGGAAGAGCCTGAAACCACGCTATGAGGTTGCCTATGAATCCACCCACCGATGCAATTGCATTTCCGACCGTGTCCTTGAATGCATTCCAAACGTTTGTAACAGCTTCTCGGAATCCCTCGTTTGTGTTCCATAATGTGATGATTGTTGCTACAAGTCCTGCAAGCAACGTGACAACCAACATAATCGGATTGGCGTTCATAACACCATTAAGCAATGCCTGTGCAACAGTTGCACCTTCATTAGCCGCCTGATACGCTTTGACTGCCGTAACAACACCATTGATCATGCTTGCAACATTCCATGTCAGCATTGCCGTCCCGATTCCTGCAACAAGTGAAATGATCGTACTACCGTTATCCATGATAAATCCGAATAAATCACCAACACCGGAAATAATATCATCAATTACAGAAACGACAGAATCCATATCCATACTGTCGATTGCATTTGTTATATTTGGAATCCACTCATCAGCGGCCTTTTGCAGAATCGGCTGTAATGCTTCGCCAAGTTTTGAATTGATCGTATCACTCAATGTAGAAAGTCTACCATCCAAAGTCTGAGACTGTGCATCCATGGACTGAAAGTATTTGCCACCTTCAGCCGTTGACCGCTTCATTGACTCTGTGATCTCATCAACCGACATTTTGCCTTTTGATACTCTGTCATAAAGGCTTTGCATACTTTCTCCAGTCTTTTCTGAGATTTCCTGTAACGGGTTGAATCCTGCATCAATCATCATGTTAATGCTCTCAAGCGAAACTTTTTGTGCTGAGTTCATTTTTCCATACGCTCTAGCAATAGTGTTCAGCTTTTCTGCATTACCCTGTGAAATATCGCCAAGCATCATCATGCTGTCAACCGCATCATCAGCACTAAAACCAAAGTTCATCAGCAAAGATGTTGCATCTGCAAGCTGTGGCATATCAAAAGGAGTTGTTGCTCCAATATCAGCAAGTTTCTTGACCGTTTCCCCTGCTTTATCGGCTGAGCCTGTCATGACTGTAAACGATGTCGTGTAATACTCCATGGACTTCTGATAGTCCACTGCACCGCCTACAAGTTCCTTGAATCCATCAACAACCTTGCTGATTGCCTGTGATGCAAGATTAGCTATCGTGCCCTTTAGTACAGTGAAACCATCATTAAGATTTTTTGATGCACCATCAGCATCACCCATCTTTTTCGACAGATCATCAACCTGCTTTGCACTACCATCAGATTCTTTGCCGAGGTTGTCAATCTCTTTTGTTGTCTTGATAACGTCAGCTTTGGCATTGTTCATCTGCACTGCAAGCTGTGACAGTGATTTCTTGTTTTTGTCTTGTGCCGTTGTACTTTCATCATACTGCTTTTGAAGATCATCTACAGCCTTTTTCTGTTCTTCATATTCTTTGCTGTTTTTGCCACATTGTGCTTCGATGCTTGCGAGCTTTTCCTTTGCATTTTCAAGCTTCTCGCCTAGTTGTGTATGTTCATCTGCTGACTGCTTAACAGCATTCTGATACTGTTTGTACTGGTCAGACACTAACTTCAGCTTCGATTTCTGCTCTTCAAGACGTTTGTTAAGCACGTCACTCTTGGCTGTCAATGCATCGGTGCTTGTGTCGTTTTTGTCATATGTACTTGTGACGATCTTCATTTCGGAAGATACTTCCCGCAAGTTCTGTGTGATCTGACTCAATGCTCGCCTGTATTCGCTTTCGCCTTTTAACTTAATGGAACCACCAAGTGCCATGCAACCCCCTTCCTAGAACCAATCGTCCTCATGTTGTGATTTTTCATATGCTTTTGCGTATGTTGTCCCTGTCTTTTCAAGCATCAGTTCAAAATCGAAATCGTCTTTGTAATGCTTGTAAAACCTGTTAAATGTTGTCAGTGTCATTCTGCCAACCTCATGAAATGTAAAACCGAGCTTGTTACGCCCGATAAAGTAGAACCATGTAAAGTCTATCGGCTCTGGTTCATCCACTTCATCGGGGATTATGCGTTTTTTTCGCCACTCTTAGTGCTGTCAATGACAACACCATTCATCAGCTGTGCGGATGATTGCAAGCCAATTTCCGTGATCATTCTGCCTACCTGCTTGTTAGTAAGCATCTTTTCTTCTGTGCCATTTTCCTCGTTTTCGATATCAATTCCTTCATTCAGCATTGCAGTGATTCCAAAGATAACAGCCTTTGCGTTTGGCTCACCATCGTTTTCTGCACCATCTGTGAGTTTTCCCCAGTTTTCAAGTGTACCGTACTTGTCCTGAATAACTTCCATCACGTTCAGATTGAAAACTAGCTTGTATTTCTTCCCTTTGTACTCAAATTCTTTTGAAATTTCCTTCATGTTTACCTTCCTTCAAAAAATAAGACAGGGACGAACCCTGCCTTAAATATTCTTTTAGACTTTAGCCTTTTGCCATCAGCCCTTCAAGATATGTGACAGCTTCAGTCTTTGTATCAAACGTTTTAGATTTTGACCATGTGCCATCTGCCAATGTCGCCACCACTCCGTTAAGTTCAGTTGTGCTGAATGATACGCTTTCGCCTTTTGTAGAATCATCCTGTGACGGTTCTGAGAACTTAACCTTGCATAGGAATTCTACCGTGTATTTGTAAGCCCCGTTCACCATCTTTGTAACGATTCTTCCGAAACCAACATATGGTGCAACATCATTCGCATTTCTGACAAGCTCTGAACCTTCTTCTGAAACCGTATGCCCTAGAAGGTCTGCCATTGTTTGCACATCCTCGTTGTCGATTCCTGCTGTTACAGAACCTTTCTGGAAAGATGTATCGCTTTCTGCCAATGCATCATCGGCATACAAAGACGCATCATTGTTGCTGATATCCACCTTACAGGAAATAGCCTTAGCTGGCTTTTTCGCGCCATCATAAGTGGCTTTACCTGCTTCTGATTCCGTAAGTTTTGAATATCGGAAATTGTTTAAACCGATTTTAGCCATTTTCGCTCCTTTCAATTGAGAAACATAATGTTTTGTGGTAATACTTCGTATCGTCCTCATACATATCTTCGGATGATCTGTCAGGCTCCCACATAAACCCAACACTCGTAAGCAATCCCTTTAGTGCCTTGATAATCGGCTTGTAATTGCTTTTCGTGTAAATATCGAAGTCATAATACTCGATATAATTAAGCAGTTCATCATCACCATGTAACACGCTGTCTGCATCTGTCATCATGTAAGTGATGTATGTTTCCGAACTTCCATTGTATCGTAAGAACTTTACAGGAATTTTTTTCCCATTGACCGTAAAGTCACTCAATGTTTTTTCGATGAGCTTATTCATCCAACAGCCCCCCGCTTAAATTCTTCTGCGCTTCTTCCATTGCTTTCATGATCTGTGACTTTTTGAAAGACTTTCGGAAAAAAGGATGCTTTGGATATTTCTTTTTGTCACTGCCATATTCAAACATGTTAGCAACAAGTGGTGCAGGAGTCTTCTTGCCTTCCTTGTTTTTGAAATATCCTGTGATCATGACTTTTGTATTGATACCATCATCTGATGGAGTTCTGTACACTTTCGACAATTTCACATGACTGCTGAAGCCTGAACTTTTCAGCGACTCTGGAAGTGTCGAAATAACATTCTTGTATACGACCTCTGCCCCTGCCTTGGTCATGCCACCAAAGATGTGATCAAACTGCTTGTCAATGTAAGAAATATCCTTCAATACGCTATCATCAATATCTGCATCAAATTTAGCCATCAGTGAGTCACTTCCTTTGCCTGAATCTCTAATTCTACGCTGTTTTCATCAACGTTGTTAAGATATTCGATTGTGTATGTTTTGCCGTGAAACTCAATCAGCATGTCTCGTGTGATCTCTGTTTTCGGAAACCGAATTGTGAAGTTGGTGTATGCTTTCTCGAAATCAGAATTGTTAGCAATCAGCGTGAATCCCTTCGTTGTCCTCACGTATGCATACGGTGTAAGAATCACCTGTTTCTGTTCTGTCTGAAAGCCATCATCATCAGTAACAATCACAGTTCTGTAAATCGTGATACGCTTTGAATACTTTCCTGCGTTTAACATTTAATCACCTCACAACAGATTGACGCTATGCATCGCAAGAATACTCTGAACAGTATTGTTCAAGTCTTTGCTGTCAACATACATCGTGCGATTGTCCCACATGTCTTGGCAAAGAATAAGCACCACAATCACAAATTCAGGATATTTGTCCAGATCATTAATCCCAGTATAGTTTTCGATGAAAGAAGTAGCGATGGAAATAAGCATGTTCAATGTATTCATTTCGCTTTCTGTTACTTCGTCCAGTCTCAAATACTCTGCGACGCTTTCCGGTTCAATATCACTGACTTTGCTTACTTCCATATTGCTCGCCCCTTTCTAGATTATTCGCCCTTCATTACAAGTTTTGCAAGCTTCTGAGTATCTGCAACCTTTGCATCCCACTCAACGAAAGCAAGAATGCCGAGCAGATGTTCTTCTGCATATCTTTCCTGCAATACCTGCATGTTAGCATCTTCAGACACCTTCACTGCAAGACCAGAGAAGTCACCGTAATAAATGGCTGTCTTTCCTGCAAGCATCTTGTCCATAGCATCAGAACAATAAACATCCTTGCCAAGAAGTGTATAGCCCCACTTTGCTGTAAAGTCACGGTTCAACAAATAATCGCCTTCATTATCCTTCAACTTTCTGATTGCATTTCGAGTTTCTCGATTCATAATCCAAACAGAATTACCCTGATAGTTGTCGATTACCTTGTCCTGTACATCCATCAGCTCGTCAGATGTAATCTTTGTTGCTGTGGCAGTTGTAACAGTCATATCTGATGCAATGCCCCTTAGGCCTTCAACCTTGTCATCTGTGCCGAACAGAATCTCATGTTCGAAATACAATGCGATTGCCTGTGCCATTTTTGCTTCGACAAAGCCAACGATGTCAAAGTTGGAATTGTTAATCAAGCTCTTTGAAATTTTTGCAAGGCAACGTGCAAGGAATCCACCGAGTGTAATCTGGCTGATAACAACCTTTCCAGACTCTGCTGCCGTTCCCTCATCAGCATACTGCATCACGATGGAACTGTTCTGTGCATCATACTTCGGCAGTACCAGATTGCCATTGATGTTATAGCGATCTGCCATAGAGAATACAGGTGAGATTTCAATAACCTGAGAAATGATTTCATTCCATACAGTTGTCGGAATCAGTGTCTTTGCATCAGCAGGCATTGTTGGTGTGTCAGTATTCACAATGCCACGAATTGCATTCTCGAATGTTTTGTGATCTCTTTCTGCATCTGTCATTTCAACATGTTCAGCAGGAACTTTCTTCATGCTCATTCCTGCCATCTGGTCGTACATAGCAATAGTCGCATCAATGTCCTTGACCTCTTTTTCAAGGTCTGCAAACTGATTCTTTTCGTCTTCAGATGGTAATCTGTTTTCTGCCTTTGCAGTTGCTAGCAGTCCTTCCATCTGAGCGACTTTTGCATTACGATTCTCGATAAGATTTTTTACGTTCATTTCTTCGCCCTCCGTTATTTCTTCAATGAACTAATAATATTCTCGTATGCCGAATAATCAAGCACACGATCCTCAACAGGCTTTTTAGTCTGCTTTTGGTTTTTTAATGCATCTGGCACATGCTTGTAATTCCTGAATAAGTCCGTTGCACATGCCTGTACATCCTTCACACTGTCCAATGCATTCACGTTGAAATAGTTCCCGATGTACATATCATCATCTGCATTGCCACTGAACCACGTTTCGTTGTCCACCAGTTCTGCAATCTTTTCTGCTGTGATTCCTTCTTTTGCCTTTGCTTCATACATTGGCAACATCGTTCCGCTCTCAATCAGATTCAATGTATCAATGTCATGCTGTAGCTCGTTAGCATTTCCATATGCATACGTCATTGGCTTGTGAATCATCAGAATAGAATTTTTGTAAATATTGATATCGTCAGCCACCATGGCAAGATATGTAGCGGCACTTGCACACAATCCATCAATGTACGCATGAATCGTTGCTCCTGTGTTCTGTCTGAATCGCTTTAACATGCTTACCATTGCTGAACTTGCAAACACTGAGCCACCGCCTGAGTTGATGTAGATATTAAAATCTGTCACACCGTTCAAGCTGTCAAGCTCTGTCTTGAATGCGTTTGTATCAACTGCTGTTTCTGATTTCTCACCAGTCCACCAGTCAGGCACGTTCTCATCAACGATATCGCCATATACGTAGAAATCTGCACTATTTTTCGTCAGATTTTTCAGATACTTGTAATTCATCATCTGCCCCCTGTTCAGTTTCTTCAGTTTCTTCAACTTCCTCAGCCGTTTCTTCTTCATCATCTCCACCTGTCACCTGTCCGGTGTTTGGCGTGTAATATGTACCAGAATTGATGTCGTACAATACAGCACCTAGTCCAACATTGATTACGTCCATTCCCTCAACATAGTTCAAATTCTCCATGCGTCGCAATTCGTTTATCGTCATAAGCCCTGTATCTTTTGCAACCTTGTAAGCATCGAATCTTTCTTTGATGCTTGCCTTCACAATTTCCTTCGTATCAAATTCAAAGAAGAAGTTTTTCTTTTCTTTCTCCAACAGCAGTGTACTGTTGATTGCTGTCTCAAATGCTTTAACAATCGGATAGATTGCTTCTTTGAATGTCAGATTGAAGTCACTGTGAATATGGAACACTCCATTGATTTCATCCTGTAAAGTCTTCTTGCTTTCGTTTAACTGCATTTCAACGGAACTGTTTGACGATTCCTGAAACTTGATGCCGTTATTCAGAACCATGACGTTATCGGTATTGTTGGTATACAACCGTTTCCACGCATTCTTCAGCTTGTCGATTTCATCCTGTCCTAAACGTCTTTCAGCCTGTAAGAAACCTTTTTTGTTACCGCCTGTCTTGACCAGTCCAAGCTGATATACCAACGTACTGTATGCCGTTTCAAGTGACTTTGAGATTTCCTCAGTCAATCCTTTTCCGCTTGCACCGTCTTTTGTGTTTCTCAACAGCTTGATCATGTTCCATGGATAAATCTTGTTTGCACCAACATAGAACTGCACGAAACGGTTCATCGGGTCGGAATTTGACCACACGGTAACGTCAATATCAGGAATATACTTCAGCGCCGTTACGTTGTTCTGTCTGTCTCTTTGAATGAAACAATATCCACCCTTGCCGAGTAAGTAATCATCGACCATGGCTTTTTTTGTCTGGAACCCGTCAAGCGTGTTTCCAGTGTCACCATTCAGCATTCGCACACGGTTGTCTCTCTGAACTTCTTCAACCTTGCCGTTTTTGTACTTGTACAGTTTCACTGGCATTGATGCAATCGAACCACTGATAAAATCCACGGCACCTGATACGGCAGGAAGAGTCAATGCTTTCTCTCTCGTGATCTTTTCGTTATTGAGCAATGCCGATAACAGCACATCGTCAAGTTGTACGCTCTGATCGTTCAAGTTCACATCATTTTTTATTTTCCTGAATAGTGCCACTCTCGTACCGCCCCCTCGTTAGTATTTTCTATTTGAAACATTTTTACGCAGATATATTAGCATAAATACACGTTTTTATCAATTAGATCATCTGGAATGTGAAGTCACCTTCATTTAAGAAATAATCCTGTTCAAGAAGGTAAATTGCATTGATAAGTGATACCACCATATCAACCTTGCCGTTACTCTTTTTCTTGCTCACGTACATGTTTTTGTTTGTATCATAAGCACATTTAGCATTCTGAAAGTTTATCTCTAGCAATTTATTTTCTGTATACTTGAATTTCTGCGTAAGGATTGCCTCTTTCATCCTCTTTGTAGGAGAATGCAAGACGCTTGAATACTGCCTGATTTGAACCGTGTTATAGCCCTCGTTAGCCAACTTCTGCGCTGTGCTTAATGCGTTCCATCTATCATAGCCAATCGCCTGAATTTGCACATTGTAACGGCTCTCAAGGCTCAATATAAACTGTTCAACAAACGCATAAGAAATAACCCTGTCACCACATGCAAACACCTTCCCACTCTTCAATAGTTCCTGATAGTTCACACGCTCTGAGATTGTTTTCTCTGTAATTCTGTCCGATGGAATGAATGCAAAACTTTCTGCAAGAATGTTATCATCATCATCAACAGAAACCATGGCAACAGATGTATTATCGTTCGATTCTGAAAGGTCAACGCCTAAATATACAACCCTTCCAGTCCAATCAATATCCGCAACCTTGCACGCCTGAACATCTTTAACGTCAATAAATGTTTCAGTCCCTTGCCCTTGATAAATGATATTGCAGTGCTTTGTAACAAAATTTTCTCGTTCTTTCTCAATGGCAATGGCTCTTGCTCTTTTCTTTACAAGCTCATTCCAAATTTCAGGGATTTCCAATGACGCAGGATTCGCCTGTTTCAAAATGAGATCATCTGTTTCCCAATCAGACGTTTTGTCCGGTTCATACAACAGTGCAAATATTGTTTCGTCTTTCTCGATGCCATCAAGAACCTTTTTGGCATATGCAACCTCATCCTCGAACGGATTGTCGATTGTCGGATATTTTGTACTGATTACGAACCCAAGTTTATTAACAACGTTCAACTGTCCTGACCTCATTGCATCGACAGGATAACCGTTTGGCAATGCTCCAACTTCATCTGCAATAAACGCATTCGGCATACGTCCGTCCATGCGATTGTTACTGTATGCTAACGGAATCAACGTGTTTTCATTCGGTTTGAATTTGATGTAGTCCCTTAACAACTTAAAACGCTTCGTCCCTTTATAATCGTAAATAAGTGGACTGCTTTTGATTGTATCTGAGATAGCTTCTTTGATTTCTTTCGACAAAGTACCATCTGGCGCAACTGAAAAGAACTTTGAGAACCTTGGTTCTGTCAAAAACAGAATAATAAAAATCGTCCCGACCGTGTACGTCTTAAAATTCTTTCTGCAAATCTCCAACAACCCTGTCTCGTATCTGCGTTTTTTAGGGTTGTCACGATATACAGTGCATAGCATGGCTATATAAATAAGCCACTGGTAACCAGTGGCACATTTATACATCGACTGTCCTGCTTTCAATCCTTTTGGCATTATCAACAGTTTCAGAATGTTTTCAATCTGCTTAACCTTTTTTTCAGATACAAAGTACTTTGCGTCTTTTCCTTCAGCAATCCGCATCCATGCTTTCATTTGCAGTTTAACGTACTTCGGAGTGGTTTTCTTTTTAACAGAACTTTTGCAGTATTCATACGCTTTGCTGTTCGTCACTGCCATCATCATCACCACCGTTGATTAGCTGAAGTAACGGATCTTCATCTGCCCCAGAATCATCATCGCCACCGAATCTTGAAATGATCTTCATCAGCGTGCTGACTGTCTTGTTTGCACTGTCAGTGGTACGGTTGAAATCTTGAATCGCAGGATGTGAATACACATTCTTTCGACCCTTCACATATTCTTTTGTGACAAGTACGCCGTCATTCTTGATTGACGATTCAAGCTCATTAAGAATCTTTAGTTGTACCATGTATCGCCTGAATGTCGTAATAAAGAAGAAGTTTTTATCGACTCCGAATGCTTCTGCTTTCTGTAATATTTCTTCTGCCTGTTCGTTTACTGTTTTTCGCATAATTCTCTCACCGCCTTTAATGCACTTTTTATTGCATTTTCCATATCGTAGTATTTGTACTCTGCAAGCCTTCCAACTGTGATCAATCCATCACGTTCTGCAAACTCTTTGTATTTCTCATACAGCGCTTTGTTCTTTTCATCCTCAATCGGATAGTACCGCTCTTTTCCGATATCCCATTTCTGCGGATATTCCTTCGTGATAATAGTTGTCGGTGTATTCACTCCTGTGAAATGCTTGTGTTCAATGACTCTAGTAAATGGCACTCTAGCATCGGTGTAATTCACGACTGCATTTCCTTGATGATTTTCTTCCTTCAATTCCTCAGTTTCAAATTTCAGGCTCCTATATTCCAACGCTCCGAAACAATAACCGTACCACTCATCAATGGCACCCGTCAGAACCACATTTTTAGCCATTTCTAGCCACTCTTTGCTTGAGCATGAACATTTATACCCTGTCACCACTTCAACGCCTTCTAGGAGCCTTTCTACAGTCTTAGAATAACCATCAACGGGAATGCCTTGATGCTTTGAACAAAAATAATTGTTATTGTATGTGAACCGCAATGGCAGACGCTTGATAATATCTCTGCTCAATTCCTTGCAACTTCTGCCCCACTGCTTTTCAGTATATCCTTTGATCAGACGCTCGTATATTTTGATTCCAACTGTACTGAGCACATATTCTTCAACTGTCTGAGGATTCTCACACGGCACAATATCAAGTTCAATAAATTTTTTCGCATCTTCTGGAAACACACAGCAATATCCATACATCTGATGGAATGTGTTCATGTTGAACGGAAGGTTGTATATCTCGCCTTTATAATTTGCAATCGGCGCATTTATGAAGTTGTTGAACTCGCAAAACCTGTTCATGTAGTCCCACACTTCGTCACTGTTCGTATGAAATATATGAGGACCGTATAGATGCACATTTATTCCGCTAATTTCTTTATCTCTGATATTTCCACCAACACTGTCACGTTCTTCCAGAATAACGCATTTATAGCCCTTGTCCGTCAATTCTCTGGCAATTACTGAACCACTCAGCCCTGCACCTATAATCAGATAGTCAATGTCTTTCATGCTTGCACCATCTTTCAGACAGAAGCTTTGGCACGGCATTATTCCAACTGATAGTGTGATGAATCCTGTAGTCCGTAATTCCCATGGCTGAAACCTTCACACATGACGGGCAACACATGACACTGTAGAACGATTTTCGATACGTTCCGTTTTTCTGATATATGTCAGTCATCCCTCCTGCCTTGACTTGCGTTTTGTCAACCTCAACTTCGATAGGAAGGTAGGAATAATAAAGCTTCCCACGCATGCCATTGATCAACGATGTTGTAATATCATCATTCATCCGCATATGGAAGTATTGAAGATCGTCAGCTCTCATAAGGAATGTTGTCATTGTTTTCCGTGTCATGCCCTCTTTGATACTGCCATCTACGCCACCCATGTTATACGCCGACAATGCAAATGATAATGACGTGATAGGTGTTTTCTTCATGTACTCAACCATGCCGGAGAATACTTCGTCCAAGTGAGAACAATGCAATGCCCTTAGAACTTTGCCCTGTGCAAACCTGTACGTGAAACCATGAGCATCATCGTCAAGCTGTAAATGGAACTTGTACCCTAGTCGCTTTGCTTCATCCTGTATAAAGTTTCTTGCAAAAACTCCGATACGCCTGTCAGTGTCCAAGTCTCCAAGGTCGGTCTTTTCAAGATAGTCCCTCTTGTCAAACTGGATAATATCGTCCCCGAATTTCTGCCTGTATAAATCCTCTTGATCATCCTCATTGTCAATTACGACATACGTTCTGCCTGTATATCCACCATCACGCAATGCACGATACGTTGTTATTGTGTCTGCTCTTCCATGTGAAAGAATAAATACAGCAAAGTCCTTATTCTCCATCGTCTTCACCGCCATCATCTTCAGCAATCAAGCCCTCGACAGCCTTTGTAAGTTTCACATATCCGTTTGCAATTGCATCATCAATGTCAATAATGACAAGTGCTGATTTTTCCATAAGAATCTGCATTTCTTCAGATGCATTAGAATAATAGTCTGCAATCTTTGAATAGTTGAATTTAAGATGCCTGTATGCACCTTTGATAAGAAAATTCTTTTGATCTTCAGTAACATTAGATGCTTTAATTTCCTTAATCAGCTCGTTCGTCTTTTCATCATCAATCAAGTCCATAATATCGACAAAATCGCCTGTCGGTTCGTACTGTGGAATGTGTTTCTTCTGGCTGTAAGGATTTTCTTCGTCTGGAAGCTCAACGTCCATAGTGTCATCATCTTTGAAAAGATCATCACCGAACTGAGTCATATCCATCATGATGTCACTCAGTTCTTCAGCAAGTTTAGTGTTATCCCAAGTGCTATACTCTGACACCTTATTATCTGCGATTCTGAATGCCTTGATCTGGTCTTCCGTAAGATCATCAGCCACAATGCACGGAACCTCATCAATGCCTAGCTTCTTACATGCTTTAAGTCTTGTATGACCTGTGATCAATACACCGTCACTGTTCACAACACACGGAACTTTGAATCCGAACTCCTCAATACTCTTTGCTACATAGTCAACAGCTTCATCATTGTTTCTCGGATTGTTCTCATACGGAATCAAGTCCTTAACTTTCTTATAAACGATGTTCATTTTTTTGTTTTCCATTTTCACACCCTACCTTTCTGTTTTGCATCATTTTCCTGCTTTTTGTTTCTTTTTGAAACAGAAAAACGGCTTATACTCACATTATAGCGTGATTTTAGCCGTTTATCCAAAAAACCATATACTTTTATTACTTTTGTGTCC
>OHSG01000792.1_pt1 | contig 14179 bp, 8 predicted proteins | sample 1578601 | NCBI WGS metagenome assembly OHSG01 (sample SAMEA3879534, study PRJEB24766) | human gut metagenome | biome: human-associated habitat; feature: feces | place: USA | collected 1985/1987
AACCAATATCAGATAAATGATATCAATTATTTTATTGACCGGCAGGTTGATTTGTTAATCGTCGCTCCCAATGAGGCGGCGGCTATTACTCCATCGGTCGAAAAGGCGATAAAGAAAGGAATTCCGGTAGTGGTGGTAGACCGTAAGATATTATCGGACAACTATACGGCTTTTGTCGGGGCGGATAATTATAAGATCGGCAGTGATGTGGGACATTACATTGTCAGCCGTTTGAATGGAAAGGGGAATATTTTTGAGGTGACAGGACTGCAAGGCTCTACACCTGCCATGGAGAGGCATAGGGGATTGATGGATGCATTGGCCGGGATTCCGAATATAAAGAGAGTTGGAAGTGTGGATGGCGGCTGGTTACAGAGTCAGGCCGGCGAAAAGGTGGATTCTGTTTTACGTGTTCACAAAGATATTGATTTGCTGTTTGCACAGAATGACCGTATGGCTATCGGTGCTTATCTGGCTGCCAGACAGCAGGGAAGAGAAAAAGAAATGCTTTTTGTGGGAGTGGATGCACTACCCGGAAAAGATTATGGACTGGAGCAGGTGATAAGCGGTGTGTTGGATGCTACTTTTATTTATCCTACCGGTGGCGATAAGGTGATGCAGATTGCGATGAACATTTTGGAGAAAAGACCTTTTGAAAAAGAAAATATACTTTCTACGGCATTGGTGGATAAAACCAATGCCCGCGTGATGCAGTTGCAGACCGACCATATTTTGGAACAAGACGGCAAGATAGAGAAACTGAACGGGCAGATTGATGAATTTTGGTCGCGTTATTCGGCGCAGACTATGTTTTTGTATGCTTGTCTGGTTATTCTGATTCTGTTTGCGGCATTGTTGGGCATTATTGTACGTGCTTATTGGATGAAGAACCGGATGAATGCTGAGCTTTCTTCCCAAAAGAAAAAGTTGGAAGAGCAGCGTGACCAACTCATCAGCCTTTCTAAACAATTGGAAGAAGCTACTCATGCCAAATTGGTGTTCTTTACGAATGTATCTCATGATTTTCGCACCCCGCTTACATTGGTTGCTGCTCCGGTGGAACAGTTATTGGAAGACGAAGCGCTGACATCCCGGCAACAGTCTTTGTTGCAGATGGTGCATAAAAATGTGACTATATTGTTGAGGCTGGTCAATCAGATATTGGATTTCCGCAAGTATGAGAATGGAAAATTGGAATTGGTTCTATCCAATATTGATTTGCGTGCTCAGTTGCAGGAGTGGAGTGGGGCATTTCGTGCGTTGGCGCTCAAGAAGCATATTCATTTTATATTGGATGTGGGAAATGGACAGGCGGATTATAAGATGGCGCTTGATGCCGAGAAGATGGAACGTATTTATTTTAATGTGCTTTCCAATGCCTTTAAATTTACTCCCGAAAATGGGAGCATTGTGGTGACATTGTCTGCTATTGCTCAAGCCGATGGAAAAGAGTATGCGCGGCTGGTGGTCAGTGACAGTGGTTCGGGTATCTCAGTCCAACATATCCGGCATATCTTTGACCGGTTCTATCAGATTGATGTGAATCATGCCGGCTCGGGCATCGGACTGGCGTTGACAAAGGCTTTTGTGGAATTGCACGGAGGAACGATTGCCGTGGATAGCATGGAGGGAAAGGGAACGGTGTTTACAATAGATATCCCTGTCAACAGGTCGTCTGCCACAGAGATAGAAAGAAAAGAGTCGGAAGGCATTGGTATTCCGTCCCGGTCGGTAGTGGAAGAACTGTCGGAGGCAGAAACGGAAGAGGTGAAACCGGATGAAAGCAAGGCGTGTGTCTTGGTGATTGACGACAATGCCGATGTGCGTAGTTATGTGAAGTCGTTGCTTAGAGATGAGTACGTAGTGATAGAGGCTCCGGACGGTCATACGGGAGTAAAAATGGCCATGAAGTATGTACCGGATGTTATTATCTGTGATGTGATGATGCCGGTGATGGATGGACTGGAGTGTTGCAGACAATTGAAGTCGGAATTGCAGACTTCCCATATTCCGGTGATGTTACTTACGGCTTGTTCTTTGGACGAGCAGCGGATAGCCGGATTTGAATGTGGGGCGGATTCATATATTGCCAAGCCGTTCAATTCCAAGTTGTTATTGGCACGTCTCCGTAATCTGATAGCAAACCACCATCGTTTACAGCAGTTCTTTGGCGATAAAACGACTCTGTCAAAAGAACCGGTCAGTGAGATTGATAAAGGATTTGCAGACCGTTTCCGTCGGTTGATTGAAGAGAATATGTCGGATTCGGAGTTGAGCGTGGAGGAGTTGGGCAGCAAAATGGGTATGAGTCGCGTGCAACTCTATCGCAAGATAAAAGCGTTGACTAATTATTCTCCGGTGGAGCTGTTGCGCATCGCCCGTTTAAAGAAGGCTGCTTCTTTACTTGCTTCTTCGGAAAAAACTATTTCAGAAATAACGTATGAGGTTGGTTTTACTTCGCCTTCCTATTTTACAAAATGTTATAAGGAATATTTTGGTGAAAGTCCTACAGATTTTTTAAAGCGCAGAGGATAAGCTTTTCATTACTCCGGGCCATTGTTTATTCCGGACCGTTGCTATTCTGAACATCAGTGAAGAATCTGATAACACAAAGTAAATGTTATCAGATTCTTCATTTCATTCAGGGTGGCAGAGCTAAATGATAGCATTAGCAACCGTTTGAACATGCCTCCCGGATACGCCGGGAGCAAACTATTTCTTCAACCACTTATCCAGCCAGCTAAAGAATGTACGTTGCCACAACACTCCGTTCTGGGGTTTCAATACCCAGTGGTTTTCGTCTGGGAAAATCAGCAGTTCGGCAGGAATGCCTCTCAGTTTGGCAGCGTTGAATGCGGCCATACCTTGTGAGGCCAAGATGCGGTAGTCTTTCTCGCCGTGGATGCAGAGGATAGGAGTATCCCATTTGTCGACAAACAGGTGAGGAGAGTTGGCATAGCTGCGCTTTACAGCTGGGTTGTTCTTGTTCCAGTACGGGCCACCCAAATCCCAGTTGGTAAACCAGAGTTCTTCGGTTTCGAGATACTGCTGTTCCATGTTGAAGAAGCCGTCGTGTGCGATGAAGGCCTTGAAACGCTTGTTGTGGTGTCCGGCCAGCCAGTACACTGAGTATCCTCCGAAGCTGGCACCTACGCAGCCCAGGCGGTCTTTGTCTACGTACGGTTCCTTGGCGATGTCGTCGATGGCAGTCAGGTAATCGTCCATGCAGTGTCCGCCGTAGTTGGTGCTGATTTCTTCCAGCCATTCCATGCCGAATCCCGGCAGACCGCGGCGGTTGGGGGCGATGATGATGTAATCGTTGGCAGCCATAATCTGGAAGTTCCAGCGGTAGCTCCAGAACTGGCTCACGGGGCTTTGCGGACCACCTTCGCAGAACAGCAGGGTGGGGTATTTCTTGTTCGGGTCGAAGTCTACCGGGTAGATTACCCACGAGAGCATGTCTTTACCGTCGACGGTCTTTGTCCAGCGGGCTTCTACTTTACCTAACTTCAGCTGCTTGAAGATGTGGTCGTTTTCCTGCGTGATGCGGGTTACCTCGTTGTCTTTGTTCAGGTTGACAGTGAACAGCTCGTCAGCTTCGCTGATAGAGTGGCGCTTGGTGAGAAGCTGTCCGTCGCCCAGCATTTCTACAGAAGCATAGTCGTACATGCCTTCTGTGAGCTGTTCCACTTCACCCTTCAGGTTTGTACGGTGAATCATGCTGGTGGCATGCCATACACCGGTGAAATAGAGTGTCTGGTTGTCCGGAGCCCAGCAGTAGCTGTCTACACCCGATTGGAAGGCTTCTGTAACGTAAGCTTTCTTGCCGTTTTTCAAATCCATTACGCAAAGGCGGTTGCGGTCGCTTTCGTATCCGTCGCGTTCCATGCTTTGCCAGGCAATGAATCCACCGTTGGGAGAAAACTGCGGGTTCGTGTCGTAACCCATGTTCTTGTCGGTGGCGTCTTCCTTGCAGAGATTGCGGGTCTGCTTGGTTTCCAGATTGTACAGGTAAATGTCCGAATCGGTAGAAATAGCATATTCCAGTCCGGTTTTCTTGCGGCAGGTATACGCAATGCATTTGGAGTCAGGACTCCACGTAAGCTGTTCGATGCCACCAAAAGGTTTCATCGGCGATTCGTAGGGCTCGCCGGCCAGGATGTCGGTCGCTTCGCCCACCTTGTTTCCGGCAAATGGAGCCACGAACGGATGCGGTACGGTCTGTACCCATTCATCCCAGTGCTTGTACATCAGGTCGTCTATCACCATTCCGCTGGCCTTGTCCAGGTCGGGATACTTGTCGACGGTGCGTTCGCCGTATTTCACCTGTGAGATGAAGAGCACCTTGCTCTCGTCGGGTGAGAACTTGAATCCGTCAATTTCTCCGGCAAATGAAGAAAGCTGTACGCGTTCGCTGCCGTCGGGATTCATTTCCCAAATCTGGCTGTTACCGTCGGCATCGGGTGCCAGGAAAGCAAGCTTGCTGCCGTTCTTGATCCATGCAGGTTCTCCCTCGCTGGCAGCTGTAGTGGTGAGCAACTGGTTTCCTGAGCCGTCGGCATTCATTACGTAGATTACCAGGTGGCTCTTGTTTTCTTTCACGCTGTAGTAAGACACCGTGTAGGCAATGCGTTTGCCATCGGGTGATACACAGGAACTTCCGATACGTCCCATGGCCCAGAGCGTTTCAGGGGTCATACGGCCGTCTTTTACCGTAACCTCCTGTTTGCCGATGATGGGACCATCTGTCTGTGCGGCTTTTTCAGGACCTACACAGGCCGATGTGGCGAGCATCATGGCTGCTGTCATAGTCATAAAATCTGTTTTTTTCATGTGTTTATTTGATGGTTTAATGATTAAAATTCTTCGTTGTGGATTTTTCTTTTTGAGTCACTCTCGAGTTCCTTTCCGCAGTACTTGCAATAGATGGCTTCTGCGTCGTGACCTGTCTGATGGCAGTGCGGACACTGGCGTTCTGCCTGCTTCTTCTGCTGGCTTACCATGGCTGCCGATACGATTCCCGTAGGTACGGCAATGATGGTGTAACCGGTCAGCATGATAATGGCCGACAGGAATCGTCCTATCGGAGTGACGGGGGTGATGTCGCCATAGCCTACGGTGGTCATGGTAACAATGGCCCAGTAGATGCTGTTGGGGATATTGTTGAATTCAGATCCGGGTACGTCGCCTTCAATCATGTACATGACTGTTCCCATGGAAGTAACCAGGATGAGGACGAAAAAGAAGAATACGGATATTTTCGGTGCACTGATACGCAGGGAGCGCAGCAGCAGATTACCTTCGCTGATGAAGGAGAACAGCTTGAAGATGCGGAATATCCGGATGAGCCGGAAGGCCCGGATGACCAGCAGGTAGTGTGCACCCTTCAGGAAGAAGCTCAGGTAAACCGGCAGGGTGGCCAGCAGGTCCACCAGCCCGAAAAAGCTGAATATGTATTTCCGGGGATTTTTCAGGCAGTAAATACGGGCCAGGTATTCTATGGTAAAGAAGAGAGTCAGCAGGTATTCCAATAGTCGCAATACCCAGTAGGCCGTAGGAGAAAACAAGTGCATGCTTTCCAGTATGACCATCAGTACGCTGACAATGATGCTGCTGATTAATATAATGTCGAACAGCCTTCCTTTCGGTGTGTCTGATTCAAAAACGATGGAATATACTTTCTGCTTCAATGTTTCATTGTGCAGGAAATGCTGCCATCGGGTATAGAGTTTTGAAAAGTAGTTCATGGTTTTACCTTTGTTTCTGCAAAGGTAAGACAATAAATGGAAAAAGAGGAATGTAGCAGAAAAAAGAGCGCCCCTCGATGGCTTGTCTGTATGCCATTGAGGGGCGCTCTGCGGTATGAAGATAATCTTTTTATTTTTTCTTACCTCCCATGCGTTCCTGACGCTCTTTCTGTAGACGTTCCTGCTCTTTCTGCAGGGCTTCCAGTTTAGCCATCAGTCCGCTTGCCTTTTGCTGTGAAGGTTCTTTCTTGTTGGCTTCCAGCTGGGCGAGCAGTTTCTTTTCATCGGTCATGCGGCGCATAATCCACATGGTAATGATACCAATCAGACCGGAGATGAAATAGTAGTAGCTCAATCCGGATGCATAGTCGTTGAAGATGAAGAAGAACATCACAGGCATGATGTACATCATCCATTTCATGGCAGCCAACTGCGGATTGTTGCCCATATCCTGCTGTTTCATCATGATAATCTGGTTGAGCACCGTAGTGATGCTGAACAGCAGACAGAACAAGCTCAGGTGGTTGCCTAACAACGGAATGTGGTAGCTCCAGCTGATCAGGTCGTCGTAAGCTGAAAGGTCATCAGCCCACAAGAATCCCTGCTGGCGCAACTCGATAGCGTTCGGCACGAAGAAGAAGAGGGCCATGAACACCGGAGTTTGCAACAACATCGGCAGACAGCCACCCATCGGGCTGACATTATACTGGCGATAGAGGGCCATGGTTTCCTGCTGTTTCTTCAGGGCATCTTCCTGCTTCGGATATTTGGCGTTAATCTTATCTACATACGGCTTCAGGGCACGCATTTTGGCAGATGAGATGAAAGACTTCCAGGTGGTAGGGAGTACCAGTACCTTGACGATGATGGTCATAAGCAGGATAACCATACCCATGCTCAGTCCCCAGCCTGACAGCCAGTCGAACAAGTTGATGGTAAACCAGCGATTAATCAGGCGGATAATCGGCCATCCCAGGTAAACCAGGTCTTCCAGTTCCTGATCTTTATCTTTAAAGCTCAAGTCGTTGCTGGCCAGCAGTGTCTTGAAGTGGTTCGGACCAAAGTAGAACTGCATGTGTGAAGCTTTGGCACCTGTCGGGTCGAAAGCTGTCTTCATGTCGGCTGCATAGTTCTTCATGTAACCGCTTCCTTGCTGTTCCATTTTAGATTCGAGCGTTGCGTTGTCAAAGTTCTGCTCTGCCATGAACACGCAGGAGAAATACTGATTCTTGAAAGCTACCCAGTCGAGTGATTCAGAAATGGTTTCTTTTTCATCCTTTGTTTCGCTCAAGTAATCGAAACTGTCGTCCACCGGCTTGTAGGTCAATGAAGTGTAACGCTGTTCGAAGTTGTAACCTTTCTCCATCTGGCGGGCACGCTGTTTCCATTCGATGTTCATGCTCTTGGTAGAAGGAGAGAAGAAATTCTGCATGCCACTGGCTTGAACGGTAAGGTCTACCATATACGAGTTGGGCAGCAGTCGGTAGTTGAAGTCCAAGTGTCCGCCGTTGGCTGCGTTCAGTCGCATGGTCACGGTAGAATCGGTCACATTGGTAGCCTCGAAATACATCTGTTGGCTGAGAATGTTCTCGTTCTTTCCTTCAAAACTGAAATTCATGGAAGCATCTTCGCCGTCGAACAGAACGAGAGGCTGCTTCTTCTGGTCTTTATACTCTTTCAGCAGGGCCTTGCTTACTCGTCCGCCTTTGTTGGAGAATGTCAGCTGAACTAGCTCGTTCTCCAGTACGGTAAACTGTTCCGTACCCTGTGCGGCCTGGAAGAAGAGGGAAGTGCTGTCAGGGCGTGCGGCTTCAATGGCTGCAGCAGCCTGCTTTTCCTGAACTTCCTGTTGTTGCTTGATAACCTGTTGGATAGAGTCCTGATAGTGCTGTGCGCGTGCTCTTTCTTCCTGGCTGGGGCGGTTGTAGATACCGAATCCCACGATAACCGCTCCAATCAGGATAAAGCCCACTAACGTGTTTTTGTCCATTTCTATTTCTTTACAATGTTATGTTTGGTTTATTTGCTGATAGCTGCCTTGATGAAGGACAGGAACAACGGATGTGGTTTCAATACCGTACTGCTGTATTCCGGATGGAACTGTGTACCGATGAACCATTTCAAGGTCGGGATTTCTACGATTTCCACCAGGTCAGATTCCGGATTGATACCTACGCACTTCATGCCCGCCTTTTCGAATTCTTCCTTGTAGCTGTTGTTGAATTCGTAACGGTGACGGTGACGTTCCTGGATGTGTTCACTCTGGTAAGCTTCATAAGTCTTGGAGTTCGGGTCGATAACGCATTCGTAAGCTCCCAGACGCATGGTACCACCCATGTTCGTGATGGATTTCTGTTCCTCCATGATGTCGATTACATTGTGCGGAGTCTTTTCGTCCATTTCACGGCTGTTGGCATCGGCATATCCCAGTACGTTTCGTGCGAATTCGATGGCAATGCACTGCATACCCAGACAGATACCGAATGTCGGTACGTTGTGTGTACGGCAGTACTTGATAGCTACGAACTTACCTTCGATACCACGCTGTCCGAATCCCGGGCAGATGATGACACCGTCCATGTCTTTCAGGTGTTCTTCAATGTTGTCGTCGGTCAGGTTCTCGCTATTGATAAAGTGAATGTCGGCCTTGCGGTCATTATAAGTTGCAGCTTGTGAAAGGGCTTCCAGAATTGATTTGTATGCATCCTGCAAATCGTATTTTCCTACCAGTCCGATTCTTACCTTTTCAGTGGCATTGTGACGACGGTTCAGGAAGTCTCTCCACGGACCGAGGGTAGGAGTTTCGCCTACCGGAAGTCCCATCTTTTCAAGGATAGTTACATCCAGTTTCTGTTCCTGCATACGCAAAGGCACTTCGTAGATGGTCGGCATGTCCATTGACTGGATAACGGCGTTGTCGTCTACGTTACAGAACAAAGCAACTTTCTTTCTCAGTCCCATGCTGAGTTCGTGTTCTGTACGAAGTACCAGGATATCCGGCTGGATACCTACAGACTGCAGTTCTTTTACAGAGTGCTGGGTCGGTTTGGTCTTCAATTCACCGGCAGCAGCCAGATAAGGTACATAAGTCAAGTGCACGCACAAAGCGTTCTTTCCTAATTCCCATTTCAGCTGGCGGATACTTTCCAGGTAAGGAAGTGATTCGATGTCGCCCACAGTTCCTCCGATTTCTGTAATGACGAAATCGAATTTATATTTGTTGCCCAGCAATTTGACATTGCGTTTAATTTCGTCAGTGATGTGAGGGATAATCTGGATGGTCTTGCCAAGATAGTCACCACGGCGTTCCTTATCGATTACACTCTTGTAGATGCGTCCGGTAGTGATGTTGTTGGCTTTGGTAGTTTGGATGCCTAAGAAGCGTTCGTAGTGTCCCAAGTCGAGGTCGGCTTCATGTCCGTCTACGGTTACGTAGCACTCTCCGTGTTCATAGGGATTCAGGGTTCCCGGGTCGATGTTGATATACGGGTCGAACTTCTGTATAGTTACGCTGTAGCCTCTGGCTTGCAGCAATTTACCGATAGATGATGAAATAATACCTTTACCTAATGAAGAGGCTACACCACCTGTTACGAAAATGTACTTTGTTTCTGCCACAATATGATTATTTTAAAATGATTTATTATCTAACACTACTATTCGAAGTTGCAAAATTATAAAAAAAAGCCAAATCTCCCACAAGGAAAGCGACAAAACATTGCAAAGAACAGATTAGTTGGCAGCAACTTAAACAAAAACTAAGGCACAATTTGTTATAATATCGTTTTATATCACTAAATTTAATTGTATTTTTGCAAGAAAATTGTCGAAATAAGTAAGGATGAAAACACTGGGTATGTTTATAACAATGTCCTTCCTGATAAATGAAACCGGTCAGGCCAAGGACTTACAAGACTTAACATTAGCGAACGATACGATTACTGAAAGCATCACATCGGCAGGGGGGCAGAAAAACGCAGCTTCTTCCGACACCACATATCGTAAGAAGGCAACAGATATCGTAAAGGCAAAGATTGCACAAGCGCAGCAATCCCCACGGATAAATCCAGCCGTAAAAGACTTTCAGGCTCTTCTATATAACTTCCGCCGGGATTATCAGGATATGCTGGAACGCTGGGATGATATTTATCTTCCGGAGGCTCCGTCGTGGATTCGCTCCAATCCGGATTTTTATAAGTTCGTTGTTCCGGCTACCTATTATTCGGAACCAATAGAACAGGCTTTTTCCATTGACGACTGGAAGCCTGTAATTCCTTTTATTAAGGAAGACGCACGAAAGGATTCCGTCTTTCAGGTGCCCGACCTGACTCGCTCGGCTGAAATAGACAGAGAAGTCAACAAGCAATTGCTTACATTTTATCTGCAATATCCTAATCTGGTTCGTAAAAATGAAAGTGAGCTGAAAGGGATAGAACCTTTATCGGATAAGATGAGGGTAAAGAAGCCCAAAAAGGAAAAAGTCTTCTATCTGGTAGGAGCTGCTTCTCAGGCCGGACAGGTAAGAGAGAAAGATTTGCTGGTGGTAAAGCCGAATTTCTGGTCTTTCAGTGGAAACGGATATGCGCAGTTCTCACAGAATTACATATCCGACAACTGGTATAAAGGAGGAGAAAGTACAGTTTCTTTGCTTTCGGGAGCAGTGCTTCAACTTAACTACAATGACAAACAGAAGATACAGTTTGAGAACAAACTGGAATGGAAGCTCGGCTTTATTTCAGCTCCCTCTGATACGGTACACCAGTATAAGACGAGTGAAGACTTGCTTCGCTTAAGCTCCAAGTTCGGTTATCAGGCAATTACCAACTGGTACTATACGATTTCGGCGGAATTTAAAACGCAGTTCTTCTCCAACTATGAAACGAATTCCGACAATCTGGTTTCTTCTTTCTTCTCGCCGGCTGAGTTGAATATCGGTATCGGTATGGACTACAAGTATACCAAAGATGCGATTTGCAACCTGTCTGTGTTGATTAATCCGTTCAACTACACGCGATACAGTGTAGCAAGCGACAGGGTTGATCCTACAAAATTCAATATTGATGCAGGAAAGAAAGTGAAGAATCAGCTGGGTTCCCGTGTGGAAGCAACCTTAAAATGGATTGTTCTCAGCGGTCTGACTTGGGAATCACGTTTTTCTTATACGACAAACTACGAACAGGTTTTGTCTGAATGGGAAAATACGTTCACCTTTGCTTTCAACAAATACTTTTCGACCAAACTGTTTGTTCATACCCGATTTGACGACTCTGTATCGAAAACCAATCCGGATGACAGCTATTTCCAGCTTCAGGAATTACTCAGCTTTGGTGTAAGTTACTCTTGGTAAACGATTTTAAACTCAAATAAAAAATGCCTTCATTTGTTCAGATACTCGACTTTATAGGAACATTTGCTTTTGCCATCAGTGGAATCCGTCTGGCATCTGCCAAGCGGTTCGACTGGTTCGGTGCATATATTGTAGGACTGGCAACAGCAATCGGAGGAGGAACCTTGCGTGACGTCATGCTGAACGTTACCCCTGTATGGATGACCGACCCGATTTACCTGATTTGTACTGCCTTTGCAATGTTCGTTGTCATTATTTTCGGAAAACACCTTATCCACCTGAACAATACTTTCTTCTTGTTCGACAGCATCGGGCTGGCGCTGTTTACAGTCGTGGGCTTTGGAAAAAGTATTTCTTTGGGATATCCTTTCTGGGTAGCAATCATCATGGGTAGTATTACCGGAGCTGCCGGAGGTGTGATACGTGATGTCTTCATCAACGAAATTCCGCTAATTTTCCGAAAGGAGATTTACGCAATGGCCTGCGTAATAGGAGGACTGGTTTACTGGATATGCCTGAAAGCCGGGATGGAAACCTATATTTCGCAGATATTAGGCGGTGTTACGGTCTTCATCGTCCGTATACTTGCCGTAAAATACCAGATTACCTTGCCGATATTAAAGGGAGATGAAACGGATATAAAAGAATAAAAACAAGAGAACAAATCTCTGAAAAACAGAAAATCCAACCGGAGAGACATCGGAATCTCCCGGTTGGATTTTCTATTTTTCAGGATATTGGAGTTTTACTTTAATGTACCAGCTTCTGCCTGCTGAATCATTTGCTGGCTAGCATACATATATACTTCCACACGACGGTTTTCCTTACGTCCGGCTTCCGTACTGTTGTCTGCCACTGGATTGTTTTCTCCCATACCTTCTACACTCTTGATTTGTGAAGTTGCTACACCGCATCCCAGCAGATAGCTTGAAACGCTCTGTGCACGTTCCTGAGATAATTCCAGGTTTTTCTGTACACTTTCGGCAGCTGTACTATTTTTCCATCCCGTATTGTCGGTATATCCGTAGATAGCAACATCCATGTCCGGATTCTGATTCAGTACGTTGTTCGCAAACTTGCTGAGTGAAGCCTTGGCAGAAGTGCTCAGTGAAGAGCTGCTTGTATTAAACAAGATACCTGAATCGAAAGTAACCTTCACGGCCTGCAAGCCATTGTTGTCGGTCACCTGCTCTACTTCGGCACCTTGAATCTGGGCAGCCTGTTCGGCAGCCTTATCCATCTTCTTTCCAATCAGGACACCGGCTCCTGTACCCACAGCAGCACCTACAGCAGCACCGATAGCAGCTCCCTTACCATGTCCGGCAATGCCACCGATAATAGCTCCCAAAGCAGCACCACTACCACCACCTATCATACCGCCTTTGGCAGTATTGTTCAAAGAACCACAACTGCTAAGTACCAAGCATGAGCTCAGTAAAATAGCCATAAAACTCGTTTTTTTCATACTTTCATCTTTATTATTACCCTCAGAAAACAATATTCTGAGGGTTTTGTTTATATGCCTTTTGATTTTCCGGTCATAACCGTGAAAGAACTTCTATTTTTAATAGGCAAAAATAGGATAGTTCTTCATGGTGTCGTTTACACGAGCACGTACGGAAGCTATGACTTTTTCATCGTCTACATTCGACAAGACAGTTTCAATCATTTCTGCGATTTCGTACATCAAGTCTTCTTTCGCACCACGAGTCGTGATAGCCGGAGTTCCCAAACGGATACCTGAAGTCTGGAAAGCAGAACGAGTATCAAATGGAACCATATTCTTGTTTACAGTAATGTCGGCTGAAACCAATGCCTTTTCTGCTACCTTACCAGTAAGATCAGGATATTTGCTACGCAAGTCAACCAGCATAGAGTGGTTGTCTGTACCGCCGGAAACGATCGTAAAGCCACGGTCCATCAAAGCCTGTGCAAGTACAGCCGCATTTTTCTTAACCTGCTTCTGATATTCCTTGTATTCCGGAGTCAAAGCTTCGCCGAAAGCGACAGCCTTAGCGGCAATGATATGTTCGAGCGGTCCGCCCTGAACGCCCGGGAAAACAGCAGAGTCAAGCAACGCCGACATCTTGCGGAGTTCGCCCTTTGGATTTGTCTTGCCCCATGGATTATCGAAATCCTTGCCCATCAGAATGACACCGCCACGCGGACCACGGAGAGTCTTGTGAGTGGTAGAAGTCACGATATGTGCATATTTCAACGGATTGTCGAGCAAACCTGCGGCAATCAGACCTGCCGGGTGAGCCATATCAACCATGAAGATGGCACCGACTTCATCGGCAATCTTACGCATACGGGCATAATCCCATTCACGGGAATAAGCACTGGCACCGCCAATCAACAATTTCGGACGTTCGCGCAATGCCACTTCTTCCATCATGTCATAGTCAACATAACCAGTGTCTTCTTTCACACCGTATTCCAAAGCATGGAACATCAAACCCGAGAAATTTACGGGTGAACCATGGCTCAAGTGTCCGCCGTGAGAAAGATTCAATCCCAGGAATTTGTCGCCCGGTTTCATTACGGCCATAAACACGGCCATATTAGCCTGAGCTCCCGAGTGCGGCTGTACATTGGCATATTCAGCGCCAAACAGCTTCTTGATTCTTTCAATTGCCAACGATTCTGCCTCGTCAACCACCTGGCAGCCGCCATAGTAGCGGTGACCGGGATAACCTTCGGCATACTTGTTGGTCAAACATGAGCCCATTGCCTGCATCACCTGGTCGCTGACAAAGTTTTCAGAGGCAATAAGTTCAATACCCTTCTTTTGGCGCTGATGTTCACGCTCAATAATGTCAAAAATTAAATCGTCTCTCTTCATTCCTTATATGTTGTATGTATAAAAAATTTATTTTTGTTTTTTCTGCACCGACCAACCGAATTTTCCGATATGCTCGCCCAGTTCATAATAATTGCCATGCGAATAGGCAATCAGTTCGGCGGCCCGCAAATCGAAAGCACCGGTTTCCGGATGAATAAAGCGTTCGTCGGCCAACGTGCAGAGCACATCGGAAACGAACATGTCATGCGACCCCAGTTTCAAAATCTCCTTCACACGGCA
>OHSG01000793.1_pt1 | contig 14175 bp, 11 predicted proteins | sample 1578601 | NCBI WGS metagenome assembly OHSG01 (sample SAMEA3879534, study PRJEB24766) | human gut metagenome | biome: human-associated habitat; feature: feces | place: USA | collected 1985/1987
ACCACGCTGCTCCTGTGGTCCAACTACAGTGACGCACAGGTGGACCTGGGCACCATTGCCGCCTACGACATCTCGCCGGTGATGATGAACCTCTACGGCCTGCAGCAGCCGCTGTACTTCCAGTACCTCAACCGGCAGCTGCGGGTTGCCAGCCGCAGCTGCACCCGCGGCACCACCATGAATCTGGATGGCACCACCACCCAGCAACCCACGGAGTTCCAGCAGCGCTGGACAAACGAGCACTGGATGCTGCAATACGACCTGATGTTCGGCAAGGGATACGCCCTCAACCGTATGGGTGTTGCAGGTTTGAGCGGGATGAATACGGGCAAATAAGAGAAAAAGTAAGCATTTCTTTATACAAAACAGAGAAAACCACTTGCAACCGCATTCTTTTTGTGCTATTATAACAAAGCATTACACACGCATCACTATGCCCTTTTGTGCCCTTTTGGGTTGAGGGCAGTCCGCCGGTACCCGATGTACCGTGCAGATCACGGTGTGCGGAGGCAAAACAATATCTGGAGGTATTTTATTATGGCAGTCGTTTCTATGAAGCAGCTTCTCGAGGCAGGTGTGCACTTCGGTCACCAGACCCGCCGCTGGAACCCCAAGATGGCTAAGTACATCTTCACCGAGCGCAACGGCATCTATATCATCGATCTGCAGAAGACCGTGAAGAAGCTGGACGAGGCTTACAACTACGTGAAGGAAGTTGCAGCTGAGGGCGGCGACATCCTGTTCGTCGGCACCAAGAAGCAGGCTCAGGAGTCCATCCGTGACGAGGCTCTGCGCTGCGGCATGCACTACGTCAACGCTCGTTGGCTGGGCGGCATGATGACCAACTTCCGCACCATCCGTAAGCGTATCGACCGTATGGATCAGCTGGCTAAGATGAAGGAGAACGGCACCTTCGAGCTGCTGCCCAAGAAGGAAGTAGCTAAGCTGGAGCTGGAGATGGAGAAGCTGGACAAGTACCTGGGCGGCGTCAAGAACATGAAGACCCTGCCGAAGGCTATGTTCATCGTCGATCCTCACAAGGAGCGCATCGCTGTTGCTGAGGCTCGCAAGCTGAACATCCCCATCGTTGCTATCGTTGATACCAACTGCAACCCCGACGAGATCGACTACGTGATCCCCGGCAACGACGACGCTATCCGCGCTGTCAAGCTGATCGCCGGCGCTATGGCTGACGCTGTGCTGGAAGGCAAGCAGGGCAACCAGGAGGCCGCTCCCGCCGAGGACGCAGCAAACGCCTGATTTCCCATTCCGCAACCAATCAAATAACGTGTAAGGGAGAAAACAAAAATGGCTATTTCTGCAAAGGACGTTATGGAACTGCGCAAGCAGACCGACTGCGGCATGATGGAGTGCAAGAAGGCTCTGACCGAGGCTGACGGCAACTTCGAGAAGGCAATCGAGATCCTGCGTGAGCGTGGTCTGGCTACCGCCGCCAAGAAGGCAAGCCGCGTTGCTGCCGAGGGTATGGTCTACGCTGACTACTGCCCCGCTTGCAAGGTCGGTGTTGTCATCGAGGTCAACGCTGAGACCGACTTCGTTGCCAAGAACGACAAGTTCGTTGACTTCGTCAAGGAGGCCACCAAGGTCATCATGAAGCAGAACCCCGCTGATGTCGAGGCTCTGATGGCTTGCAAGACCGAGGCTGGCGAGACTGTTGACGAGGCTCTGAAGAACCTGATCCTGGTCATCAAGGAGAACATCAAGGTTCGCCGCTTCACCCGTTACGAGGGCGTCTGCTCTGCATACGTCCACGGCGGCGGCACCCACGGCATTCTGGTCAACTTCGAGACCACCAACGGCATCGAGGCTAAGGACGAGTTCGTTGCTTACGGCAAGGACATCGCTATGCAGGTCGCTGCTGCTAACCCCGGCTACGTTGACGAGGCATCTGTCCCCGCCGAGGTCGTGGCTAAGGAGAAGGAGATCATGCTGGCTCAGATGGCTCAGGATCCCAAGACCGCTAACAAGCCTGAGGCTGTGAAGGAGAAGATGATCCAGGGCAAGATCAAGAAGTTCTTCAAAGAGAACTGCCTGGTCGATCAGGAGTTCGTCAAGGACGGCGACATGACCGTTGCTCAGTACACCGCTAAGGTCGCTAAGGATCTGGGCGGCGAGATCAAGATCGTCAAGTTCGCCCGCTTTGTCAAGGGCGAGGGTCTGGAGAAGCGTGCTGACGACTTCGCATCTGAAGTTGCAAGCATGGTGAAGTAATTTAAACTTCCAAAGACAAAAGGGGAGCCGCAGTACCTGTAACAGGGTGCTGCGGCTCCTTTTTTATGTTTATGAAAATGCAAATACCGGGCAGCCCGCAGCCTGCCCGGTATTACTGTATAAATCTTCTTACGCTTCGTCCAAAACCTCTTCGGGATCCTCAATAGCATCCTCGATGGTTTCCTCCACCTCCATCGTTTCTTCAGCGTCCGGGGCGGCAAGCAACTCCTGAATCTGATCCCGCAGCCAGAGCAGACGGTTGTCCAGTGCCTTGTCCCGTGCCAGCAGCGGCGCAATGATCTCAGGCTTATCAGTGATCAGGTCATCCACACCCAACTGCAACAGCTTTTCGGCATCCTGCTGGCGGTTGATGGTCCATGCAGAGATGGTCTTACCCCGCAGATGGATCTGCTGCACCATACCGGCGGTGATAAAGGTAGATTCCACGCTGAAAAAGTCTGCGGCAGGCAGGTCGTAGTAGGTGCCCACGCCCAGCGCCAGAATATACCCTGTGGTAATGTCCGGGTCCAGCTCCTTCACCTTGCACAGGGTCTCATAGCTTTGAGAGGTGACCACGCAGTCCGCGCCGTAGTCGTATGCGTGGATCAGCCGCACCGTTTCGGCCTCCAATGTCGGCGTAAAGGTATTGGGCTTGATTTCAATGTTCAACTCTGCCTTGCCCTTGCACAGCGCCAGAACCTCCTCCAGCGTGGGAATATAGGAACCCGTGAACTGCCGATGGAACCAGCGCCCGGCATCCAGCTGCTGCACCTGTGCATAGGGCAGGTCGTAGATGTTGGCGTTGCAGCCGGTGCACCGGCGCAGGCTGGTGTCGTGGGTCACCACGGCTACGCCGTCGGCGGTCATCTGCACATCCAGCTCAATGCGGGGGCTGCCGTGCTCCAGCGCGGTCTCGAAGGCGGCCATGGTATTTTCCGGCGCACGGGAAGAATAGCCCCGGTGGTAGGTGATCACCGGGTCAGAAAGACCCAGCACGCTTTGCAGCGGCTGTGTTTGCGGGAAAAGCAGATATACCGCTGCTACGCCGCAGGTGACCAGTGCGGCGCAGGCCATCATCCCGGCCAACACCGTCTGCTCACGGGGCAGGGCAGGGAGCACTCCGGAAATGGTCGGCTGCGCTGCATCGGACTGTCTGGTCACTTCATACAGTGCCTCTGTAAGGGTGCTTTGCGCCGCCGTCATGGCGCAGTCCATGAGCAGACAAAGGAACGGCAGTTCGATCAGCAGTGCCGCGCGAGAAAGCGCCAGCAGGGCAGCAGTGCTGGCAAAGCCGACACCAAGAATGACACAATAGAACAGCAAAGCCCCGCACAGCAGCATCAGCCCGGTGCGCACGGTAGCGGTCAGCATCCAGCGCAGTGCCAGTGCAAGCAGTTGCCCGGTGCGGCTGCGCAAAACCCGCAGACTCTCCGCAAATGCACAGCCAAAGCTTTTACGTTCCAGCAGGAACTTTGGCAGCACTACAAGCCCGTCCAACAGCAGCGCCAGCACAAAAAGCACTGCCAGAGCAAATAGAAAACGGTTGGCAGCGCGCGCCTTCAGCAGCCCCCAGAGATATTCCGGCACGGCAAACTGGGTCAGATGATTCGCGGCAAGAAAAAAGTTCGTCAGCGGGATCAGGGCAACGCCATACAGCAGCAGCGGGAGGTTCTGCGGCAGAAACACTCGCACAAGGCTGCGAAAGGCATCTCGGAACACCGCACCCACCCGCAGCGGTTCCCCGTGCCGTATCCGTGTCAGCAGCTGCAGCATCGTGGCGGCCTCGTACAAACTCCAGAAGGCTGCCAGCACCGCCAGCACGACGATGCACCCGATGATGGCAGGGGAGGCAAAGATGCGGGAAGCGGTCTTGTTGTTGAGGTATTGTATGGGCGCAAAGCGCAGTGTCAGCGCCCAGATCAGCTGCAGCGCCGGTACGAACAAGAAGTTTGTCAGCACCTTATAAAACAACAGAAAAAGCAGAAACACCCGCCCCTTTGACGAAAGCAGGGAACGAGCGGCAGCGTGCAGGGAGCGGTAGGTCTGCTCCTGCTGCTGGAACTTTACGGAAATTCGCTTCAAGATAGCTTCAACCTCTTTTGCATATTTGCCGGGCATTTCGTGTGCGCTATATAGGTACAGTTTGGCAGATTGCCCGGAAATATATGATTTTTTAATATAGTGTAACATAAACGCAACGGAAAGAAAACGCAGCAGACGGGTGCAGTTTTGCCAAAAAAACCGGGAAAATTTCTACATCCACAAAATGGGCGTGTGATAGCATTTGTCCAGATAAAACGTGCAAAACGATGAATCGTTAAAAATTTGAGTATCTATAAGTGACGGATGTTGAATCGCATGGAATTTTATAGAATCCCTTGCATTTTTTTGCCAGCTTCTGTATAATAAATATAATTTTGAAAGCTCACACAGACAACCAGGAGGTCTAATTATGGCTTCAAAGATCAATAAGGGAGAAATCCTCGCCAAGTTTTTTGATGACGGGGAATACACTGCACTGTTTGCTGATGGTGCAGTGAGCGCTGCCTGCGGCTATGCTGCAGGTCAGCAGGCTTACGCTGTTTACCAGAACGGCGAAGCTGTTACCGTAAAGGATGTTGAAAAGAACATCAAGGTTCTGGAAATGGCTGCACAGACCGGCTGCCCGGTGGTCACTTTCTATAACTCGGTAGGCGCAAAGCTGGCCGAGGGTCTGGACGTGCTGACCGCCAGCGCAAAGCTGAATGCACAGATCGCAAAGGTCTCCGGTGTTGTTCCGCAGGTGGCCGTTGTTCTGGGTGTCTGCGGCGGCACCAGCGCTCTGAGCGCTGCCAACGCAGACGTCTGCATCATGGCCGAGGGCGCAGAGCTGTTCTTCACCGCTCCGTTCACCTCCGCTGCCAAGGGCGATAAGGTCGCCGACGCAGGCAGCGCCGCTGCTGCCGCAAAGGCAGGCGTAGCTTCCATCGTGGCCGCCGACGCCGCAGAGGCTGCTGAAAAGGCTGCTCATATCGTGGGTCTGCTGCCCGCCAACAACCTGACCGGCCCGGCAATCTTCGAGTTCGAGCAGCCCACCGCTGTTCTGGCTGCCGGTGCCGAGCCCGCAAAGGCTGCTGCTGCCGTGATCGATAAGGACAGCGCTGTGGAGCTGTACGCAGGCTTTGGCAAGTCTGTCTACACTGCATTTGCAACCATCGGCGGCAACGCCGTGGGCGTTGTGGCAACCGGCAAGCAGCTGTGCCACAACTGTGTAGCCAAAGCTTCCCGCTTTGTGCGCCTGTGCGATGCCTTCAGCGTGCCTGTGGTCACCATCGTGGATACCGAGGGCTTTGTGCCCAGCGTTACCGATGACGTGGCTGGCGGCATCCGCGAGGCTGCCCGTCTGGCCGCTACCTACGCCGATGCTACCACCGCAAAGGTGGCAGTGCTGGCAGGCAAGGCTGTGGGCCCTGTGTACACCACTCTGGCTGCTGCCGATCTGCGCATCGCTGTGACCGGCTGCACCGTCAGCGCACTGGAGCCCAGCGCCGCTGTCAGCGTGCTGTATAAGGATGAGATCGATGCTTCCGACAACATCATTGCTGCCACCAAGGCTAAGGCTGCTGCCTACACCGCTGAGGTGTGCAGCGCAGCAAATGCGGTTGCCTGCGGTGCTGCTGACCTGACCTGCGATGCAGCCAATGTGCGTGCAAGCGTTGTTGCCGCATTGGAACTGCTGAGCACCAAGCGTGCTGCCCGCCTGCCCAAGAAGCATGGCAATATGGCCCTGTAAGCGTCCGAATGTAAGTTAATTGAGTTCGATTTTGAATTGGAGGATTCTTCCATGAAGTACTACAATATTACTGTCAATGGTGTTGCTTACAGCGTTTCCGTTGAGGAAACTGCCGCAGGCGCTGCTCCTGTTGCCGCTGCTCCCGCAGCACCTGCCGCACCCAAGGCCGCTCCCGCTCCCGCAGCTGCTCCTAAGGCAGCCGCCGGTGCAGCCGGTGCTGTTGCCGTCAAGGCTCCCATGCCCGGCAACATTCTGGATGTCAAGGTCGCTGCCGGTGCTTCTGTCAAGGCCGGCGACGTGCTGGTCATCCTCGAGGCCATGAAGATGGAGAACGAGATCGTTGCTCCGCAGGATGGCACCGTGGCTTCCATCAACGTGAACAAGGGCGATACCGTCAACTCCGGTGACGTTCTGGTTTCCATGAACTAAGGAAGAGGTGACAACCATGGCAAAAAAGCCGATCAAGGTGACCGAGGTCGTCCTGCGTGATGCGCACCAGTCTTTGCTGGCTACCCGTATGACCATGGACGAGATGCGCCCCATCCTGCCCGAAATGGACAAGATCAACTACTTCTCCGTGGAGTGCTGGGGCGGCGCTACGTTCGACAGCTGCATCCGCTTCCTGGACGAGGATCCTTGGGAGCGTCTGCGCATCCTGCGCAAGGAACTGCCGCACCAGAAGCTGCAGATGCTGTTCCGCGGCCAGAATATGCTGGGCTACCGTCCCTACGCAGATGACGCTGTGGAGTACTTTGTACAGAAGTCTGTTGCCAACGGCATCGACGTCATCCGCATCTTTGACGCTCTGAACGACCCCCGCAACCTGCAGACTGCCATCAAGTCTGCCAACAAGGAAGGCGCTCATGTGCAGGGCTGCATCAGCTACACCCTGAGCCCCGTGCACAACAACGAGTACTTTGCAGCCTACGCCAAGACTTTGGAGGAAATGGGCGCAAAATCGCGCGGGATCGGCGGGTCGTTTTTGCGGGCCTTTCCGCTGCGCAGGATGTAGATATCCGTATTTTTATAGCTGCCGATCGTCTCCGGGTGGTCTTCCATGCGGACTCTGACGCTCTGGCGCAGGAGATTGACCTCGACGACCGTCCCGCGTCCGTCGGGCGTGTCGACAAAGGATTCCATCTTCGGCGCGGTCTTGATGAGGTCCTCATAGGCCTCCTGCTCGTATTTCAGGCAGCACATGAGCCTGCCGCACGTGCCGGAGATCTTCGTCGGGTTCAGGCTGAGGTTCTGCGTCTTGGCCATTTTGATGGAAACGGGCTGGAAATCATCGAGGAATTCCTTGCAGCAGAAGGGCCTGCCGCATACGCCGAGTCCGCCGACCATCTTGGCCTTGTCGCGCACGCCGATCTGCCGCAGCTCAATGCGCGTGCGGAAGACGGAGGCCAGATCCTTGACCAGCTCGCGGAAATCGACGCGGCCGTCCGCCGTGAAGAAAAACAGAAGCTTGCTGCCGTCAAAGGCACATTCCGCCGAGACAAGCTGCATTTCCAGCCCGTGCGCGGCGATCTTCTGCTGGCAGATCTCAAAGGCCTTCTTTTCCTTTTCCTGGTTCTCTGCGTTCGCGCGCTCGTCCTGCTGCGTCGCTACGCGCAGCACCCTGCGCAGCGGCAGCACCAGCTCACGCGGCTTGACCGGGTGGTTGCCGGCAGCGCAGAGGCCGAATTCGTCTCCGCGCGCCGTGTCGATGATGACGTGCGCACCGGCCTGCAGCGTCAGTCCGGCAGGGTCGAAATAATAGGATTTTGCATTATTGCGGAAGCGGATGTCCACAACGGTAACGGCGGCAGGCTCCGCCGGTTGGGCGGGCGCTTCCTCCTTTGCAGGCGCGGCGGCTTCCGCGGGCTGCTGTGTATCCGCTGCAGGCTGCTGCGCTGCGGCTTCCGGTTCTGCGGCGGCGGGCGGCTGCTCCAGAACGGTATCGGGGGTCTGTTCTTGCATGGTTCTCTCCAATCTGCCGCAGAGCCTGCGGCAAGGTAAAATTTCAGATTCGGCGCTCAGCGCAGCTTCATCGCAAGATAGCCGATGACCGCGCCTGCCGACGCATTGGCGGCCAGCGCGTCAATGGCAGCCTGAATGCTGTCGGACGCCTGCAAAAGCTCTGAGCCGGAGCGGCTGGCGACGATCTGCGCGGCGCTTTCCGACGCGGTGTCCAGTCCGCCTCTTTGCGTCAGCGCACCGCAGATGCACGCGCGCAGCTGCTGCAGCGCGGGAAGCAGCTGCTCCCGCTTCGCCTTTTCCATGGGCAGCAGCACGCGCAGCAGCGCCATCCGGTCATGCGCGGCATAGGCTGCGGCAAACTGCCGGACGAACGGCTCGTCCTCCGCATCCTGCAAAAGCGTCAGCGCCTGACCCAGAAAGCCGCCCGCGCGCAGATAGGCCGCGCGCAGAACGCCGTCAGGCTTGTCCGGCGCATTCTGCCGCAGAAACGGCAGCGCCTCATCCTGCGCCACCGGGCCGAGCTGCAGCTCCGCGCAGCGGCTGCGGATGGTCGGCAGCAGCCGCTCCGCGTTGGTCGACAGGATCAGGAACACGCCGTAATCCGGCGGCTCCTCCAGAATCTTCAGCAGCGCGTTCTGCGCGGATTCGTTCATATCCTGCCCGCGCGGGATGATGTAGATCTTGCGCTTTCCCTCGTTCGGGCGGATGAACATATCGCTTCTGGCTGCGCGGATGGGGTCGACGGTCATGGCCTTGTGGTCGGGATCGTCGACGGTGATGATATCCGGGTGGACACCCTCAAGCGCCTTGCGGCAGCCGGAGCAGACGCCGCAGGGGATCTTTCCGCTGCGCCCCTCGCACTGCATTGCCGCCGATAAGATCCGCGTGAGCGTATGCTTGCCCGAACCGGCAGGCCCGCAGAGCAGATAGCTGTGCGCCACGCGTCCGCTGGCGAATGCGCCGCTCAGACGCGCCTTGACGGCGTCATTTCCCAGAAAGCCGGTAAAGTCCATGTTCGGTGTTCCTTTCTCGGCCTATACTTCGCCTTATATCATAGTAGTATAACAGATTTTCCGCCGCTTTGCTACTGTTTTTTCTCCACCCGCAAAAACAGGCAGGGAACCGAATCCCTGCCTGCTTGTTCAGCTCTCCATCTGCCGTCCGAGAAAGCCCGCGACGGTCTGCACGAGCCGCTGCTCCGCCTCGCCGAGCGCAGGCGCGCCGTCCTCGCTCAGAAGCAGGACGCAGCCCATTAAGTCGCCCTCTGTCACAATGGGGGCTGCGGCGCCGACGCGGTAGCGGTCGGATGCGTCCGTCGGCCGGACGGGCAGATCACCGTCCTGATAGCGGTAGCTGCGCCGCAGCTCCATGAGCTGCTCCAGCTCCTGCGAGCAGCGCTTGTCCAGAAGCTCCCGCTTCTGCACGCCATGCACCGCAATGATCGCGTCCCGGTCGCAGACCGCCGCGATATATCCGGTGTTCTTCCCAATCGCTTCACAGATCTGTCCCGCAAATTCCCCCAGATCGCCCATCGGCGAGTATTTCTTAAAGATCACCTCGCCGTCCTTCTCCGTATAAATCTCCAGCGGGTCGCCGCTGCTGATAACACTGACACGGAAAACCTTGTCCTTTCGGTGCGCCGCACCTTGGACAATTTCAGTTTCGTAGGGGTCGATGCCCACATCGACCCGCGGGCGGACAGAGTCGTCCGCCCCTACAAGCTGGGATTCGCTATTTTCCGTGTCCCAATTAAAATTTACGGCGTCCTCCGGAAGCGCGCCGGTCTTGAGCAGGCTGTCGATGTCCGCCTTGAGCTGCACCTCGATGTGATCCTCATAGACCCGGATTTTTTCGATCATCAGATTCAGGTCATTGCGGTCGAGCGACGGCTTTTCCAGAATGTCGTGAAATACATCCATTGCCGTTTTCGCCACGCGGTTGATGCGGATGATGGTATTGCGCTTGTCGCTGGCAAATTCGATCTGGTGCTGAATGCCCGCAATGCGCTGTGTCAGCTCCGCTTCCAGCTCGTCGTAGGTTTCGTCTAAAAGCGCTTCCTGCTCCGGGTGCTTCATGATGTCGCGGATGCGCTGGCGCTTGGTCGCTTTCAGCTCCTCCTGCTTGTCAAGCAGTAAGGCTTCCAGATTTTCTTCCGTGCGCTTCGTCTCCGCAATGTCGGTCTGTTCTTTCTCCAGATCGGCGTTCAGCCGTTCAAGCATACTGCTGGAGTTGTCGCGCACCTTGCGCACATAGTCCTTGACCAGCGCATCGAGCGTTTCCACGCGGATATGGTGGCTCGTGCACCCCTTGAGTCCACGCCTGTGGTACGTTCCGCAGGTATAGGCGGGCGCCAGATCGCTCCGGCTCATCGCGAACATCGGACTGCCGCAGTCGCCGCAGACAAGAAGTCCTGAGTACACGTTGTCGTTGACCTTGACCCCGCGATAGTTGTTCGTCGAGCGGCTTTCGCGCAGAGAGCGCACGGTCGCAAACGTGCGGTAGTCGATGATCTCCTGATGGTGGTGCTCAAAGACGCGGTGCTCGCGCTCGTCCAGCTTTCGGTCGCTGCCGTTGATTTTCACGCGCGTGAATTTTCCCTGCCGCAGCGTGCCGATATAAAAATCGTTATCGAGGATCCCCTGCACCGTGACGATCGCCCATGCTGCTTTCGTCTTGCGGCGGACAGGCTCTCCGGCCGCGGCGCGGCGCTCACACTCGGACATCCGCGGCGTGGGCACGTTGTTGTCCGTCAGGTAGTTTGCAATTTTTTTGTAGCCCCAGCCGTCCAAGTAGAGCCTGAAAATCGTCCGGATGACCTCGGCTTCCGTCGGCACGACCTCAAAAACCTGCTGTTTGTTGAGAATGTAGCCATACGGCGCGGCGCAGAGCCAGCGCCCCTCCTCCTGCCGCCGCTTCACGACGCTGCGCACCTTTTTCGACGTGTCCGTGACGGGCATTTCGTTGATCAGAAACTGGAACTGGATCTTCAGCCAGTCGTCGTCATTCGGGAAGTCGATGTTATCGCCAATCGAAATGATCCGCACGCCCGCATCGCGCAGATCCTCCAGCTCTACCAGTCCGCGCGAGTTGCGGCGGGAGAAGCGCGAGAAATCCTTGACGATGAGAATGTCGTACTTGTGGCTCATCAGCCCCCGGCGCATCTCCTGATACCCCTCGCGCTGCTCGAATGTGTAGCCGGAGCGGTCACGATCCTCAAAAAACGTCAGCGTGCTGTTCGGAAAGTGCGTCGTTACAAAATCCTCAATGATGGACTTCTGGTTTTCGATCGACACATTGTCGCGGTCGAGTTCCTCATCGACCGAAATGCGGGCATACCCCGCAATGTCAAAGCGTTCTATCATTCGCATTCACCCTTGAGATACTGTTCCGTCTGCCGCCAGCTGCCGAGGATTCCTCGGTAGTTGCTTTTCGGCTCATTTCCCATTTGCGTTCTCCTCCGTCTGCTCCGGCAGCTGCGCCGCGTCCGTTACTATGTCCGTGACGAGTTGGCGGAAGCTCTCGGCTTCCAGCGCTTTTCTCGCCACACCCGCGACATTGCCGCCGCGCCGGGCGACCTTCTGGTTTTCGTCAAAGCCCTGCGGCTGCTCGGCTTTCGCAATATCGGTCGTGGACGATTCTGCCAGCATGGTCAGCACCAACTCCAGATCGCTCATATTATCGCGGAGATTTTCCTTTTTCAGTCCCTCGAGATTTTTATACTGCCGTGTGTTCATGCCAGCCCACGCGCGGGTGATCTCGTCCGTCAGAATCGCGTATTCTTTGCCCTTCTGCACGCCGCGCTTTTTCCATTCGTCTGTCAGCTCGTTGCGAATGCGGATGGCAAGCAGCCGCTGATGTACCCATTCCTCGGAATAGCCCTTTTTCAGATAGGTTTCCAGCGCGCGGTCGATTGCCTGCTCCGGGTCGATGGTTTCCTCAATGCGCTCCCGGCCGACCATCGCCAGCCACGCCTTGAACGGCTCGGCTTTCTTGGAGGGAATGGACTGGATGATGCGCAGAAGCTGCTCGGTGTCGGCAACGTCCGTGAGGCGGTTTTTACCGTCCGCCGCCCGCATTTTCAACTGGTGACAATTCGTCACCAGTTCATTGCCCTCGTCTTTCAGCCGCTGCTTCAGCTTGTTCCAGTATTTCCGCCCGGTATTATAGTCGGGGCTGTCTGTCAGCACGCCGACAACATCCTCAATGGAAAAATACCATTCCTCCCGTTCTGCGTCCCACGCCACGCGGATCTTCTGGTCTTCAAATAGCTGAATCTCGTTTTTCATTGGTTCGTCCATTCTCGTCCTCCCCAATCAGCCGCGCTCTTATCACGAATATCTACGGTTTCGTTTTGATATCGTAGATAATATTGTACATCATCGAAATAGAGATTGCAAGACAAAAATGCGCTGTATATCAGGAGGTGCATAAAGAGAAAACGGGGGCGAAGAGAAATTTTCTCTTCGCCCCCAATGTATCCGGCGCTATATGGTCATCTGCTGCGCCTTTTCACGCTGGACTTCCTGCTCCGCCAATCTCTGACGGTTATAAAGCAGCAGATCCCGCGTCTGTTCATAAAGGTCGCAATTTCCAGACTCAAAAACTGCCACCAGATACTTTTTCTTTTTGTATGTGTCATAGACGCTCTGCAAGCCGGCGCGTAGAACCGGGTCTGACTTTTCTGCATTCGTCAGCCAAATCTCAACCAGCTTCCGCTCGTCCTTGACGGTCATTTCCATAGCCTCACGCTCCTTGTGGATATGATTTCCGCATTTTCCCTGTTTTTATACCAAGCTGACCTCCTGAACGCAAAAAAGCCGGGACTTCTAAAATCCCGGCTTCCTGCGAATATTACATTGTCTGTTCCATTGTGAACCCCTGCTCCTGTTCCGGCTGCGGCAAATGCAGCGCGATCTGCTCCTGTACACTGATAAAAAGCGTCCGCAGGCTCTGAGCCAATGGATGCTTGAATTTTATCTCGTTGAAAAAGAGCAGTTTCCCGAAATCAGGAAACTGCTCAAGCTATGGATGTGGGCTGCAAAACCCTGTGGATCACAAAGAAAACGATCGTGGGTGGAAGAGTCTCGGTCCTTCCGTATAGAAGATATAGGCAGGACGATACAAGCTGCGGGAATATACCTGCGATTCAGCAAGCGATACCCATCGTAGGTGTGGAGTTGGTCTTCTCTCACAGCAAGTATCACAGCCGCCGGCGGATGGTGTGTCCATCCATCGGCGGCTGTGTGTAAGTTCTGCGAAGTCCCGCTGCGGCTCAGCCGAAGAGGAAATCCTTCAGATTTGTATTAAACAGGTATTCTGCAATGTAGGCTCTTGTTCTCTTATACAGTGCATCCTGTGCAAATGAGACATCATTTCCGGATTCTTGCAGCGCAAATTCATACGTCTGCCTGAGCTCCGTACCGACATTGATCTTGGCAATGCCGGCGGAAATGGCGTCGAGAATGTACTGGTGCTGAATTCCGGAGCCGCCGTGCAACACAAGCGGAATGCCGACTGCCCGGTAGAGCTCTGCCACGTGCGCAACGTCGATTTTGGCTTCCGGCTTTTTCTGGTTACGGACAGCCTCGGCGACTGCGCCGTGGATGTTGCCGACTGCGACGGACAGCCAGTCGCACTTACTTTCCTCTGCAAACCGCTTTGCCTCGTCCAGGCGGGTAAAGCCCATCTTCGAAGCAAAAATCTCTTCATACGGCGGCATGACCTTGTTTTCGTGCCCCATGACCGCGCCGAGCTCCGCTTCACAGGGAATCTGCGCGGCATGCGCAAGATCAGCCGCTTCCCGCGTTGCGGAAATGTTTTCCTCCAGCGGCAGACGCGAACCGTCAATCATGACGGACTGGTAGCCTGCGCGGATGGCGCGCTCGATCAGTGAGCGATAATCCACGCGCTGATAGTCCTCGTCAATCACGGGAACGTGATCCAGATGCAGCAGCGTATGTGCCGGATCCTTGTACCGGTCATATTCCTCCGCGATGCGCTCGAGAGATTCGGCTTTCATTTTTTCCCACTCCACGCGCGCAACTTGAATCATGGCGACGCTGTTTTCGTCGCGAATGGCCTCGATGATCGGCTTGACCATCGGGATATGAGGTACGTTGAAGGCGGGCACGCATTTGCCCTTTTCACGGGCTTTCAGAATGACTTCTCTTGTGTTCACAATTGTATCCTCTTAATAGTGTCGCAGATAGTCA
>OHSG01000803.1_pt1 | contig 14034 bp, 9 predicted proteins | sample 1578601 | NCBI WGS metagenome assembly OHSG01 (sample SAMEA3879534, study PRJEB24766) | human gut metagenome | biome: human-associated habitat; feature: feces | place: USA | collected 1985/1987
GAGCTACGCTACGCAGCCAAGATACTGTAGGAATTATGCCTTAAAGATTTACGATGCCCGACGAAACCGTCGAAACGCGCCGTCCGTGGCGCGGTTCTCCTCGCCCCTGCGTCCATGCAGGAGCGTTTCTGTGTTTCATGGCATAATTTCTACAGTATCTAAGCAGCTTCGCTATTCGCACGCGGGGAAGCTGTGTGTGCCGGTCGGGCAGCCGGGGCTTACAGTTATATATTCAAGAAAAATCAGCTCAGAAGTGAAAATGCAAATACCACGATGCCAAGTATTACAAGCACAATACCTGTAGCACGATTTAAGGTTTTTGCGGATGCCTTGTTTGCAAAGACCGCTGCAATTCTCGCCCAAAGGAGTGTAAATGCAATACATAAAAGCAGCACAAACCAGTCCGGTTTTCCACCGATGGCAAAGTGCGAGGCAGCTCCTGTAAAGGCTGTAAATGCCATGATAAATACGCTCGTTCCGACTGCAGTCTTAAGCTCATAGCCAAGCACCGATGTGAGGATGAGGAGCATCATCATACCGCCTCCCGCACCTATGAAGCCACAGATAAATCCGATAAGCACGCCGCAGATGATTGACTGGACAGCTCTCTTTTTAGCTGAAACTCCCTGCATGGCCTCCTTTGTTGTCATGACAGGACGGACTATAAACTTGATTCCGAGTAAAAATGTCATAAATACCGAAAAGTTGCCCATTGTTGCTGACGGCACGAGGCTTGATACATAGCTTCCGACAACCGTGAAGCATAAAACCGTGACCATCATTATGAGCCCGTTTTTTACATCAAGGTTCTTGTTCTTTCCATATGTATAGGCTGACACTGCGCTGGCAAGTACATCAGACGACAGGGCTATTCCCACTGCCATATAAGGATCCATTCCCAAAAATGTAATGAGCATAGGGCTTATTACTGCTGCTGCGCTTAGTCCCGCAAAGCCGGTTCCAAGGCCTGCGCCCATACCGGCAAAAAATGTTACTATTATAGTTATTAATGTGCTCATTTGTGTGATTTCCTCCTGATTATTTCATCCATATTATTCTCAAGCTGTTCCATAACAATCGTCAGCTGCTTTTTCTGCTCCTCATCTATCCCTGCAAACAGATTTGCTGTAAACTGCTGCTGTATACGCCTTCCTCTTTCAATGACAGTCCCGGCCTTTTTTGTACAGACAAGCTCCGTCTTCCTCCTATCATTTTCCACAGGTTTTCTCTCCAGATAGCCTTCATTCACAAGCTTATCAACATTTACAGACACAAGATTTGCCTTGATTTTTCTTATTTCAACTATATCCCTTGCCGTCTTATATTCCGGATTGTTCGCCAGAAACATGAGTATATCAAAGGCTGTCTGCGGAAGCTTCAGCTCATGGCACAGTGGTCTGCACTCATCGCTGTAGGTTCGCGAAATCTTCTCTGCAAACTCAAAGTTAAATTTCATATGTGATATTCCTTCTTTTCTTTTCCTATTTTGCTGCTTCGTTATACATTTTTGAATTATTCATTTTTGAACTAATTATATATCTCTCTGTCATTTTGTCAAGCGGTTATCGTAATTTATACCCTGCAATGCTATACTTTTTGAGGCATTTTTTCATTAACTATTATGATATGATTTAACAGTTATATAATACCTTGAAAGTATCCTGCAGTCATGGTATTATATGTAATTGGCGCTTTGTTGCACATTTTAAACACCGGCTAATCTACCGGTGATTTTAATTTTAATAACTAAAGCTTCGTACATATATAATGTAGGATTTTTAAATTAACAATCATTTACAATAGGAGGAATTATGAGTCAGGAAACAAATTCAGCCCCTGTAACAGAGAACAAGATGGGAACCATGCCTATAGGCAGACTTGTATTTAACATGTCTTTGCCTATGATGATTTCCATGCTCGTACAGGCTCTATACAACATCGTGGACAGTATTTTCGTTGCAAAGCTGTCCGAAAACGCACTCACAGCAGTTTCACTTGCCTTCCCTTTGCAGACACTCATCATCGCTGTCGCAACCGGTACAGGTGTAGGTGTAAACGCGCTGCTGTCAAAGTCACTCGGCGCCCATAAATACGACGAGGCCAACAAAATCGGCATCAACGGTGCCGTACTATATGCATTCAGCTACGTAATATTTCTGATTCTCGGACTTACAATCGTAAAGCCTTTTTACATGAGTCAGATTGGAAATGCTGATATCGAAATCATGGATATGGGTGTGAGCTACCTGAGTACTGTTATGATTTTTTCATTTGGTATTTTTGCGGAAATCTTTTTTGAGAGGGTGCTTACATCGACAGGAAGAACTATTTTCAGCATGACCTCACAGCTTTGCGGTGCCATCACAAATATCATTCTGGATCCTATCATGATCTTTGGACTGCTTGGCTTCCCTAAGCTCGGTGCTACCGGTGCAGCCGTGGCAACCGTTGTGGGACAGTGCGTAGCCGCCGTTGTTGCCTTTGCCTGCAACCACAAATTCAATCATGAAATCAGCCTGAGCTTCAAGGGCTACAGCCCGGATTTCAAAATCATGGGAACCATTTATGCTATCGGTATTCCGTCAATCATCATGCAGTCTATAGGCTCTATAATGACATATGCCATGAACAGAATACTTATCGGCTTTTCATCGACTGCCGCTGCTGTTTTCGGTGTTTATTTCAAGCTGCAGAGCTTCTTCTTTATGCCTGTATTCGGACTGAACAACGGAATCACACCTATCATCGCATTCAACTACGGTGCTCAGAACAGAAAGCGTATGGTTAAAACAATAAAGGTCAGCCTGATAACAGCATTCTGTCTGCTCTTCGTTGGCTTTGTCTGCTTTGAGTTCATACCACATGTGCTTCTTGGAATGTTCAGCGCCTCTGACGATATGCTTAAAATCGGTGTTCCGGCGCTCAGAATAATCGGAGTGCATTTCCTCATCGCATGGTTTTGTATTATCGTCGGCACAGTATTCCAGGCTTTGGGAAAGGCGGTCTTTTCCATGATCGTATCAATCATGCGTCAGCTTGTGGTTTTAATTCCGGCAGCATACATCCTTTCAAAGCTTGGTGGACTTCACGCTGTATGGTGGGCTTTCCCTATAGCAGAGGTGATATCCTTTACTGTTTCGACATTATTCTTAATCAGGATTAACAGAACTATCATCTCAAAGATTCCTGATGGAAGCGATGTGCTATAAGAAATTTTACTTGAGCTTTAAAATAATCAACAATAAAATCCGCTACATTATATCATGTGCGTAATCATATGATATAGTGTAGCGGATTTATTATATTTATGTCATATTTTCACATATTTCTGATTTCTGCACCAGCTTGGTGCAGCTTATGAACCGACTTTATCTTGCGTATTATCTTGCGTATTTTCTTCCTCTATTATACGTATTTTATGTTGCTGGTCACACTGTTCGGTGTGAACAGTAACGATTTTATATAAAAAGTGTAATCTGCAGATTCAAACCTCTTTTAAAAAATGCGATTTTGTGGTAAAATAGCAAAAAAGAAAATGCGATTTTGTGGTAAATCGTTGAAATAAAAAATGCGATTTTGTAGTAAAACATCAAAATAAAAAATGCGATTTTGTAATTTTATTAGGAGAATGTCATGTTTAAGCGAAAAATATATGATAAATTATTGCAATGGAAAAAGGATTCCGATGGTAAAACAGCACTCTTAATCGAAGGAGCCCGTCGTATAGGCAAGTCAACCATCGTAGAGTCATTTGGACGAAATGAATACAAAAGTTATATAATCATTGATTTCTCAATCGTCTCAAAAAATATACGTGAACTGTTTGAGGATATTTCAGATCTGAATTATCTGTTTTTGCAGTTGCAGCTCCAATACAAAGTCGATCTCTATGAGAGAGAGTCTTTGATTATTTTCGACGAAGTACAATTATGCCCCCGCGCAAGACAGGCTATCAAATCACTTGTAAAAGATCACCGATATGATTATATAGAAACCGGTTCTCTGATTTCTATCAAAAAAAACGTACAGGATATACTTATTCCAAGCGAAGAAAGAAAGCTAAACATGTATCCTATGGATTATGAAGAATTTTTATGGGCTTTGAATGATGAAACAACTATCCCCCTAATCCATAAGCTATTCGATTCTCAAAAACCCTTCGGAGAAGAGATTAATCGTAAATTGATGCGTGATTTCCGTCTTTATATGCTTGTCGGGGGAATGCCGCAGGCAGTTGATGAATATATCAAAACCAATAACTTCCGTAAGGTTGATGACGTGAAGCGTGATATTCTGAATCTTTATGAAGATGATTTCAAAAAAATAGATGCTACTGGAAAAATATCTATGCTTTTTGATGCAATTCCTGCGCAGCTAAACAAAAATGCTTCACGATATCAGGTATCAAGCGTACTGACAAACAATCGCGCCGATAATACACTGGAACTGATTGCAGAGTTAAAAGACTCAAAAACTGTTTTGGTATCATACCATGCAAATGACCCAAGTGCCGGTATGTCAACCAACAAAGACTTAACCCGGTTTAAACTATTTTTATGCGATACCGGGCTGTTTACTACATTGATGTTTAAAGACAAAGATTTCACAGAAAACATAATTTATGAAAAATTGTTAAATGACAAGCTAGGAACTAATCTAGGCTATCTTTACGAAAATGTAGTTGCACAGCTTTTAACGTGTAATGGCAACGAATTATTTTACTATACTTTTTTTAATGAAAGTTCACGCCATAATTACGAAATAGATTTTCTTATTGCCAAAAAAAATAAGGTTTGCCCTATTGAAGTAAAATCCAGTGGCTATAAAACCCATAAGTCACTGGATGAATTTTCAATAAAATTTTCAAACCGTATTCTTCAAAAATATCTCGTATATACAAAGGATTTCTCAAAAGACAAAGACATACTCTGTCTGCCTGCTTATATGATTTCGTTTTTGTAAGAAGAATACTTTTTAAATATGATTTTAATACACACACTTATATGGAGGATTAAGACATGAAATTTATATCGTGGAATGTAAATGGACTGCGCGCATGCGTCCAGAAAGGTTTCCTTGATTTTTTTAACAGTATAGATGCGGATTTCTTTTGTATACAGGAGTCCAAGCTGCAGGCGGGACAGATTGACCTTGACCTGCCGGGCTATCACCAGTACTGGAATTATGCCGAGAAAAAAGGCTATTCCGGCACAGCCATTTTCGCAAAAAATGAGCCATTATCTGTGTCTTACGGCATAGGCATTGAGGAGCATGATAAGGAAGGACGTGTCATCACACTCGAATATGACAATTTCTATCTCGTAACCTGCTATACACCAAACTCACAGAATGAGCTGAAAAGGCTGCCGTACCGTATGCAGTGGGAGGATGATTTCAGAGAATATCTTAAAACACTTGATGCCAAAAAGCCTGTCGTACTGTGCGGTGATCTGAATGTCGCACACAATGAAATCGACCTGAAAAATCCAAAAACAAACCGCAAGAATGCAGGTTTTTCAGACGAGGAACGTGCTAAAATGACGGAGCTTTTAGGTTCCGGCTTTACCGATACCTTCAGATACTTTTATCCGGATGCCGAGGGTATATATTCCTGGTGGTCATACCGTTTTAAGGCACGCGAGAAGAACGCAGGCTGGCGTATCGACTACTTTATCACATCAAAGCGCATCAATGATAAGCTGCAAAAGGCAGCAATCCATACCGATGTGCTCGGTTCAGACCACTGCCCTGTTGAGGTTGATATTGAATTTTAAATTTAAGGTTATGTATTTTTACAATCCCTTATGCAACACTTTCTTCTCGAGCTTATCCCCATCCAGGGTATACTCAACAGCATTATACGCACCGTCTCTGTATGCGAACGTCTCATTGTCATCCTGATAATGCACGAAGCTGCCCTTGCCCGGATATGTCAGTATGCTGATCTTATCCTCTGTAATGTCCTCTGTAGAGCGGATTTCTCCGTCTGCAACAGGGATAATGGCTCCTGCTTTTATGAAGACCGGCACTTTATCAAGTGGTGCATCTGCTAAAATATATCTGCCGCCACTGTATTTTTCGCCTGTGTAGTAATCATACCAGTCGCCGTCAGGCAGATAAACCTCTCTTGCCTCCTTGCCCGGTGCGATCACAGGTGCAACCAGTACAAAGCTTCCGAGCATATATTCATCGGAAATATTTCTCACATGCTTATCTTCAGGATACTCGTATACGAGCGGGCGCACGATAGGTGCTCCTGTCTTTTCACACTCATGTGCCAGATCATAGATATATGGGATAAATCTGTATCTGAGCTTTACTGTCTTTCTGACTGCATCTATCGTAGTCTCGTCAAACTGCCAAGGCTCCTGTCTGCGTGTTCCCATCGCTGAATGATTTCTGAAAAACGGCACAAATACTGCTGCCTCATAAAATCTGACAAGAAGCTCCGGTGTAGTATCACTTCCGAAACCGCCTATATCGCTGCCGCACATGGCAAGTCCGCTGACTGACAGATTGCACACCTGCTCGAGCGAAAGTGCTATATGCGCCCAGATGCTGTGATTATCTCCGGTCCAGCCACCGCAGTATTTCTGGCTTCCGGCATATGCAGCCCTGGTAAGTACAAACGGACGTTTTCCACCATCATTTTTCGCAAGTCCCTCATATGTGGCTTTTGCCATAAAATGTCCGTAAATATTGTGAACCTTTTCATGTGCTCCATACTCAAACTGCACATCATCCGGCAGTGGTCCGTTGAAGCTTGCAGGCTCATTCATATCATTCCATATGCCACTGATACCGTGCTCGAGAAGTATCTTTGTCTTGTCTCCCCACCAGCTTCTGACGCTTTGCTTTGTGAAGTCCGGAAATACCGATGTTCCCGGCCAGACAGCATTTTCATATACACTGCCATCTGTATCATGTGCAAATGCATCCATCTCCATGCCCTCTTTGTACATGAAGTAGTCCTCATCCTTCTTCACACCCGGGTCAATGATGGATATGAGCTTTACACCCCTGTCAGCAAGCTTCTCTGAAAGGCCCTTTACATCCGGGAATTTCTTGTCATCAAAGGTGAATACCCTGTAGCCGTTCATGTAATCGATATCCATATGTATCACATCGCATGGGATATCAAGCTCGCGGAATTTGTCAGCTATATCAAGCACCTCATCCTGTGTGTAATAGCCCCAGCGGCTCTGATGGCTGCCGTATATCCATCTCTGATAAAGCGGTGTGGTGCCTGTCAGTGATGTATAAAGTCCTACCACCTCTGCCATATCATTTCCCGGCATAAAATAGTAGTCCAGCTCGCCCTTCTCATGCTCGACGAAATAGTAATCTGTGTTTTCATAACCGAAATCAAAGGTTGTCTTGTAGGTATTATCCGCAAAAATTCCATAGCAATATTCATCGCCCAACACGATAAAAAATGGTATGGATTTGTACAGCGATTTGAAGCTGTCCACATGTGGCGCAGGATCATCTGTGTTCCAGTTTACATATGAATATCCACGCTTGTTGAGGCATCCCGGCTTATCTCCCAGACCGTAAATAGCATCATCCTTTCCAAGCTTTTTGATGATGGTAACAGCGTCAGTTTTTTCTTCATCTTTTCCGACAGTATGTCCCTCAAGCTCTGCGATGGCAAGATCCTCGTACGGATTCTTCTCACTCTTTTTGCGTGCTTTTTCATAATCTGAAAGCACAAGCTTCCCTTTGTAATAAATATCAAGCTTCTCGTTATCCTTCACATTTACAGTAATATCCCTTGCACTTATGACTGCTTTAACTGCTGCATCGCTTACACCGGCTTCTGCTGCGGTCCCCTTGGCATCAGACGTATCCTTGCAGGTTACGTCCGGTGTGGCAGCCTTCGGAATAAAGCCCTCCTCTATTGCAACACTTTCGATGTCTTGTTTTTGTGCAACATGCACTATGTTGTTTTCAAATATGGTAACAAACAGACTGCCGTTCTCGTAGATCAGCTCTGCTGTGTTGTCCTGTATTTTACAGTTCTTATATGAATTTCCCATTGCGTAATCCTCCCTTGAATTATATAGTTTCTCCTGATGTTTCTTATAAAAATACTTCTGTTTACTATAATAGTATCATCCATTTTTTATTTTTACAACAAAGAAAGTCACCGGTCACACCTAGTATGACCGGTGACTGTTACTGTTCACATCTAACAGTGTAGCCAGCAACTTTCTACAAAATACAAATTTAAAATCAATAGCATCAGGCTGTAAGTATCTCTGTCAATACACCATACAGCTCTGTATCAAGCTCCTTTGCCTTGAGCTCTGATAAAATCACTGTTGTTTTCTTCCCCGATGTAATAAGACCGTAGATTTCATCCTTTAGCACAAAGCCTATCTCTGCCTGATTCAGGAAATCAAAGCATCTTTTTTCGAGTTGATTATCAAGCGCTACTGTGTCTTTCGATATTGCAACGCTTATTTTGCTCGCTGTCGATGCATTTACAGTAACGATGAGCTTTCTGTTTTCTTTATCATATTTATTCTTTGCCAATACCTCTTTACCGTCCACAGATACCTTTACCTTATCGGCTGCTGCCTCAGTTCTTCTTTCAAAGACAAGCTTATAGGTTCTGTTGTCAGGTATTAATGATGTATCTCCATCTGCCGGAGAAATGACAAACATATCTTTATCCGCAGAATATTTCATAGCTGTGGTCACACATCTGCCATCCACATATCCGCAGGATTCATTGTCATCCTCGTATAGCTCAAACTCACCATCAGCCTCCGGGAATACCCTGACACATAATACATCAGGATTTTTGATAACAGATCTTGCATCAAGCTCATCAGCATCTGCACACACAAGTATGCCTCCAGCCTTCGCAAACACAGGTATGCTGCTCAAATCCCTGTAAACCTCCAGCATTCTTCCACCATCATAGCGCATGCCTGTATAGATATCATACCAGATGCCCTCCGGGAACCATACTTTGGTTTTTGCCACATTAAGTCCCTTAATACGTGGAGTTGTAACAGGTGCTACCATAAGCTGGCTGCCAAAGAAATACTGATTCTTTACCTCATAAGCCTCTGCATTTTCAGGATACTCATAATACATAGGCTCAATCAGCGGCATATTCTCGGCATAGCTGCGATAATTCATGGTATACAGATACGGAATCATACAATGCCTCTGTCTGAGCGCTGCCTCCATCGCTTCCTCAGTCTCTTTTTTAAATCGCCACGGCTCCTTGCCGTTAAATTCGCTGCATGAGCTGTGCAGACGCATTATCGGAGAGAATATACCATATTGTGTCCATCTGGCTGTCAGCTCATCATCCTTGTAGCCAAGCATATGTCCGCCAATATCATGGCTCCACCATCCATATCCGATGTTTGTCGCTGTCGTTGTAAAATACGGTTGAAAATCAAGCGACTCCCATGTAATATGTGTATCTCCCGAAAATCCAATCGGATATCTATGGCTTCCCGGACCTGCATAGCGCGAAAATGTCATTGGACGCCTGCCGTCTCTTTTATTATCGAGATAATGAAAATGATTAAAAATCCATAGCGGATCCAATCCTTCAACCTTGCAGTTGCTGCCCTGCTGCCAGTCAATCCACCAGAAATCCACACCTTCAGCCTCTCTCGGATGATGAAGATACTTAAAATATGCATCCATAAACTTTGGGCTTGCCGGATCACATACAACCGGGTCCTCATTTTCATAGTCCACGCCCATTTCCTTTGCCATATCAACATACATTTCTTCACAGCCCTGCACACCATCCGCAGGATGTACGTTTAAGGTAGTATGCATTCCTCTGTCATGGAGCTTTCCAAGAAAGCGCTTCGGATCCGGGAAAAGCTTTTTGTTCCAGGTATATCCTGTCCATCCGCTTCCGTATTTAGGGTCCACATCAACCTGATGCCAGTCCATATCTATTACAGCTACTGTGAATGGGATATTCTTTTCATCGAATTTGTCCATCAGCTCCATATAGCTTTCTTCTGAGTATTTATAATATCTGCTCCACCAGTTTCCCAGTGCATATCGCGGAAGCATCGGAGTCTTGCCGCAAAGCCTGTAAAAATCATTGAGCGCCTGTTTATAATCATGTCCATATCCAAAGAAATACAAATCAGACACACCTTTTTTTCTTGGCTCAATCCATCCATCGTCAAGTAAAATCTGTGATTTACTGTCATCAAGAATTGAATATCCAAAGCGTGAAACAACACCGTGTCCAAGCTCAACCTCTCCGTTTACGTCATCAAGTGTACGCGCTGTACCCTGCAAATCATGCACCTTCTCGCCATAATGCCAGATGCTGTGATATGCGCTCAGGTTTCCCTTAATCTGTATACTCAGTCCGTGTGATGAGAACTCCTTCTCATTATATATCAGGTGCAGCATTGATGTATGAACCTCAATTCCATCAGCGTTACGCACCACATGATAGCCGGTCTTTGGAAAATCCCTGAACAATACTGTCTGTGTTGCCCTATCCTCGAATACGCCATCTTCACTGTATTCCAGACGGACAAGCGCCTCTGTCAGTAATGTAATCCTGTATTTTTCACCTATTATCATATTGTCCGATAATGCCACCGGACTTGTCTTTACTCTGTATATTTCCTGCATGAAATACTCCCTCTCATATAAATTACGCTATCCCTTGACAGCCGATGCCGCAATTCCTGCGATAAACTGCTTCTGGAAGAACAGATATATCAGTAAAACCGGTATGATAGATATTGCCGTTGCCGCAAAAAGTGCGCCATAATCTGTTGAATACTGTCCGTTAAACATCTTCAGACCCACTGCCAATAGCTGCTTTTCCTTGGTATTAATTACAAGATAAGGCCACAGATAGTCTTCCCATGTCCACAGGAACTGAAAAATAGCTATACTTGAAATTCCGTTTTTTGCCATCGGAAATATAATCCTGTGAAAGATATAAAACTCATTAGCGCCATCCATTCTGGCAGCTTCAATAATCTCATCAGGGATGGTCTCAATGTGCTGCTTCATCATAAATATTCCAAATCCGCTGAACATAGCCGGAATAATAAGTGCCTTATAGCTGTCCATCCATCCGAATTTCTGAATCATAGTGTATTTTGGAATAATTGTTACACACCATGGAATCATCATAGTAGCCAATACAAAGCCAAATAGGATATTTCTGCCCTTAAACTTATATTTGCTTAATACAAAACCACAGATTGTACTGGTGTATACCACAAGCAGGGTTACAACAATCGTGATAAACAAACTGTTTCCAAAAAACCTCATGAAATTGAAATGCGAATTCATGCTGATGTAATTGTCTATTGTAAACTCTTGTGGAAGCAGATGTTGCTGCAACGCCATTATTTCCTTATTCTGCTTAAATGATGAGCATAGCATCCATATAAACGGATAAACTGTAACAATGCCCAATAATAGAAGGAATACATTTAAAACTATACTGCTTACTTTTTTTCTCATGATATTCTCCTCCTACTCTTCCTTGCCCGATACTTTGAAAGAAAGCACGGTAAGCACTGCGGTAATCACAAAAAGCACAAATGAAAGTGCTGATGCATATCCAAAGTTGTATTTGACAAAGGCCTCATCGTAAATAATGTAAGAAGCCAGATATGTTGATGTTCCCGGTCCACCCTCTGTCATGATGAGTATCTGAACATATGCCTGGATATACGAAATAATTGATGTAATGACTACAAAAAGTGTCATAGGCTTAAGCAACGGCAATGTAATGTATCTGAATTTCTGCCAGCCACTCGCTCCGTCAACCTGTGCTGCCTCCATGACATCTGCCGGAAGTGAGTACAGGCCTGCCATATACATGACAACCGCATATCCAAAATCCTTCCAGATGGTCATTATAATTACTGCAATCAGAGCAGTTTTGGGATTCATCAGCCAGTTGATATCGAGCCCGAATATTTTGTTGATGATTCCAATCTGTGGATTGTACATGAACTTCCATACAAATGCCACTGCAACCATAGGCGTTACTACAGGCATATAGTAAACTGCCCTGAAAAAGCTCTTATGCTTTATAAGTGTTGAATAAATAGCATACGCGATTCCCAGTCCCAGACCGACTCTGAAAACAATTACAACTACCGAAAAAATTACGGTATTGAACATTGATTTGCCGAACAATTTGCTCGTGAACACCTGCTTATAATTTTCCAGACCCAAAAACTTGTATGTTCCGCTTAACGGATTCCACTCATGAAAGCTTCCTGCAAATGCTATACCAATTGGTATTATCAAAAACACTATAAAGAAAACTACCATAGCTAAAACAACTATGTTTCTTAAAATTATTTCACTCTTACTTTGTAATGGACGTGATTTTTTAAACATTAATAATCCTCCGTAGTGAATCTTTACCTGTTATTTTGCAAACTCATATAGATTCTCGACTGATTGGAATGAACTGTTCTTCATATCCTTTATAATATCAGCCTGTGCCTTGTCTAAAGCTGTATCAATATCCACTCCATTGTAGAATATGTCCTCTCCGGCCTTTTTCATATCCTCCTCAACACATGAAGGCATCGGACCCGGCCAGATGTAGTGGTCAATGTGCTCTGCAAGTACCTTAAGCGATGGGTTTTTAAGTATTTCCTTATTGTCTGCAAGGGATTTCTTTGCAGGGAAGGTACTCATAGCAAGATTGAAATCTACCTGAGACTCATCATCGCAGAGGAAAAACTTTACAAAATCCTGTGCCACTGCCTGCTGATCCTTTGGTGCTTTTTTGTTTACACCGAATGTTGACTCACCGTTATATCTATTGTATGCATATGGATTTCCGTCAAATGTAGGAATTTCAAATACGCCAAAATCTATATCGCTCCATGTGGTCTTAAGTGTATTGTAATAATGTCCCCACTGAATAACCATTGCCGACTGTCCCTGTCCAAAGCTGTCTGCGCATTTATCGCCAAAATCCTTTGAACCAATCTGATCCTTGTCGTACATATCAACAAGCATCTGCATTACCTTCTTCATGGCATCCGAATTGACATTAGGTGTCTTTCCATCCTCCTTAAAGAGGTTCTCACCAAGCTGATAATTAAGACCAAGCAGATAATTCTGGTGGAAATCATTATTGAAATTGAGTCCGGCCTGGACTATATTGTCTCCATCCTTGATTGTGAGCTTCTTTGCTACCTCAATCATTTCATCCCAGGTCTTTGGAATATCATCATCTGTTAGTCCGGCTTCCTTCCACATCTCCTTGTTGTAATAAACAGAGCCTGTCATCATTCCGTAATCAATGTAATAAACCTTGCCATCAATCACATGGGCGTTTACTCCATTAAAGTCCTGCTCCAAATCCTCAACAGGAATATCAAGCGGAGCCATATAGTTGATAAGATTCTCATGATAGCTGTTATGTACATTGAAGAGTGCCGGTCCGTTCTCACCATCGAGTGCCAGAGGAAGCTTTGTCCAGTAATCTTCCCATGGATTATCCACCAGGTTTATCGTTACATTAGGATGAATAGCTGTGTATCTGTCAATAATCTTCTGAAATAATTCATCGCTTCCCCACTCCCACATGTCAATTGAGATATCCTTTCCATCATTAATCTCAACCGAAGGGTCATACTTCACCGTATCACCAAATGGCTTTGTTGGTACCTTTATGTCCTTTTTAGCTGATGAAGCCGATGAGCTGCCACAGCCTGTAAGCGCTGTCACTGCCATTGTAGCTGCCATAACTGTTGCAATAAGTTTCTTCTTCATAGAAATCCTCACTTTCCTCTTTTTCGTTCAAATTAGTTTAGCGCTAAATCTAACTATAATCTACCACTGCCTTGTACATTCGTCAACAGTTTTTTATTTTTTCATCACTTTCCATATTATTTTCATATATTTTTTGTGCATTTTTACATATAAATTAGGGTTTTATGTAAATATTCGCAAAAACAGATTGCTATTTGCAAAATAAAAATGTATACTTAATGCAATTTATAAACCTATATTTCAAATCATATTCGGTTTATGTAT
>OHSG01000809.1_pt1 | contig 13877 bp, 10 predicted proteins | sample 1578601 | NCBI WGS metagenome assembly OHSG01 (sample SAMEA3879534, study PRJEB24766) | human gut metagenome | biome: human-associated habitat; feature: feces | place: USA | collected 1985/1987
GCCGCCTTTCTGCTGCTCTCGGCCACACCCGATGCCCGCTGCACAGCCCGCATCGCCGAGGTGCTTTTCCCGGCACCCGAGACGGTCGGAGCCTCCGACGCGGAGCTGGCCCGACGCTTCGAGGCCGACCTGGTGGTACGCCCCGAGGCAGCGCGCCCCAGCTATGCCACCGACGCGGCCCGACGACTGGTCGAGACGCTGCCGCTGCTCGGAGAGAGCGTGCGGCGCATCGTCCTGTGCAACAATTACCTGGAGATAAACCCGACGGTCATCGTACTCGAATGGAACCCGGAACAGTCATAATCGTGACGCTGACGGCGCTGCTCGCGGCAGGGCTCCTGGTCTGGGGCTCGGCTTCGGTGCGCGCGTCGTTCTACCTCAGCATGCGGTGCCGCGCCGAGGGGGCGGGGCACCGAGTGGCGCTCACCTTCGACGATGGGCCCGACCCCGAGCGTACGCCGGCGGTACTCGACCTGTTGGCACAGCGGGGCGTGCGGGCCACCTTCTTCCTCGTCGGCGAACGGGCGGAGACCCACCCCGAACTGGTACGCCGCATGGTGGCCGAGGGGCATGTGGTGGGGAACCATTCCCATACACATGCGGGGCTCTTCCCGCTGAGCAGTCTCCGCAACACCGAGGAGGAGCTGCACCGCACGACAGAGTCCCTGACCCGCATCACGGGGCTCAGGCCGCGCCTCTTCAGACCCCCCTTCGGGGTAACGAACCCCACGATTGCCCGGGCGGTGCGCCGCCTGGGTCTCGTACCCGTAGGGTGGAGCATCCGCTCGCTGGACACCGTAAGCCGCGACCCCGAACGCGTTGCCACCCGTATCCTCCGAAGGCTCCACCCCGGAGCAGTCATCCTGCTGCACGACCGCTGCGCAGGGAGTGACCGGCTGCTCGACCGACTGCTCGACGGGCTGCAGAAGCGCGGCTACGAACCAACAACCATACCCGAATTATTCGACATCGAAGCCTATGAAAACCATCGTTAAACAGATAATCGCCTGCATGCTGCTGTTTCTGGCAGCGCCGACGGCCGCCGAAACCCGGACGGAAACTCCCGACGAGCAATTCGCCGACCGATTCGCCGCGTGCAGCCGCTCGGTCGAGAGCATTGTCTGCGACTTCACCGAGACACGCCACATGAGTATCCTGGCCAACGACGTCGTACGTCCGGGAACTTTCCACTACAAGCGTCCCGCACACATGGCGCTCGACTTCGCCTCGGGCGACCGCATCCTGATGACCGAAGAGCTCTTCGTCAACCGCATCGACGGCCAGACAACCACCGCACGCATGAACTCCAACCCGATGCTCCGCCAGATGCAGACCATCTTCGGCGCCTGCATGACGGGCGACCTCGACGCATTGAAGGGAACGGGCCAGATGACCGTCTCCCGGACCGACAGGGGGTACCGCGTGGAGCTGGTTCCCACCTCGCGTTCGGCACGCAAGTATGTAAGCTCCATCACGCTCGACTTCGACCCGGATGACATGACCCTCGACCGACTGCTGATGACACAGCCCTCGGGCGACTACCTGCTCTACCGCTTCAGCCGGAAGCGGCTCAACGTTGCACTCGACGACCGAATCTTCAACACCAAGTGAACATGCTCCGCAACGAACTCTATACGCTCGAACGCTTCCGCGTGCGGCTCGACCCGTCGCATCCGCTCTTCGCGGGCCACTTCCCCGGCCAGCCCGTACTCCCCGGTGTCTGTACACTCGACATGGTACGCGAAGCACTCTCGCAACTCGAGGGACGCCCATGCCGTTTCGCTGCCATCCGCGACTGCAAGTTCACCGCGCCGGTCGACCCGCGCCGCACGCAGGAGCTCGAACTCGACCTGACGGCTGCCGACGGGCTCCTCACGGCCACTGCCGCGGCCGAAGGCATCGCCGTACTCAAACTCAAAGCCTCATACATCCCGCTGCATGGCTGACTTCGGAACGAAGATACCCTGGATTGAACGGGCCCGGAAACTGGGCTGTGCGGTGGTCATTCCCACCTACAACAACGACCGCACGCTGGCCAAGGTCATCGCCGGCGTCGGACACTACTGCGCCGACATCTTCGTGGTCAACGACGGCTCGACGGACCGTACGGCCGAGGTGCTCGCCTCGACCCGGAACATCCGCGTCATCGCCTATGCGCGCAACCGCGGCAAGGGATACGCTCTGCGCACGGGGCTCCGCGCCGCCCGAGAAGCGGGATTCCGCTATGCCCTGACTATCGATTCCGACGGACAGCACTACCCCGACGACATCACCCGCTTCATCGAACGCATCGAGGAGCATCCCGATGCGCTCCTCATCGGAGCCCGCAACCTGACGGCCGACAACATGCCTTCGAAGAATACCTTCGCCAACCGCTTCTCAAATTTCTGGTACCTCGTTGAGACGGGACAACGCCTCGACGACACGCAGTCGGGATTCCGCCTCTATCCCCTGAGGCGGTTGGGACGGCTGCGCTCGCTCTGCAGCCGCTATGAATTCGAGGTCGAGGTCATCGTCCGCGCCGCATGGCGGGGTGTCGCGGTCGAGAATATCCCCGTAAAGGTTTACTACGCTCCGGAAGGGGAGCGCGTCTCGCACTTCCGACCGCTGCGCGACTTCACCCGCATCTCGCTGCTCAACAGCGTACTGGTACTTGAGGCGCTGCTCTTCTACTACCCGTGGCGCTTCTTCCGCTCGCTCACACGCGAAAACATCCGGCGCTTCGTCCGCAACCACATCACCCGCTCGCCCGAGAGCAACAGCCGGCTGGCTGCCGCCATGGGCTGGGGGGTCTTCTGCGGCATCGTGCCCATCTGGGGCTACCAGATGATTTTCGCCGGCGTGTCGGCCCACTTCATGCGACTCAACAAACTGGTGGCCATCGTCTTCTCGAACATCAGCATCCCGCCGATGATTCCCTTCATCCTCTACGGCAGCTACTGGCTCGGCGGCAAGATGCTCGGACTGCCCATCACACTGAGCTTCCCCGACATCTCGCTGCGGAGCATGGCAGAGTGCCTGGCGCAGTACCTCGTCGGCAGCGTAGCGCTGGCCGCGCTGGCCGGTGCGGCCGTCTGGGCGGCGAGCTGGTGCGCGATGACCCTTCTGAAACGGACTCCCTGCCATGAATAAGCTCTTCACATCGCTCTACGACCTGCTGCGCCGCCGACGGCCGCTGCTCTGGACGCTGCTCGCGCTCAGCACGCTGGTCATGGGTTGGTTCGCCACGCGGCTGAGCTTCGCCGAGGATATCACCTCGTTCCTGCCCGACGACCGGCAGGGGAGGCAGACGGCCTCCATCTTCCGCAGCCTGCGCATCAAGGACAAAATCGTCATCATGCTCTCGGCCCGGGAGCAAGCCGGCGACGAGACACCCGACCGACTCGTCGAGGCAGCCGACGCCATCGCCGAAGGGCTCGGCCGCGCGGTGGAGGACGGGTTGCTCGAATCGGTCACGGCGCGCATCGACGCCGACCTGCTCGAATCGGCCACCGACCTGGTCTACGACCATCTCCCCGCCCTGATGAGCGACGCCGACCTCGGACGACTCGACTCGCTCACACGCCCCGAGACCATCGATTCGGCCATTCGGCGCGCCTACGGCCGACTGACCTCGCCCGCGGGCATTGCCCTGCGGGAGTTTATCCAACGCGACCCGCTGGGACTCGGCACGCCCCTCATGGCGGGCTTCCAGCAGTTCAACACCTCGCTCGACTACGAACTCTACGACGACCATCTCTTCACCCCGGGGCTCGGGACGCTGCTGCTCTTCGCCACGCCGGCCGGCGGCTCGTCGGCCACGGCCGACAACGAACGGCTCGTCACGCTGCTCGAAGAGCAGCTCGATGCAGCGGCCGAGCATTACCAGGTGCAGGCCGACTACTTCGGCGCCGTGGGTGTGGCGGTCTACAACGCCCGCCAAATCAAGCGCGACACGATGGGGACACTCACCGTCGCCCTCATCGTCATCGTCGTGGTCATCACGCTCGTCTTCCGCAACCGCTGGGCCGTGCCGCTCATGATGCTGCCGGTACTCTACGGCGCGCTGTTCGCCCTGGCAGCCATTTACTTCATCCAGGGCTCGGTGTCGGCCATCGCCATCGGCGCCGGAGCCGCCGTTCTGGGAGTTGCGCTGAGCTATTCGATTCACGTACTGGCCCACAGCAACCACATCCACGACCCACGCCGCGTCGTCGAAGAGCTGGCCTACCCGCTCACCGTGGGAAGCATCACCACCATCGGCGCCTTCTTCGGGCTGGTCTTCACCCGCTCGCAGCTGCTCCACGACTTCGGTCTCTTCTCGGCCCTCACGCTCGTCGGAACGACGCTCTTCTGTCTGGTCTTCCTGCCCCACATGCTTTCGTCCGATGCTTCGCAGCGACCCGGACGGCTGCTCGAACGCATCGAACGGATGAATGCCTACCGCTACGACTCGAACCGCTGGCTGGCCGGCACACTCGTCGCGGCCACGCTCATCGGGCTCTTCTTCTTCCGCGACGTACGCTTCGAGAGCGACATGACGCGGCTGAGCTATGAACCCGAGCGTTTCGCCGCAGCCGAACAACGGCTGCAGGAGCTCTTCTCCGACACAAACGACTACATATACCTCGTCACCACAGCATCCGACCCAGAGCAGGCTGCAGCCGCCTACGGCCGCACGGAACGGATGCTCGACTCGCTCGCCGCAGCCGGCATGCTGCGACAACACGCATCGGCGGCAGGATTCGTCGTGCCATTAGAGGTGCAGCGGCAGCGAATCGCGGCGTGGGAATCCTTCTGGAGCCCCGCCAAACGGGCTGAAGTGGAGCGTCTGGTAGCCGAGGCGGCCCGCCGACACGGTCTCCGAGCCGACGCTTTCGCACCCTTCAACCGGCTGCTTGAGAAGCGCTTCACCCCCTTCGACGCCGCCGGCGCCGAAGCCTCGAACCACCCGGTGCTCGGCGAATGGCTCAACCGGGGCGAGGAAGGCCCCCTCTATGTCAGCCGCATCACGCTCGACGAGACGGATAAGGAACGCGTCTACGCTTCGCTGGAGCGGATTCCCCAGGTGGGCATCCTCGACCGCGCCTACTTCGCCAGCCGTATGGCCGACGTGGTCAACGACGACTTTAATACCATCCTGATGTTCTCCTCGGCACTGGTTTTCTGCGCGCTGCTGCTCTCCTACGGGCGCATCGAACTGGCCCTGCTGGCCAGTCTCCCGATGGCGATGAGCTGGGTACTCATCCTCGGAATGATGGCGCTGCTCGGCATCGAGTTCAACATCGTCAACATCATCCTCTCGACCTTCATCTTCGGACTGGGCGACGACTTCAGCATCTTCATCATGGACGGACTACTGAGCCGCTACCGCAATGGACGCCGGCTGCTGGCCGCCCACAAGACCGCTATCTTCTTCTCGGCCTTCACCACCGTGGTCGGTATCGGCGCACTGGTCTTCGCCCGACACCCGGCGCTCCATTCGCTCTCGTTCATCTCGATTGTCGGCATGGCAGCCGTGGTGCTGGTCGCCTACACGGTGCAGCCCATCCTCTTCCGTCTCTTCATCTCGGGGCAGACCGCACGCGGAGGATTTCCCTATACGCTGGCAGCCCTGCTCAACTCGCTCTACGCCTTCGTCTACTTCCTGACCGGATGCCTGCTGCTGCAGCTCTACATGGGTGTGCTTCTGCTGCTTCCGCTGGGACGCCAACGTCGCAAGGCTCTGCTGCACAAGGCTCTATACCGATTCTGCCGTCTCTTTCTGGCAACCATCTTCACCACCCGCACCCGCCGCATCAACCCGCAGGGCGAACGATTCGAACGGCCGGCCGTAGTGGTGGCCAACCACCAGTCGTTCGTCGACATCCTACTGCTGCTGAGCCTCTCGCCGCGGCTGGTCATGGTGACTAACAACTGGGTTTGGCACTCGCCTTTCTTCGGGCGCATCGTCCGTTTCGCCGGCTTCCACACCACCGCCGAAGGGTATGACCGGCTTGCCGAGGAGCTGCGCAAAGAGGTGGCCGACGGCTACTCGGTGGTCATCTTCCCCGAAGGAACGCGTTCGGCCGACCGCGAGGTGCACCGTTTCCACAAGGGCGCCTTTCTCCTGGCCGAACGGCTCGGACTCGACATCGTGCCGGTGGCCATCTACGGGTCGGGGCTTATCTGCTCGAAGCGGCAACCTTTCTACATCAAGCGCGGCGACCTGAGCTGTCTGGTCATGGAGCGCATCGCGCCGGACGACGCCCGCTACGGAAGCGACGCCCGCACGCGAGCCAGGGGCTTCCGGCGTCTCGTGCAGGAGGCCTGCGCCGGATTGCGCGACCGGGAGCGCAACAACCCCTACCACCTGCGTGCCGTCATCAAGAACTACATCTACAAGGGACCCGTGCTCGAGTGGTACATCCGCATCAAGCTTCGGCTCGAACGCAATTACGCCGAACTGGACCGTCTGCTGCCCCCGCAGGGCCGCATCGTCGACATAGGCTGCGGATACGGCCAAACATGCTGCATGCTGTTGCTCCGTTGCCCTGAGCGACAACTGCTCGGAATCGACTACGACGCCGAGAAAATCGCCGTGGCCGAACACGGTTTCCTGCGCAGCGCACGGCTCCGCTTCCGCTGCGCCGACGTCACGCGCTGCGAGCTGCCCGAGGCCGACGCCTTCGTCATCAACGACATGCTCCACTACATAGCTCCCGACGAACAGGAGCGCCTCATCGCCCGCTGCGCCGAACGGCTTGTGCCGGGAGGCTGCATCATCGTACGCGAAGGGGACCGTTCGCGCCGCCGCCGGCACCGGCTGACCGAGGAGACCGAACGCTGGTCGACGCGCATCCTCGGCTTTAACAAGACCTGTGGCTCGCTGCATTTCCCCACAAGCGGATGGATGGAGGAGACGGCCCGACGGCTGGGCCTCACACTCAAGGTCGAGGACTACACGCACCATACGTCGAACATGCGCTACATCTTCAGGAAAGGAGGTGCACGATGAGTCGCTATGACGTGGTCATCATCGGCAGCGGCATGGGCGGACTGGCCTGCGGCACCATCCTCTCGAAGGAGGGGATGAAGGTCTGCGTGGTGGAGAAAAACCGCACCATCGGCGGCTGTCTGCAGTCGTTCCGCCGCGGCGGATGCACGCTCGACACGGGCATCCATTACGTGGGAAGCCTCGGCGAGGGGCAGACCATGCACCAGTACCTGAAATACTTCGGCATTCTGCCGCGCATCACGCTGCGGCAACTTGACGCCGAAGGGTTCTACCTCATCCACATCGAAGGGCGCACGTTCCGCCATGCGATGGGCTACAAACGCTTCGCCGAGAGGCTCACAGCCGACTTCCCGGCCGAACGAGAAGGCATTGCGAAGTATTGCACCCTGCTGCGCAACATCGGCAGCTCCATTGCTCCCGAGGTACTCCGCTCGGGGCGGCTGTCGGCCGGGGCGACCGAAAATCTGGGGGTATCGGCCGCAGCGACTATCGACGGGCTGGTGAACGACCCGCTGCTGCGGCGTGTACTGGCCGGCAGTGCGCCGCTTTACGGCGGACGGCGCGACATGTCGCCACTCTACCACCACGCGATGATTAACCACTCGAACATCGAGGGTGCCTTCTGCTTTGTCGGCGGAACACAGCGCGTAGCCGACGCTCTGGCTGACATCATCCGCGCGGGTGGAGGCGAACTGCTCTGCGGCGCTCGCGCAAGCCGGCTGCTGCTCGGTGCGCAGGGACGCATCACGGGTGTGGAACTCAACGACGGCGAACAGGTGCTCGACACGCGGTGGGTCATCTCGGACATCGCCCCCGCGGCAACCTTCGCTCTGGCGGGACAGACTCCGCTGCTCAAGCGGGCCTTCCTCAACCGGATGAACTCGCTACCCTCCACCTACGGGCTCTTCACGGCCCACATACGGCTGCAGCCCGGCACGCTCGCTTTCCGCAACCGCAACCACTACCTCTACAACACACCCGACGTCTGGAGTGAACGGGGCGACTTCGAGGGGTACAACATCCCGATGGTGCTTCTCTGCACGCAACCCTCACCCCGGGAGCCGCAATGGGCCGAGGTCATCACGCTGATGGTCCCCATGCGCATTGCGGCCGTTGAACGATGGCTCGGGAGCCGCCCCGGACAACGGGGTACCGACTACGAGGAGTTCAAGGCGCGCTTTGCCGCCGCAACACTTCGTTTCGCCGGACGATTCTTCCCGCAAATCAACGACCGGGCCGAACTGCTCTGCACCTCGACGCCGCTCACCTACCTCGACTATACGGGCACGCCCGAAGGTTCGGCCTACGGGCTGCAGAAGGATTTCAACCGTCCCGTCTCGTCGCTCATTCCCGTGCGCTCGCGCATCGCCAACCTGCTGCTCACGGGACAGAACCTCAACGTCCACGGCATGCTGGGCGTCACGCTTTCGGCCGCCCTCACCTGCTGCGAGCTGGTGGGAGAGGAGTATCTCGCTAAAAAAATCGGTTATGCTTAGGATTCTGCTCAAAACCTTCAGGTATCTGCTCACGGCCGCGGCCGTGCTTCTGGCCACGGCCGTCGTGCTGCTCCTCGTTGCATCGGGAATCGGCTATCGGCTCTACCGCTCGGCTGACATGGGCGAACCGCGGCTGGACATCGACACGGCCCGCTACAGGGTTACCCGCACCGGCGACATAGCCCGCTGCGGAGCGTCGACCCTGCGCCGCAATCCGGCCGGAGTGTGGGAGCTCACCACCGGCGGCGACCCCGTCACGCGGGGTGCCGAATCGGGTGCCCTGCTCAGCGAGTTGATGTACTATCAGGAGCGCGCCTTCGTCGACCAAATCCGCCGTATCGTCCCTTCGGAACGTTACCTGCGCTTCCTGAGGGCCTTTATCGTCATCTTCAACCGCGACCTGGGACGCTACATACCCGAAGAGTACCGCGACGAAATCTACGCCTCTTCGCGCTGGTGTACCCACCGATTCGACGCCATCGGCAATCCCTACGAACGCCAGGTCAACTACCACGCCGCCCACGACATCGGCCACGTCATGCAGGAGTACATGCTCGTCGGATGCAGCTCCTTCGCTACGTGGGGCGGCCGCAGCGCCGACTCGACGCTGCTCGTGGGGCGCAACTTCGACTTCTACGTCGGCGACGACTTCGCCCGCAACAAGCTCGTCACCTTCTGCCACCCCGAGCGGGGTATCCCCTTCGCCTCGGTCGGGTGGGCCGGCATGAGCGGCGTCCTCTCGGGGATGAATGCCGCAGGGCTCACCGTAACGCTCAACGCCGCCAAGGGGGCACTGCCTACCCGTGCGGCCACCCCCATCTCGCTGCTGGCCCGCACCATCCTGCAGTATGCCTCCACCATCGAGGAGGCCTGTGCCATCGCCGACACGACCCGTACGTTCGTCTCCGAATCGCTGCTCATCGCCTCGGCCCGCGACCGCCGTGCCGCGGTCATCGAGAAGACCCCCGCACGCTGGGCCCTCTACGAAGGCGAAGGCGAACAGCTCCGCTGCACGAACCACTACCAGTCCGCAGCCTTCGCCGACGACCCCTACAACCTCGAAAACATCGCCACGAGCGACAGCCCCTACCGCCTGCAGCGCCTCGGCGAGCTGCTCGACAGCCTCGCGCCGCTCACCCCCGCGGGCGCATCTTCGCCGGCGAAACGCCGTCCGAAGGAAGGCTTGACCTGCCCGACGGAGAGCTGCCGGCCGACAGCCTCTTCCTCGAGGAGGATTACCCGCGCATCATCGCCTATCGCCGTGACTGCGCCACGCTGCGCGAGGCCATCGCGGCCCGGAGACCCGTTGAGGAGGAGCTTCCCGAACGAATCCTGGCCGAGAATCCCCGCTACTTCGGAGCCTGGGCTCTCTGCGGTGACTACCGCGACGAGGTGCTCGGCGACTGCGAAGGGGCCCGCCGTTGCCGTGAGGAGGCGCTCCGGCTCGAGATTCCACGGCTGTCGGAACGGCAGGACATCGAACGCAAACTCAAATGACCATGATACGCAACGACCAAATCCAGTTCGCATCGCCCGAGGCGATTCGCGCATTCCAGGAGGAGCGTCTCCGCGAGGAGCTCCGTTACCTCGGAGAGCACTCGCGCTTCTACCGGGAGATGTTCCGCCGCGAAGGCATTGACCCGCGCGACATCCGCACGCTCGACGACCTTCGCCTGCTGCCCGTCACCACGAAAGAGGACCTCCAGCGCCATAACGACGACTTTCTCTGCGTCCCGCGACGCGAAGTCATCGACTACGTTACCACCTCGGGGACACTGGGCGACCCCGTCACCTTTGCCCTTACGGAGGGCGACCTCGACCGCCTGGCCTACAACGAGCGGCTCTCGTTCACCACGGCCGGCTGTACGCCCGACGACATCATCCAGTTGATGGTCACCCTCGACCGCCGTTTCATGGCGGGACTGGCCTACTTCCTCGGGGCGCGGATGCTGGGCTGCGGCGTCACGCGAGTGGGCAACGGTATTCCCGAACTGCAGTGGGATACCATCCGCCGCATCGCCCCCACCACCTGTATGGTCATCCCTTCGTTTCTGCTCAAACTGGCCGACTTCGCCCAGACGTCGGGCATCGACTTCCACCGCAGCCCACTGCGCCGCGCGCTCTGCATCGGCGAGGGGTTGCGCAATCCCGACAGCTTCGACCTCAACACGCTCGGACGTCAGATTCACGAGCGCTGGCCCGAACTGGAACTCTTCTCGACCTACGCCTCGACCGAGATGCAGAGTTCCTTTACCGAATGCCCGTGCCATCAGGGCGGGCACCTGCCCCCCGACCTCATCATCGTGGAGTTCCTCGACGACGAGGGGCGTCCGGTGGGCGACGGAGAACCGGGCGAGGTGACCGTCACCACGCTCGGCGTGGAGGGAATGCCGCTGCTGCGCTTCCGAACGGGCGACGTCTGCCGTCACTACTCGACGCCCTGCGCCTGCGGACGCAACACCGTGCGGCTCAGTTCGCTGCTCGGCCGCAAGGGGCAGATGATAAAGTTCAAGGGAACGACGCTCTACCCGCCCGCGCTGTTCGACATATTGGACAACATCCCCGAGGTGGAGAATTATCTGGTCGAAGTCTTCACCGGTTCGCTGGGGACCGACCAGGTGCAAATCCGTGTGGGCAGCCGCGACCACAGCGAAGAGCTCGTCAAGCGCATCAAGGATGTCTTCCGCTCGAAGGTGCGCGTGGCGCCCGACATCCTCTTCGAGCCGGCCGAGCTGATTGCCAAGTTGCAGATGCCCCCGACGAGCCGCAAGGCGGTCAAGTTCGTCGACCTGCGCAACAACACGCTCCACTGAGGCGGAGAACGGTCTTTGCCGATTTTGCGATTTTAGCCTATATTTGCACAAACCCAAAAACGGAATACCATGAAAAGGCTCCTTCTGGCCCTTGTGGCCGCATGTTCGCTGCTTACGGCAGCGGCACAGCAGTCTTCCGTTTATGTCTACGGCATTGACTTCTCACTCACACGTACGGCCGGGGCCGGCGAATGCCGCGAAGATTTTGCCGAGGCCTTCCGCCGCATCAACCTGCTGCTGCGCTCCGAGGCCGACAAGTACGACTTCGCCCGGGCGCTGCGCCAGCCTCTGGTTCTGGTCGACATCGAACCGATGCTGCAGCACCTCTCGGGCTGCAGCTACGAAAAGCTCTACGACACGAAGAATTTCCCTTCGGAGGAGGATATTGGCCGGAACATTGCCTCCTATGCGCTGGACGAACAGGAAGGCACGGGCGTCGTGATGGTCGCTCTGCTGCTCGACAAGCGGGCGGCACAGGCCGTCTACGAGATGGTATTCTTCGACATCGCCACCCGCGAGGTCTGCTACACCGAACGCGTCGAGGGGCATGCCGGAGGGTTCGGGCTGCGGAACTACTGGGCCAACACGGTTGCCGAGGCGCTCAGGACGTGGCGCCGCGAGCATCGCGAACCGCCCCTCCTATAAGGAGAGTCCCATACATCCGACCATGAAACGAACGCTCACATACCTGTTGCTGCCCCTGATGCTGCTCGGCTTCACCTGCTGCGGCGGACAGCGGGCCGCCGAGGCGCAGTTCGGGGCCGCGGACGCAGTGCTCGAATCGTCGCCCGACAGCGCCCTGCAGCTGCTCCGCGCCATCGACACCGCGACGTTCCGCACCGAGCGGCAGCGGATGCGGTGGCGGCTGCTCACCGCCCGTGCACAGCTGCTCTCCGACGAGGAGCGGCTCGACGAGGCCTTCACCGCCCCGCTCTACGCCTACTACGAGAGCCACGGACCGAAGGAGCAGCAGGCTGTGGCCGCCTACATCCATGCCAAGGCGTGCCAGGATGCCGGCAAGCTCGACGAGGCGGTCAAGGCCTACACGCGGGCGGCCATCTGCGCCGAGGCATGCCCCGACGACCGGGAAATCATGCTGCTGCTCGGCGCCGTATGCCACACCCTCGGGGCGCTTCACCTCGAACAGGGCTACAACGTCGAGGCCGAGGAGGCCTTCCGCAAGGCGGTCGCCATCGGCTCACGGTACGGCGACCCCGAGTCGGAGGGATATGCACGCTTCATGCTCTCGGCGGCGCTCTGCACCCAGAAGCGCTTCGACGAAGCCATCGAGGCGCTGGCGCCGCTGGTCGAGGCGCGCGACACCATCCGCTTCCGCTACTTCGCTCAGCAGATTACGCTCCAGAACCTGCTCTACCACGCCTATGCCGACGACTGGAGCACGGAGCGGCTTCTGGCCGAGCGGGCCCGCATCGACCTCGAGGCCATCGACTCGGCGCCGCTCTCCTACGGCCGCGCCTCGACGGACGACTCGCAGCGCACCTTCTACGACATCGCCTCGACCATCCTCTTCGCCAAAATCGGGCAGCTCGACTCGGCCCGCTACTATGCCGACCGGGTGCTCGCCCGCACGACCGTCTACCACCAGGGCAACCTCGACACCTACCGCATCGCCGCCGGAATCTACCACGGGCAGGGCGACGACGCGACGGCCTACGCCCACGCCTGGCGCTACATCGAGATGCAGGACTCGCTCGAAGCCGCGAACCGCGACGCGCTCTCGGTACAGCTCGAGCGGCAGTTCCGGGCCGAAAACGCCGCGGCGCTGCGCGAAACGAGGCTGCGCTACGACGTATGGATTGCGCTGCTGGTCTGCCTGCTGCTGGCGCTGCTGGCCGTCGGGCTCGTGGGGGCCTACCGCCGCAAGCTGCGCCAGCGCGACGAGCGCATCGGCGAGTATCTGGCGCTCATCGACTCCTACCGCGAATCGCAGGACAGCCTCACCTCGCGGCTCGACGCTTCGGACAGCCGCGAGGCGGCTCTCAAGGAGCTACTCAAGGGGCGTTTCGCCCACATCCGCGACATCGCCGCGACCTGCTACACCTATGGCGAGGGGGCGCGGCTGAGCGAGAAGATGCGCGAGCTGGCGCTCAGCCCCGCCATGCTGGCCGACGTGGTGCGCATGGCCGACCTCTACAACGAGGGGGCCGTCAGCCGGCTGCGCGAAGCCTTTCCCGAATGGACGAAGCGCAACCACGACTTCGCGGCGCTGGTCATCGCGGGATTCTCGCCGCAGGAGATTTGCGTCATGCTGGGCATGACGCCCAACGGCGTCTATACGCTCAAATCGAAACTCAAACGGCGCATCGCCGAATCGGACATCGCCGCGCGGGAGGAGCTGCTGCGCTTCTTCGCATAGCGGGGCCGGCGGGCGGCGCTCCGGCGAGCTGTGCTTCGGCAGAGCCGTAAGACTGACAGACGGAACTTCGGCCGGGCCGCAGAAGTCAGCTGACGATACTTCGGCAAGCAGCGCTCCGGCAGACAGTGCTCCGGCGGGCCGCAAGACCGGCGGACGGCGCTTCGGCGAGTTGTGCCCCCGCAGGGTCGCAAGACAGGCAGACAGTGCCCCGGCAG
>OHSG01000810.1_pt1 | contig 13877 bp, 10 predicted proteins | sample 1578601 | NCBI WGS metagenome assembly OHSG01 (sample SAMEA3879534, study PRJEB24766) | human gut metagenome | biome: human-associated habitat; feature: feces | place: USA | collected 1985/1987
CCTCGGGGGTCAGCAGCAGGCGGCCGGTAACAATAAGCGCCGCGCCGACATTCTGGCGGAGGCCGCCGCGCCGCTGCCGGATGACGCCGCGCTGTCTCTGCTGGAGGGGCAGGCTGCCGCGCTGCAAAGCGACATGGCTGCCCTTACCGGCCAGCGCAGTGCAGCCAACGAGGCCCGTACTGCCGCGGCGGAGGCCCACGCCGTCTGGGAGGCCCACCCGCTGTACCCTGACGATGCTGCGGCGCTGGAGCGCCGCGCCGCCAGTATCGCCCCCGCCAAGGCCCCGTCCCTGCTGCTGCCCGCCGCCGATGGACTGCTGCTGGCAATCTGCGCCGTACTGGCCGTGGTGTTCCGCGCCGCCTCACCCCAGCGCTGGATCTTCGCCGGTATGGCTCTGCTGGCCGCGGCGCTCACCGTATTCTCCGTCTGCCTGCGCCGCCGTGCCATCCGGCAGGAGCAGGAGCGGGTGGATCGTGATCGCGCCGCTCTGGCGGAGCAGACAGCCTCGTACCTGCCCCTCCGCGACCGCGCCGCCCAGACCGACGAAGCCGCCCGCCGCGCCGGCGCCATCCTCTCCGGTGCCGAGGAGAGCTACCGCAGCCGCCTGCTGACCCTGCTGACCCAGGTGCAGCGCTTCGCACCTGCCGCCGCCGACCTGTCTGGTGCGCAAATCGCTCTGTCGGACGCCCGCCGCAGCCGCGATACCCTGGCCGACGCCCGCCGCACCGCACGGGAGGCCGCCGTGGGCCGCGACGCCCTGCAAAGCCAGCTGTCGGAGGAGGACCTGACCCGTCCTCCCATGCCGGTGACCCCCATCGCCGGCGGCAGTGTGGAGCTGGAGCTGTCCCAGGCACAGACGGCGCTGGCCGACGCCCGCAGCCGCTATGACCACCTGTTGGGCCGCATCCGCGGGCTGGACCGCAGCAGCGATCTGACCGACCAACTATCTCAGAAGCGGGAGGAGCTGGCCCGCCTTCAGCAGGAGTATGATGCCATCACTCTGGCCATGACGGCCCTGGAGCAGGCCAATATCATCCTGAAAAACCGTTTTTCCCCCGCGCTGGGCGCACGGGCCGCAGACATCTTCTCCGCCCTCACCGACGGTCGCTATGACAAGGTGCTGCTGAGCCAGGACATGGCTCTGTCCGCCGAGCAGTCCGGCGACCCCATGAGCCGCAGCATCCGCCTGCTGAGTCAGGGTGCCGCCGACCAACTATATCTGGCGGTACGCCTTGCTATCTGCGGCATGGTGCTGCCGGAGGAGAAGCACGTCCCGTTGATTCTGGACGACGCACTGGTATCCTTCGATGACCGACGGCTCCGCGCCGCGCTGGATGTCCTGCTGGCCGAGAGCGAACAGCGTCAGATCCTGCTGTTCACCTGCCAGACGCGGGAGCGGGACTATCTGGCGGGGCATAAAAATGTTACGGTCCTGACATTATAGACTTGCCAGCGCCGCGATTTGGTGTTATACCTGTACGTACACCGATCATCCACCATGTTACCATTCACTACATTTATATAAGGAGAAGCAGTTATGAGCGATTGTACCCACGATTGCAGTACGTGCGGCGAGAGCTGTGCGGATCGTAAAAACGAAAGTCCCTTCCAGATCAAGCCTCTGCGGGAGGGCTGCCGCGTCGGTAAGGTCTACGGCGTGGTGTCCGGCAAGGGCGGCGTCGGCAAGTCCATGGTCACCAGCCAGCTGGCGGTGTCCGTCCGCCGTGAGGGCTACAACGTAGCCGTGCTGGACGCCGACATCACCGGCCCCTCCATTCCCAAGGCCTTCGGCATCCACGGCCGTGCCATGGCCCACGGGGACGCCATTGTCCCCGTCACCACCGCCACCGGCATCCAGTTGATGTCCGTGAACCTGCTGCTGGAGCACGAGACGGACCCCGTCATCTGGCGCGGCCCCGTGATCGGCGGCGTGGTCCAGCAGTTCTGGGGCGACACCCTGTGGAACGACGTGGACTATATGTTCGTGGACATGCCCCCCGGCACCGGCGACGTGGCCCTCAACGTGTTCCAGACCCTGCCGGTGGACGGCGTCATCATCGTGGCATCGCCGCAGGACCTGGTGTCCATGGTGGTGCAGAAGGCCGTAAAGATGGCCCAGATGATGCACATTCCCATCGTGGGTCTGGTGGAGAACATGAGCTACGTGCAGTGTCCCGACTGCGGCAAAAAGCTCTATATTTTCGGCGAGGGCAAGACGGAGGAGGCCGCCAAGGAGTACGGCCTGCCCCTGCTGGCCAAGATGCCCATCGACCCGCAGCTGGCCAAGCTGACGGACGACGGCTGCATCGAGCAGTTCGAAGGCCACTGGCTGGACGGCGTGGTGGACGCCATCCTCAAGAAGTAAAAAAAATATCCCGCGGCACTCACTGCCGCGGGATATTTTTTTACTTCTTTTTCTTGCCCAGATACGCTTCCTTGATGGACTCATCGGCCAGCAGCTCCGCGCCGGTGCCGGACTTGGTGATGCACCCCGTCTCCAGCACGTAGGCGTAGTCCGCGATCTTCAGGGCCATATTGGCGTTCTGCTCGATGAGCAGTACCGTCATGCCCTGCTGGTTCACGGTACGGATAATGTCGAAGATACCCTGCACCACCAACGGCGCCAGACCCAGCGACGGCTCATCCAGCATCAGCAGCTTGGGACGGCTCATCAGGGCCCGCCCCACAGCCAGCATCTGCTGCTCGCCGCCGGACAGGGTGCCCGCCTGCTGCCAGTGCCGCTCCTGCAGCCGCGGGAACAGGTCATACACCCACCGGATGTCCTTTTCGATGCCGTCCTTGTCCTTGCGCAGGTACGCGCCGATCTTCAGGTTTTCCAGCACCGTCAGGTTGGGGAACACCCGCCGCCCCTCGGGGGACTGGGCGATGCCCGCCTCCAGCACCTTGTTGATGGGCTTGCCCAGCAGCTCCTGCCCATCGTAGGTGACGGAACCGCTGTCCGCCTTCACAAGGCCCGATATGGTGCGCAGCGTGGTGGACTTACCGGCGCCGTTGGCGCCGATAAGCGTTACGATCTTGCCGTCCGGCACCTCCAGGCTGATGCCCCGCAGGGCACGGATGCCGCCGTAGGACACGTGGAGATCATCAATCTTCAGCATCGTCTGCCACCCCCAGATATGCGTCAATGACGCGCGCGTTGTTTTGGATCTCCTCCGGCGTGCCCTGTGCGATGAGCTCGCCGAAATCCAGCACATAGATACGGTCGGCGATGCCCATCACCAGATCCATGTGATGCTCGATGAGAAGGATCGTCTTGTGGAACTTCTCGCGGATCTCGCGGATGAACTCCGCCAGTTCCAGCGTCTCCTGCGGGTTCATGCCGGCAGCCGGCTCGTCCAGCAGCAGCAGCTTGGGGTCGGTGGCCAGCGCACGGGCGATCTCCAGCCGCCGCTGCTTGCCGTAGGGCAGGCTGGTGGCCAGCTCGTCCTTCACGTCCTCCAGGCCCACCACCCGCAGCAGCTCCAGCACCTCGGCGCGCTGCCGCGCCTCCTCCCTGGCGTTGAGCCGGAACATGGCGGTGAACATATTGCTGCTGCGCCGCAGGTGCTTGGCGATGAGCACGTTGTCGAACACGGTCATGGACTTCCACAGCCGGATGTTCTGGAATGTGCGGGCCATGCCCATTCTGGTCAGCTTATCGGGCGTGGGCTCCAGCACGGACTTGTAGTCCCCCAGGTGCTTGCCCTTATACTGGCGGCGCATCTTGCCGCGCGGGTGGTTCTCCACCACCTTTTTCCCGTCGAACAGCACCTGCCCGTTGGTAGGCGCGTACACGCCGGTGATGACGTTGAACGCCGTGGTCTTGCCGGCGCCGTTGGGGCCGATAAGGGCCACGATCTCGCCCTCATTGACCTCCATACTCAGATCGTCCACGGCTACCACACCGCCGAACTGCATGGTCACATTTTCCACGCGCAGCACGTTTTTCGTCTCACTCACTGTGCGTCACCGCCTTTCGCCGCACTCTTGCGGGTAAAGAAACGCCCGATCTTCCGGATGTCGTCATACACCGACACCTCGCGAGTGCCCATGATGCCCTTGCGGAAGAACAGCACCACGATCATGATCAGCACGGAGAACACCACCATGCGGAAGCCGTAGCCCAGCAGGGGTACCCGTGCGCCCGACGCGGTGTACGTCTCCAGATCCAGGAACCGCAGCCACCACTCGCTGCTGGCGTAGTAGATGAACGCCGCAATGACGGAGCCGGACACGGAGCCGATGCCGCCCACCACCACCACCAGCAGGATCTGATATGTCATACTGGTGGTAAAGGACACGGAGGACACCGATGTGTTGCACATGGCCAGCATGGCGCCGGCCACGCCGCAGAAGAAGGAGCTGACCACGAAGGAGATCATCTTGTGCCGTGCCAGATTGATGCCCATGGCCTCGGCGGCGATCTCGTCGTCGCGGATGGCCTTGACGGCACGGCCGTAACGGGAGCGGGCGAACATGAACAGCAGCACGACGGTGACGACGGTGATCCAGAACACGACGTACAGGTTGGCGAGTCGGTCGATGCCGATCAGCGCCTGGCCGGCCGCGCCCTTGTCGAGGCCCATGCCGCCGGCGACCTTCAGGTTCTGGATGATCACGCGGATGATTTCGCCGAAGCCCAGCGTGATGATGGCGAGGTAATCGCCATGCAGACGCAGTGCCGGAATGCCGACCAGGATGCCGAAGATGCAGGCGACCACGCCGCCGGCGAGCGTCGTCAGCAGGAATCGCAGCGTCGGATCCATCGCAACGCCGTTGGCGACGAGCAGCTTGCTCAGCAGGGCCGCGCTGTACGCGCCGATCGCTTCGAAGCCGCAGCAGCCCAGCGTCAGCTGGCCGAGCACGCCGATGGTGAGGTTCAGAGAGGTGGTCATGATGATGGCGATGCAGCTTGTCATCATGATGCCCTTGATGTAGGTGCTGGCCATGCCGGATTCGCATACACCCATCAGAATGCCGAACAGCACGACGATGCCGACCGCGCACATCAGATAGGACTGTTTGGTGGAAAGCATTGATTTCTTCATGAGGTCACACCTTCTCGGTTTCCGGTTCGCCCATCAGGCCGGACGGCTTGACCAGGAGCACGATGATGAGGATGCCGAACACAATGGCGTCGGAGAACGCGGACGTGATCACGCCGCCGGTGATGGTGCCGATGTACGCCTTGGTCAGGCTTTCGACCACGCCGATCACCAGACCGCCGACCATGGCGCCCGGGATGGAGCCGATGCCGCCCAGCACGGCGGCGACGAAGGCCTTCAGACCCAGCATGGAGCCCATGGTGGGGGTAGCCTGCGGGTAGGAGCAGCAGTACAGCACGCTGCCGATGCCCGCCAGCGCCGAGCCCACGGCAAAGGTGAAGGAGATGGTGCTGTTGACGTTGATGCCCATCAGGCGGGCAGCGTCCATATCCTCAGAGACGGCGCGCATGGCCTTGCCAAGCTTGGTCTTCTGGACGAGGAAGGTCAGCACCAGCATGGACAGCACGGTGACCACCAGCGTGATGATGGAGGTAAGACCCAGCGGCACCTTGCCCAGACGGAAGGTCTGGTTGGTGTAGTAGGCGGGGATCACCTTTGCACCCGAGCCAAGGATCAGCTCTGCCGTGTACTCCAGAAAGAAGGAGACACCAATGGCGGTGATCAGCAGCGAGATGCGGGGTGCGCTGCGCAGGGGGGTGTAGGCAATCTTTTCGATCACCACGCCCAGCAGCGTACAGGTGATGATGGTGGCGCACACAGCGGTGACCGGGCCAAGACCCAGCTGGTTCATGACGAACCACGACATGTATGCGCCCACCATGATGACATCGCCGTGGGCAAAGTTCAGCAGCAGGATAATGCCGTACACCATGCTGTAGCCCAGTGCGATCAGTGCATAGATGCTGCCAAGGGACAGGCCATTGATCAGCTGGCTGAAAAACACTGTCATGGATGGATACTTCCTTTCTTTCCGGCGCTGTTGCACGCCTTATGTGGGGATACACTTTTTTACCAAAAAAGCGGAGATCACCGGGGCAATACTGTTCCGGCGTTCTCCGCAGTCGGGTCAATTTACGATCATTCGGATCTCAGCGGCGCTTCCATCACCGGTCGATGGAAGACAGCTGGGATCAGAACATTTCCTTCAGCTCGGGCTTGCCGTCCACGTAGGTCAGGATGGCAGTGCTCTTGACGGGGTTGTGGTGCTCGTCGAAGGTAAAGGTGCCGGTGATGCCCTCGATGGTGCCGCCGGCAATGGCATCGATGACGGCCTGCTTGTACTCGTCGGAGCCGGCCTCGAGACCCTGCTCCTCAGCTGCCTTGATGCCGTACACGACGGTCATGGCAGCATCGTAGCCCAAGGGTGCAAAGCCGTTGGGGTAGGCCTCACCGTACTCGGCCTTGTAGGCATCCTCAAACGCGGTGCTGGAGCCCTTGGCGTAGCAGGCGCAGAAGTAGGAGTCCTTCAGCTGGTCGGCGGTGGCGTAGCCCTCCAGACCATCCCAGCCGTCGCCGCCGAGGAAGGGAACGTTCAGGCCGACGCTCTCAGCCTGAGCCAGGATCTGACCCACTTCCTGATAGTAGTTGGGGCAGAACACCATCTCGGGGTTCTTGCCCAGAATGCTGGTCAGCTGGGTCTTGAAGTCCACGTCGCCCTCAGAGTAGCTCTCCTGATCCACGACGGTGCCGCCCTTTGCCTCAAACTCCTTGGCAAAGTTCTCGGCCAGACCCTCGTTGTAGTCCTTGCCCTTCAGGAAGATGACGGCTGCCTTGGTGTAGCCCAGCTTCTCGTAAGCGTAATCTGCCATCTTCACGCCCTGGAAGGGGTCGGTGAAGCAGGCACGGAACACATTCCCGTTCACGGTGTCGGTCTCGGCATCGTAGGTAACAGCCTCGGCAGTAGCGGAAGCGGTGACCATAGGCATATTGTAATCGGCGCTCTCGGCGGCAACAGCCAGCGTGGGAGCGGTGGTTACATCGCCCACCAGAGCGGTGATGCCCTGATCCACCATCTTGGTAAAGCAGGTCACAGCCTGCGTTTCATCGCCCTGCTCGTCCATGGCGATGATCTCCAGCTGCTTGCCGTTGACACCGCCATCGGCATTGACCTGCTTCATGTACAGGCTGGCACCGTTTACAACAGCCTGACCGTAAACGGAAGCGTCACCGGTCAGGGGGCCCATCACACCCACCTTGATAGTGCTGCCGGAAGCAGCAGCGGAACCGGCTGCAGAAGAAGCGGCCGTGCTTGCGGAAGAACCGCCGCAGGCAGTCAGAGCGCTTGCTGCGGCAACAACACCGGCAGCAGCCATGAACTGACGACGAGTGATCATCTTTTTCATAAAAATCTCCTCCTTCGGAGTGTTCTATAAAGTAAATTGATAAAAACGGAAGCAAGGCCCTTCCCCTCTAAAGCGGCCTTGCTTCTGTTCTTGTCTGTTATTATAGCTATCTGGGTTCAAATCCGCAATTCACAAACCGTCCATACTTTTGGGCGCATTTTCTCGGCTTTGTTGATACTTTATACAAAAATTAAAGCGTGATTTTGTGCACTATTTCAAATTGTTCATTTTGTTTATCTGTGACATGAAACAAATTCACAAGTTGCAAAATGGTTACAGGGTCTCCATCTCGGCGTCGGCGGCAAATTCGGCCTCGGCGCGGACTTCGGCGGCCTGTCCCTCGGCCTCGGCAACAGCCAACGGCTCTGCCAGTGCCTTGCGGATGGCGGTGACGTAGAACACCATGGAAAGCGCCGTACCGATGCACCAGCCCACAGGCCATGCCATCCAGATGCCGGTGGAGCCCAGCGCGGTGGCGCTGAGCACGGCGGCAATGCCCACGCGCAAAATCAGGTCGGTGAAGGTGGCGATCATGAACCGCACCATCAGGCCGCAGCCGCGCAGGATGCCGTCTGCCACCAGCTTGACCGACACCACAAAGTAGAAGGGAGAGAGGATGCGCAAAAACAGCATACCGGTGTCAATGGCAGGGCCCTGCGGGTCGTTCATGAACAGCAGCAGCAAAAAGCGGCCAAAGAAGAAGTACAGCACCACCAGCGGCACGCACAACAGCCACACCAGATTGCGGCCTGCGCCAAAGCCCTCCTTCACGCGGTCCATCTTGCCTGCACCCATGTTCTGGGAGGTGTAGTTGGAGATGCCGTTGCCCAAGGTGGTAAAGGAGGTGATGACCATGTTGTTCAGCTTGACGGCGGCAGAGTAGCCTGCAATGACGCTGGCGCCAAAGGTGTTGATGACGCTCTGCAGGATGATGTTGCCCACCGAGACAAAGCTCTGCTGCAGAATGCTGGGCACAGCCACCACAGCCACCTTGCCCAGCATATTCCACGAGAACAGCTGCACATGACCCTCGGTGTGGAAAGCGCGGATGCGGCGGAACACCACCACCATGGCCAGCACGCAGCTGACACCCTGACACAGGAAGGTAGCCCATGCTACACCGGCAATGCCCATCTTGAAACCTGCCACAAACAGGATGTCCACGCCGATGTTGGACAAAGAAGAGACTGCAAGGAAGTAGAAGGGGGTCTTGCTGTCGCCAAGGGCAGAGAAGATGCCGGTGGCAATGTTGTAGAAGAACATGAAGGGCAGGCCCAGAACGTAGATGTCCAGATACAGCGCAGAATCTGCAAGGATCTCCTCCGGGGTGTTGATGAGCTCCAGCAGGGCGTCGCAGCCAAACAGACCGATGCCCATCAGCACGGCGCACAGCACGGCAGAGCCGATGAGGGAGGTGTAGACCGAGGTCTTCATCTCGCGGTATTCCTTTGCGCCAAAGTAGCGGGACACGATGACCGAGCAGCCGATGTTGCAGCCAAAGGCAAAGGCGATGAAGATCAGCGTAATTTCGTAGCTGTTGCCGACGGCGGCAAGGGCGTTGTCACTGATGAAGATCAGGGTGATCTCGTAGCTGTTGCCCACCGCAGCCAGCGCGTTCTCACCGATGAACTTGCCTGCTACCAGACTATCCGCGATGTTGTACAACTGCTGGAAAATGATGCTGCCGAACATTGGCAGACAGAATTGCCACAATACCTGTGACGGCTTGCCCACCGTCAGATCCTTATTCATTGCAAAAATCCTCCTCTATAACGACTATAAATGGGAAAACAGCGAAAACGCCGCAACCAGTATAGAACCGAATCGCCAAAAAGTAAAGAAAATTTTTGGCATATCTGCCATATAAAAAACACATGGTAAGCATAACGTATCCCCGCTGCCGCAAGGGGGCAGACTGTAAACAGGTTTTCCACGGCGGTTTGCGTTCCCGTTAAAAATTTAGGTCTGCAAACATACGCACCGGCTCTTGCGCCGGGGCGCAAAGCGTGGTAGGATATTGATGGTTAGTTATGTATAACTATCTAAATAGAGCAGTTCCCCGTCTGCCCGCCCGGGCAGTATGGGAGAGAAAATGATATTCAGGAGGGTTTCAAGATGAATTATCTGGAAATTGAAGCTGTTGTTGGCCGCGAGATTCTGGACTCCCGCGGCAACCCCACCGTAGAAGCCGAGATCACGCTGGCGGACGGCACCGTGGCGCGCGGCTGTGCCCCTTCCGGCGCATCCACCGGCGAGTTTGAGGCACTGGAGCTGCGGGACGGCGACAAGAGCCGCTATCTGGGCAAGGGTGTGACCAAGGCGGTGGAGAACATCAACACGGTCATTGCGGACGCAGTGGTGGGCATGGATGCCTCCGACATTTACGCCATCGACGCCGCCATGATCAAAGCCGATGGCACCAAGGATAAATCCAATCTGGGCGCAAACGCCATTCTGGCCGTTTCCATCGCTGCCTGCCGCGCTGCTGCCACTTCGCTGGACATGCCCCTCTACCGCTTCCTCGGCGGCGTAAACGGCAACCGTCTGCCCGTCCCCATGATGAACATCCTGAACGGCGGCGCACACGCCACCAACACCGTGGACACCCAGGAGTTCATGATCATGCCCGTGGGCGCACCTTCCTTTAAGGAGGGCCTGCGCTGGTGCGCTGAGGTCTTCCACGCTTTGGCTTCCATCCTGAAGGCAAAGGGTCTGGCTACCTCCGTGGGCGACGAGGGCGGCTTCGCTCCCAACCTGTCCAGCGACGAGGAGACCATCGAGACCATTCTGGCCGCCATCGAAAAGGCCGGTTACGTGCCCGGCAAGGACTTCATGCTGGCCATGGACGCTGCTTCCTCCGAGTGGAAGAGCCCCAAGGGCAAGGGCTTCTACAAGCTGCCTAAGGCCGGCACCGAGTTTACCTCCAGTGAGCTCATCGCACACTGGAAGAAGCTGGTGGAGAAGTACCCCATCATCTCCATCGAGGACGGTCTGGACGAAGAGGACTGGGAGGGCTGGCAGCAGATGACCCGCGAGCTGGGCGGCAAGGTACAGCTGGTGGGTGACGACCTGTTTGTGACCAACACCGAGCGTCTGGCAAAGGGCATCCAGCTGGGTGCGGGCAACGCTATCCTGATCAAACTGAACCAGATCGGCTCTGTCTCCGAGACCTTGGAAGCCATCAAAATGGCACACAAGTCCGGTTACAACGCCATCAGCTCCCACCGCTCCGGCGAGACCGAGGACACCACCATTGCGGACTTGGCGGTGGCGCTGAACACCTGCCAGATCAAGACCGGCGCGCCCAGCCGCACCGAACGTGTGGCAAAGTACAATCAGCTGCTGCGCATTGAGGAGCAGCTGGGCGAAAGCGCCGTCTACCCCGGCATGGAAGCGTTTTAAGTAAGACGATTTGGAATGCCCTCCGCGCTGCTATGGGCATTTTCAACGGAAATAGTATTTTTGATTTGTTGCTCAGAAACGCCTGCGGGCGTTTCTGAGCAACTTTTTCACGGGAAGGGGTCGTAAAGGCAGACGGCAGCTGCAATACTCCCAATATTTACCACCACGGCATTTGCAATCCTGCAGCGGACTGGTTCGTATATAAAGCAGACCGGCACCCGGCAGCAGTCGGGACGGAATGAAACGAAAGGAGCAAACCTTCCATGTTTCAAGGCCTTGGGCCGCTGCTCAGCCTTTTGGGCGGCGGCAGCATGACGAAGCTGCTTCTGTTTTTACTGAAGGGGCTGTTCGGCTGAAACGGACGGTCTGAAAGGAGAATACCATGCTGATCGTATTGGAGCATCTGCTGGGTCGGATCAACCTGCCCGGTATGTGGTGGATCATCGCAGAGCGCTGGCTGTGAGGTGACGCCCCGCAAAGCCGCTGCACTTTTTGTGCGGCGGCTTTTTTGCGTTGCCTTACCTGCCTTTCCATTGGCAAAAAATGCTTGCATCTAGGCAGTTTTGATGATAGAATCAAAATGTTACAGTATGCCCAAAAGCGGGGCGTACAGGAAGGTAAAGTTTGAAATTGCGGTAACAGGGGGTACTGCGTGCTGCCGGGGTGCGGTGCGCGGAGAAAAAGGCAGGAAAGGTAAAATGGAAACAGACGAGACAATAAAAAAAGGATTTCTGCGGCTGGAACGCTATGCACAGAATATACCGGGCGGCTTTCACTGCTGCGCAGAGGACCCTGAAAACGGCTATCCGTTTGCTTATGTCAGTGACCGTTTTCTGGAGATACTGGGCTGGGAGCGGGAAGAATTTGCGGCAAGGTTCGATAACCGCTATACAGCGCTGATACACCCGGATGATCTGGCGGCCGGGCTGCGCTACCGGAATGCGGAAAACAGCGCGACTTACGCCAAGAATGGTGACAGCATCTTCCGGATTCTGGGCAAAAACGGCTACCGCTGGGTCACCAACGCTGCCAACCGGGTGGAATGGTACGGCAAAGGCTATATCGTGGGCACTATCACGGATATCACCCCCTATATGGAGCTGCGGGAAAAGCTGGAACAGCAGAACCGCACTCAGCGGGAAGCGCTGGAAACCGCCAACCATAATCTGCTGCGGATGATGCAGCAGATGGAGGAGCAGAAGGCGCAGTTTGCCCAGACTACTGCCCGGAGCATGGAAAAAGAAAAGCGCTACCGGCAGCGGCTGAACCACGACGCCCTGACTGGTACCTACAACCGCCGCTTTTACGAGGAAGTGGTGCGCAATAACCTCGGCCCGGCAGGCATCGCCCTGATGGATATCGACGATTTCAAGATCTGCAACGATACCTACGGCCACCACGCCGGAGATCTGGCACTGGAAACCGTTGCAAAGGCCATCCGCAGCTGCATCCGGGAAACAGATCTGCTGATCCGCTACGGCGGCGACGAGTTTTTGCTGGTGCTGCCCGGCATCCCGGCGGATTATTTCAAGGTAAAGCTGGAGCAGATCCGCACCGCCGTGCAGCAAACGGTGGTGCCGGGCTACCCCCACTTCCGGCTGTCGCTGAGCATCGGCGGCGCGATGCAGACCCTTGCCGACCCTATGGAGAACGTGGTGCGCCGGGCAGATTTTATAATGTATCAGGCCAAAAACCACAAGGACGCCGTGGCGGTGGACACACAGGACAGCCGGTTGGCGGCTCAGGAGCAAGTCTTGGAGGACAAGCCCGTCATCCTGCTGGTGGACGATTCCATGATGAACCGCATGATGCTTGCCGGCATTCTGGGCGATGACTACCGCATTCTGGAAGCCGAGAACGGCAAGCAGTGTCTGGAGCTGCTGCGGGCAAACGCCGGGCAGACCTCGTTGGTGCTGCTGGATATCAATATGCCGGTCATGGACGGCTTTGAGGTGCTGCGCACCATGAACACCAACCACACCATCGAGGACGTGCCGGTGATCATGATCTCCAGCGACGATTCGGAGGAAGCCATCTGCAAGGCCTACGAGCTGGGTGCCAGCGACTATGTCAACCGCCCCTTTGACGCAAAGATCGTCTACCGTCGGGTGTCCAACACCATCAAGCTGTACGCCAAGCAGCGGCGGCTGGTGCAGATGGTCTCTGAGCAGATCCGCGCCCGTGAAAATAATACGGATATGCTGGTGGGTGTACTGAGTCATATCGTAGAATTCCGCAACGGCGAAAGCGGCGCCCATGTGCGGCACATCCGTATCATCACCGAGCTGCTGCTCCACCGTCTGTTGGAGATCAGCAGCAAATACTCTATCACTGCGGAACAGCAGGATATGATCCCGCTGGCTTCTGCCCTGCACGACATCGGAAAAATCGGCATTGACGAAAAGATCCTTAATAAGCCCGGCAGGCTGACCCCGGAGGAATTCGAGGTCATGAAGACCCACAGTATGCTGGGAGCCAAGATGCTGCATGATCTGGATAATTTTGCAGAGCAGCCGCTGCTGCAAACGGCCTACGAGATCGCCCGCTGGCACCACGAGCGCTGGGATGGGCGCGGCTACCCGGATGGGCTGAAGGGCGATGAGATCCCCATCAGCGCACAACTGGTCTCGCTGGCTGATGTGTACGATGCACTGACCAGCGAACGCTGCTACAAAAAAGCCTTCTCCCACGAAAAAGCCGTGCAGATGATCCTGAACAGCGAGTGCGGAGCGTTCAACCCGCTGCTGCTGCAGTGCCTGACAGATATTCAGGCTGACCTGAAAGAAGAATTACAGCAGCACAACTGAGCAATGGATGCAATAAAACAGGAGAACAAAAAGCCCAAATGAAACACAGAATCTCACGCCGTGCATTTCTGCGCGGCTGCACGCTGCTGGCGGCATCTGCTGCCGTTGGCAGTCTGACTTCCTGCGGCGGAACGGACGCAACGGACAGTGATCTTCCGCAGATCCTTGTGGGAAGCGATACCTATCCGCCCTATATTTATCTGAACAATGACGGCGTTCCCGCCGGGATCGACGTGGAGATCGCCACCGAAGCGTTCCGCCGCATGGGGTATGCTGCCCGGTTTGAAACGATCAACTGGGAGCAGAAAACAAATCTTGTG
>OHSG01000811.1_pt1 | contig 13873 bp, 12 predicted proteins | sample 1578601 | NCBI WGS metagenome assembly OHSG01 (sample SAMEA3879534, study PRJEB24766) | human gut metagenome | biome: human-associated habitat; feature: feces | place: USA | collected 1985/1987
TGTTTACAATAATTTAGTTATATAAAGTATTTATATATTTTTCCATGTTTTTTGCAGCTTCTTTTCCTGCTTTTATTGCTAAGCACACTGTTGCTTTGCTTTGGCAAACATCTCCTCCTGCAAATACGCCTTCTATATTAGTTTGACAATTTTCGTCTATTTTTATAAGTCCATTTTCCAATTGTATTTTTTCTTGTTCTATTATTTCCTTATTTGGTTTTAGTCCTATTGCAAATATTATTGTGTCTGCATTTATATAGAATTCACTACCTTCAATGTCTTTTACTTCTCCGTTTGTTGTATCTGTTTTTATGCATCTTACTTTTTGTATTTTGCCTTCTTCTACGTCTGCTTCTAATACTTTTGTATTGTATATAACTTCTACTCCATCTTCCATAGCTTCTTCTAATTCTATTTCTCTTGCTGGCATTTTTTCTCTATTTCTTCTATATACAATTGTACTGCTTTTTGCGCCCATTCTTATAGCAGCTCTTGCAGAGTCTGTTGCTACATTTCCTCCTCCAATTATTATTACATTCCCTAGGTCATTTATTATTCTTTTTGCATTATATTCTTTTAATATATAATCAGATCTATGTATTTTGTTACATTCTTTGTTAGTTAAATGATATGTACTTGCTGTTTCAGCTCCAATTGCTACAAATATTGCTTTATAGCTATTCTTCTTTAAGCTTTCTATTGTTATATCTTTTCCAAATTCGATATTTGTTTGTATGTTTATTCCTAGGCCTTTTATTCTTCTTGTTAAATTTTGTGTAATATCTCTTGGTAACCTAAATCCTGGTATTCCATATGTTAGAAGTCCGCCTATTTCTTCTTCTTTTTCAAATATTGTAACTTCAAAACCTTTTTTAGAAAGTTCTACTGCACATTCTATTCCAGCTGGGCCTGAACCTACTACTGCTATTTTAATATTATTAGATTTTTGTCTTTCATTCACATATATTACATTGTTTTCTGGTTGGCAGCCACCGTAGTTTTTGTTTTAGTTGAGCTTATGACAGTCGGGCTCACATCCATATGGTTTGCGGCAGGCTCATTTGTAGCGTTTATAGTCGCACTGCTTGGCTGCAATGTCGTGGTTCAGGGAATTGCATTTATACTCGTTTCAGTCGTGCTTTTAGCTCTCACAAAGCCATGGGCCGGGAAGTACATCAATTCCAGGACAGTGAAGACAAACGTGGACAGTCTGGTCGGAGAAAGAGCTGTGCTCACCGAGGATGCTGACAGCATGAAGCAGACGGGAAAAGCCGTTGTAAACGGTCAGGAGTGGACAGTCAGACCGCAGGACGAGACCCAGGTCATAAGAAAAGGCGAGCTTATCGAGGTAGTGAAGATAAGCGGAGTAAAACTAATTGTAAAAAGGGCAAAGGAGGCTTAACCGGAAATGGAAGGATTAATAGCACTTGCAGTGTTACTCGTAATCGTACTTATAGTACTGGTAAACTGCATCAAAATCGTGCCACAGGCACACGCAATGGTAATTGAGCGTTTGGGAGGATATCTCACCACATGGAGCGTAGGACTTCACCTCAAGGTGCCATTTATCGACAGAATAGCAAAGAAAGTCATCTTAAAGGAGCAGGTGGTAGATTTCCCACCACAGCCTGTAATCACAAAGGATAATGTAACAATGCAGATAGACACTGTAGTATATTTCCAGATTACAGATCCAAAGCTCTACGCATACGGAGTAGAGAATCCAATCATGGCAATTGAGAACCTCACAGCCACAACACTTCGTAACATCATCGGAGACTTAGAGCTTGATGAGACACTTACCAGCCGTGAGACAATCAACACCAAGATGCGCGCAACACTCGATGTGGCAACAGATCCATGGGGCATCAAGGTAAACCGTGTCGAGCTCAAGAACATCATACCTCCAAAGGCCATCCAGGATGCCATGGAGAAGCAGATGAAGGCAGAGCGTGAGAGACGAGAGGCAATTCTTCGTGCAGAGGGTGAGAAAAAATCAACAATCCTTGTTGCAGAGGGAAATAAAGAGTCAGTCATCCTCGATGCCGAGGCTGAAAAGCAGGCAGCTATCCTTCGCGCAGAGGCAAAGAAGGAGGCAACAATCCAGGAGGCAGCAGGTCAGGCAGAGGCTATCCTCAAGATACAGCAGGCCAATGCAGACGGACTTCGCATGTTAAAGGAGGCAAATCCGGATAATGCAGTGCTCCAGATAAAGAGCTTGGAGGCATTTGCCAAGGCTGCAGACGGCAAGGCTACAAAGATAATCATCCCATCAGAGATTCAGGGGATTGCAGGTCTTACAAAGTCAATTGCAGAGATAGCTGCGGATAAGATTGAGAAGTAATTATATTTAATCAAAATGAATACCGGAAGATGAGAGCACACAAAAAGCATCGCATGTATCGTATCAGATATATGCGGTGCTTTTTAGAGTGCACAGAATTGCCCTGAACTCCTGTAATTCCAAACTGATAAATATAGTACTAGGAATAATCCCCACAAAGTGGTATACTCTCTAGTAGGTATATCAATCGATACGGGTTGCACAAAGGTGTGGCCGGTAACTATTAATTTGTAGTACATTCTCGAAACCGCAACCGTTGCACCGGCAGCATTAGCGCAACGCACCGGGGATAAGGAGAGTAAAATGAAGAAAAAAATAAAATTCAAGGGCAGGCTGAAAAGCTACATGTGCTGGCCGCTATATCTGACGTTTGTGTGGATATGTGCTGACGGAATAGCACTGCGCTATGACAGAAGGCTTGGCTATGGCATGGTAGGCTTTACAGTGTTTTACTTTGCGCTTGTGCTGTTTTTGTATGTCAGAAGCAAGTCAGTCGTTGCAAATGAGCTGATAAGCTTTGCAACACAGTATTCATCGGTGCAGAAGAGGCTGCTTAATGAGTTTGAGGTGCCGTATGCCCTGCTTGAATACTCCGGCAAGATACTCTGGGTAAATGACAAATTCGCAGAGCTAATGGGTGTGGATAAAAAATATCACAAATCCATCACGACACTTTTTCCGACAGTGACCAGAGAGCTTCTCACCAAGAGTGATGCGCCGACAGACTTCAAGATAGTAAATGAGGAGGAGGACAGCATAGTCCGTCTGTCCGTCAAGCGAATATATTTCAACTCTATCGCAGAGGAAAATGAGATAATCGACACAAATGAAGCAGACCAGTTTTTGACGGCGCTGTACGTATTTGATGAGTCGGAGCTTTATCACTGCAAGAAGGAAATCACAGAGCAGAAGCAGGTCTCAGCGCTTGTGTATATAGATAACTATGATGAGGCACTTGACAGCATAGAGGACGTAAAGAGGTCACTGCTCGTTGCACTTATCGACAGGCGTGTAAACCAGTATTTTGCCAAGTATGACGGACTTGTCAGAAAGATAGAAAACGACAAATACTTCGTGGTGTTCAAGTACAAGTACCTTGACAGCATGAAGGAGGACAAGTTCAAGGTGCTCGACGAGGTCAAGGCTATAAAGGTTGGCAACGAGATGGCGGTCACACTCAGTATCGGAATCGGTATAAAGAGCGATAAGTATAATGAAAACTACGTATATGCGCGAAATGCCATAGATTTGGCCCTCGGACGAGGCGGTGATCAGGTAGTTATAAAGGATCACGATGATATCCTGTATTTTGGCGGCAAGTCAAAGCAGGTGGAGAGCAAGACAAGGGTAAAGGCGAGAGTCAAGGCACAGGCACTTCAGGAAATCATTGAGACCTGTGAGAACGTGCTTATCATGGGACACAGCATCACAGATGTAGACTCGCTTGGAGCAGGCATAGGTATATACTGTGCAGCCAAGAATCTCGACAAAAAGGCACAGATAGTAATAAATGATCCGACAAGCTCAGTAAGACCTCTTATGGAGACATTTTCAGAGGCAAAGGGCTACCCGGCGGATATGTTTATAAACAGCGAAGAAGCTCTTGAGATGGTGAGCAAGGATACGCTTGTCATGGTGGTGGACACCAACAGACCAAGCTACACAGAGTGTCCTGAGCTCCTCAGAAAGACAGGAAAGATAGTCGTATTTGACCACCACAGACAAAGCAGCGAGATAATAGAGAATCCTATACTCTCATATATCGAGCCGTATGCATCAAGTGCGTGTGAGATGGTTGCAGAGGTATTGCAGTACTTCAACGACGGAGTCAAGATCAATGCGACAGAGGCCGACTGCATCTACGCAGGCATCCTCATCGATACCAACAACTTTATGACAAAGACAGGCGTGCGTACATTTGAGGCGGCAGCCTTTTTGAAGCGCTCAGGCGCAGAGGTAACACGCGTCAGAAAGATGCTTAGAAATGACATGGCATGCTACAAGGCAAGAGCCGAGGCAGTACGCCATGCAGAGGTATACAGGGGCTCGTTTGCCATATCGGTATGCCCTAGCGAGAATGTGGAGAGCCCGACAATCGTCGGTGCACAGGCAGCAAATGAGCTGCTCAACATAATAGGAATCAAGGCATCATTTGTGCTCACGGAGTACAATGACAAGATTTATATCAGCTCTCGTTCAATCGACGAGATAAATGTCCAGATAATCATGGAGAAGCTGGGCGGTGGCGGACACTTAAATGTGGCAGGCGCGCAGCTGACAGGCGTTACTATCGTGCAGGCAAAGCGCATGATACAGGATACACTGGACGAAATGCTAAAAGAAGGAGACATAGAAGAATGAAAGTAATCTTATTACAGGACGTAAAACCATTAGGCAAAAAAGGCGAGATAGTAAACGTAAGTGACGGCTACGCCAGAAACAATATCATACCTAAAAAGCTCGGAGTAGAGGCTACCCCAAAGAACTTAAATGACTTAAAGCTTCAGAACCAGCACGCTGACAAGGTAGCACAGGAAAACTACGAGAGTGCACTTGCGCTCGCAAAGGTCGTAGAGAGCACAAAGGTAGTAGTAAAGCTGCGCTCAGGAGAGGGCGGCAGGACCTTCGGCTCCATTTCCACCAAGGAGATTTCGGCTGCGGCAAAGGAGCAGCATGGCTTAGAGCTCGACAAGAAAAAGATGCAGCTTAACGAGTCAATCAAGGCACTCGGAAACTATGAGGTGCCTGTCAAGCTTCATCCAAAGGTAACAGCAAACCTCACAGTATCAGTAGTTGAAGGATAGGAGGAATCCCCTTGGAAGAAGCATTAATCAAACGAATAATGCCAAACAGCCTTGAGGCAGAGCAGTCCGTGGTCGGCTCCATGATTATGAGCAAGGATGCCATAGTGACCGCCAGCGAGATGCTCCTTAAGGAGGATTTTTATCATCAGCAGTACGGCATCATATTTGAGACCATGGTTGAGCTCTTTACAGAAGGTCAGCCTGTAGATCTCGTCACACTCCAGAACCGTTTAAAGGAAAAGGATGTGCCGCAGGAAATACAAAGCCTTGACTTTGTGAGAACTCTCGTCACCAGTGTGCCGACCTCTGCCAACATCAAGTACTATGCCAATATCGTAAAAGAAAATGCCATAAAGCGAAAGCTCATCCATGTGACAGAGGACATAGAGAACGAGTGCTACGCCGGCAAGGAATCGCTCGAGAGCGTGCTCGACAAGACAGAGCACGATGTATTTGAGCTGCTTTCCACAAGGCAGACAGGTGACTACGTGCCAATCCGTACTGTAGTCATGAATGCCCTCGAGAAAATCGAGAAAGCAGCACAGCAGGAGGGCACCGTAACAGGAATCCCGACAGGCTTCATAGACCTTGACTACAGGACAGCGGGACTTCAGCCGTCAGATCTCGTGCTCGTGGCAGCCCGTCCGTCAATGGGAAAAACAGCCTTCGTCCTCAACATAGCACAGCACGTGGCATTCCACGCACATCTGTGTACAGCCATATTCTCACTCGAGATGTCGAAGGAACAGCTCGTAAACCGTCTGTTCTCACTCGAATCAAAGGTAGATGCGCAGGCACTGCGTACAGGAAATCTGTCTGATGCCGACTGGGAAAAGCTGGTCGAGGGAGCCGGAATCATCGGAGACTCCGAGCTCATCATAGATGACACTCCGGGTATCAGCATCTCAGAGCTTCGAAGCAAGTGCCGTAAATACAAGCTCGAACATGACTTAAAGCTCGTCATCATCGATTACCTGCAGCTCATGACAGGCTCAGGACGAGGCTCAGAATCACGTCAGCAGGAAATCTCAGACATATCACGTTCCCTTAAGGCACTCGCCAGAGAGCTTTCAGTCCCTGTAGTGGCACTCTCCCAGCTATCACGAGCCGTAGAGCAGCGACCGGACCACAGGCCTATGCTTTCAGACCTTCGAGAGTCAGGAGCTATCGAGCAGGATGCCGACGTCGTCATGTTCATCTATCGTGACGATTACTACAACAAGGACACCGAGCTCAAGGGTATCTCAGAAATCATCATCGCCAAACAGCGTAACGGTCCAATCGGCACCGTAAACCTCGCATGGTTGCCTGAGTACACGAAGTTTGCAAATCTGGAGCATTAAGACTAAAACACAAAAAGAATAAAGAGACAATCCATCCCGGCTCACGTCATAGGATAAAGTTAAGTATCCTGATGTGGGCCGGGATTTTTCAAAATCTCTTTATACTTAAAAAGAGAAGAAAGCTATAAACTTTCCCGCAATTCATCCGATATATTCCTTAGAATAGGGTAAGAACAACAGTCAATTGCAACATATTTTCACACGGAGGTGTTAGAGATGGCAATAGAGGCAATCAAGGGTGCAGGAATGGTCTATCAGGGAAGTACATCAACTGCACAGATAAAGGAACAGGCACAGGGAAGGACAGAGGTGTCCAGTGCGGACAATCAGGTCGTGTCTGACAGCATCGCAAGGAATATTCAGGCGATGAATACGAAGGAAGCAAGCGGTGATTCAGCCGGTGATACCGGAGCGCATGGACAGGCACAGGCTGCTGCACAAAAGCAGAATGAGAAGAATATGCAGCTTAAAAAGGCTGTGGATGATATCAACAAGAGCGCGTTGGCTGACCAGTCGGAGGCAGTGTTCGGCATCCATGAGAAGACTAACCGCGTGACAATAAAGATAGTTGATAAGAAGACAAAGGAAGTCATCAAGGAGTTTCCGCCGGAGAAGACGCTCGACATGATAGCGAAGGTCTGGGAGATGGCAGGACTCATGGTAGATGAGAAGAGATAGGAGGACACCATGGCAATCAGATTATCGGGAATGACATCAGGCTTGGATACAGATTCTATTGTAAAGGCAATGGTATCGTCATATACCACCAGAAAAGAGAAATATCAGAAGGCGCAGACTAAGCTTGAGTGGACACAGGATGCGTGGAAATCCCTTAATACCAAGGTGTACAGCTTGTACAGCAATATTTCCAATCTGCGATTTTCTACAGCATACAACTTAAAGAAGACATCAGTTTCGGATACTACAAAGGCCACAGTAAAGGCAGGCTCCGGTGCACCAAGCGGCACACAGTCGCTGAAAATCAAGCAGATGGCAAAGGCCGGATATATGACCGGAGCAGAAATTAAGGCAGACAGTGAGAAGACTACACTTGCCCAGCTCGGTTACACAGGTGGTGATGCCAAGCTTGAGGTAAAGATGGGCGATGAGACCAAGTCCATCACGCTCAGCGCATCATCTACCATGAACGACGTGGTAAAGGAACTCAGGAATGCGGGGCTTGATGCAAACTACGATTCAAGCTACAAGAGATTTTATATCAGCTCAAAAAAGACAGGCGTGGCAAACGATTTTACCATAACCGGCAGCAATATAGATGGAGCATCAGCACTTTATAGCCTGGGAATAGCATATGGTGGTGAAAAGACCACTACCAGTACTTATTCATCCAATCCATATGATGAGTATGCAGCTTTACATGGAGTTTCAGACGATGAGACCAGAGCCAAAATCGAGGCAGCTGTTACAAACTACAATAATCTGACAACAGATGCAGCTAAGATGAATGCGCAGAGCAAAAATCTTATGAATGCCGTAAATTATGGCTACTCATATGTCACACTTCAGGGCATTTATAAGAATCTTGATGAAAAAAATGCAGGCTATAGTGATAAGCTGAAGCTGCTTGAGAAGCTTGGCTCATCTCGTGATGGCGCAGTGATTTCAAAGAATGGTGACAGCTATGATACATATACAAAGACCACGCTGACAGATACAGCCGGTCATACTCTTTATAAGTATATTGACAGCGACAACAATAGCCACTATATTGCGGCCGTTAATGATACGGACAAGCATACCACATCGTACTATGATGTGACAGAATCTCCGAGGACAGTTTATACTGATGCTGATGGCAAGGAGCTTGAAGCAGCACATATAGACCACTCCGATGATATGACAACACTGACCGTCGGTAATAAGACTTACAAAAAGGACGAGGCAGACGGCAAGTACTATCTGCAAAAGGAAGATGGCACAGCTGATAAAACTGATTCCATCACTGTTTCACAAAAGACCGAGTACACTATTGCGGCAGATGCCGTAAACAAGACTGGCATAGAGTCAGCTTCAGTAGCGTATGACACAATCATCAAGTCAATGGATGAAAAGACTAAAAGCTCATACGATGAGGCTCTTGCGTCAGTTCAGGCATTTGAGAATTCAAAGGACGAAGTGCTAGGAAGCGATGACAAGTACTCGGTTGCAAGCCTCACCAAGGCTATTCAGAATGCTTATGCAGGCAATGGAAAGGAAGCCGTAGAGCAGCTTTTAGCAGGAAACGGAAACGAGACTGACGGCTTTGTAAATAAAGCAAACGCTTTGGAGGAGGCCGCAGAGGCCAACACAAAAAAAGCAGCAGATAGCAATATTGTAAAGGAGCTTGCCTCAAAGCAGAAGGATTCGTCTGAGTATACACAGGCGCTAAACGACCTGCTCGACAGGGTAAACACTGCATACACGCTTCAGAATAAGGCACTTTTCAATTCACAGGTGAAGAAGGTTGCAGGACAGGATTCGGAGATTGAGCTGAACGGTGTAAAATATACAGGTGACAGCAACAGCTATTCAATCAATGGACTGACAATCGAGGCACTTGCTGAGACCGGAGACAGTGCTATAAGCATTACAACCAGCACAGATACACAGGGTGTATATGATAAGGTAAAGGATTTTCTGACAGAATACAACAACATCATCAACGAGATGACGAAGCTATACAATGCTGATTCAGCAGGAAGCTACGAGCCACTCACGGATGATGAGAAGGATCAGATGTCTGATAAAGAGATTGAGAAGTGGGAGACAAAGATTAAGGACTCTCTGCTTCGCAGGGATTCTACACTTGGCAGCGTAATGACAGCAATGCAGACAGCCATGATGTCATCAGTTGAGATAGGTGGCAAGAAGTACTCGCTCTCAAGCTTTGGAATCAGTACACTTGGATTTTTGAATGCAGCGGAGAATGAGCAGAATGCATATCACATTGATGGTGATGAGGATGACGCCAATACATCCGGCAAGACAGATAAGCTCATGGCAGCTATAAACGATGATCCGGATACGGTAATGCAGTTTATGCAGCAGCTTTCAACTAATCTGTATAGTGCAATCGGTGACAAGATGAAGTCTACAGATTTGAGCTCAGCATTTACCATCTACAATGACAAGCAGATGAAGACAGAGTACACTAACTACACCAAGACTATTAAGGAATGGGAGAAAAAAATCTCAGATCGTGAGGATTACTACTACAACAAGTTTACTCAGATGGAGTCAGCTATGACCAAGCTCAACAGCACACAGAGCTCAATTAGCAGCTACTTCTCATAAAAAGATACCAGGGAGGGTATATTATGTTACAAAATAAAGCATACGCAGCATATGCAAACAACAAAATCATGACTGCATCACCGGCAGAGCTTACACTCATGCTGTATGATGGTGCAATCAAATTTTGCAATATCGCTATTATGGCAGTGGAGAAGGAGGATATCCAGCAGGCTCATACAAATATCCGCAAGGTTGAGCGTATCATAGAGGAGTTCCAGTCCACACTTGATGACAAATATCCGGTATCAAAGGATTTTAACAATGTATATACTTATCTTCACAGACGCCTTGTCGAGGCAAACATAAAGAAGGACAAGGAGATTCTTGAGGAGGTACTTGAGCACCTGCGCACTATGCGTGACGCGTGGAAAGAGGTCATGCAGGCCACATGTAACGGAAACAAGCTGCATGTATCATAGATAAATGTATCATAAATCACCGACAGGGATTATAGAGAGTTTTTAACTTAAACAAAACGCAGAGACAGCAGCATGAAGCTAGTTTGTTTGTGCGTTTTGTGCTATCATAGAGATGATTATAGTTAAAAACAATCGAAAATACAGGGGGAACACAATGGAACAGACATACATAGACATAATGATACAAAGCCTGGAGAAAAAGGAGCAGGTACTCGACCGGATAATAGAGCTTGATATCAAGCAGAAGAACCAGCTCGAGGATCCACAGCTCACACCTGACGACTTCGACGAGGTAGTTGAGGCAAAGAGCAGGCTTATCGACCAGCTCAATAATTTAGACTCAGGCTTTGAGAAGCTTTTTGAACGTACAAAGGAAGAACTGAATGGTCACAAAGAGGACTACAAGGAGCAGATACGCACCATGCAGGAGCATATCCGCAGTATCACGGACAAGAGCGTAAAAATACAGAGTCAGGAGGCCCGTAACAAGGATCTCATGACTCTGAAATTTGCGTCCATAAAGAAGCAGGCCCGCGAGGTGCGTGTCGGCACGCAGGCCGCAAGCCGCTACTACAAGTCCATGTCAGGAACCGGATATATGGAGCCGCAGTTTATGGACAATAAAAAGTGAAAAGTTTAATTTAATATTTCACCACAATATCCCCAAGCCCTGAGTCGATAATCAGGTGCTTTTTGGCATGCTCATTTACCTCATACTCATCATCATAGTCATTGCCGTTGATTGTGATATCGCCTGTACCTGAGTCCAGGTCCATCATGTAACCTTCAAGTGACTGTGAGGATGTCACAGTGATGTTACCTGTACCGCCGTCGATATCCATTTCGTCAAAGGCACAGTTTTCAAAGCTAAGATTGCCGGTTCCGCCATCCACATCACATGTGGCGAAGCTGCAGTCTGTGACATATAAATCGCCTACACCGGTGTCAAATTCTGCATCGGATGCGGTCAGGGAATTAAGGTTTACCTCGCCTACACCGGTATCAAGTGAGAGCTTGTTCAATGCTGTGCCCTCAGGAATGGTAACAGTGATTTCACTTGTGGTGTTTCTTCTGTAGTTGGCTCCTTTGCTTTGGGATATTGTGAGGGTATCGCCTGTGCTCCTAATCTTTGGAACCAGTCGCTTGTTACATTTGTATGAGACCGTGTAGCTGTCACCGGTTTTTACGTTGATGTTCGATATGGTTGTATCAAATACCAGGTTTGAAAATTCATCGACTGAAAGCTCCTCTGTGCATACGTTTCCGAGAGACTTGTCTGAGCGCGGAATCAGATTGTCAAACAGGCCTAGGGCAAAGCCCCCGATATGGTAGAGACTCCCGGCGATGATGCGGACCACGGTAATTATTGTAATTATTATTAGATATATATTCTTTTTCATGACTTGTCTCCATTTCTGAATTATCTTGTTGCATAATTTGTTTTGTGATTATTCAAAATATGCTACACACATTTTTGACTGTCCTGGTTTCCGTTAATTTCCATGTTTATCGCCGAGCAGATTTTCCACCAGCGAATTGATGATTGCGGCTATTGGCCAGATAATCCATGTGATACCCCAGTCAAAGGTAATAAAGCTCCAGCATAGATAGATGCATGTGACAGTTGACCAGTAGACTGACATGATTGCAGCCACAACAGGGTTTTCATAGTGCACCTTGCCATCGTGTGAATTGGCAAAATTGCCGCCCATAGTCTGTGCTCCGTTCAGGGAAAGAAGCTTGTCAAAGCTTGATTTCTTCATGTTTGTGAATACTATCATGAATACACCGATTGCTATAAACACGAGCACGAGTCCGCCTGAAAGTGAGTCTGCGAAGGTGCTTTTGGTGTTCAGTGAGCTGATTATGATTGCCGGCACTGCGCAGAGTATGCAGAGCATGATACCCACTGTTAAAAGCATCGCATGTGTGGAGCGGTAGCTTTCCTTTCGCTCGATGACCCAGTTTGCCGTCTCAAAATCTATGCAGTAAGGCTCTTGCTTCAGGTAGCTCCACTTGGATGAGATAGAGCCTGAAAAAATGAAGAAGCCGACTGCCACTGCGACACACAGGAACAGGAAGGTAATGCCGATTGCATCAGATGCGTCAGGTGAAGCGAGTGAACGCGGAATGCATTCGCTGAATATCGGTCCAAGGCTTGCGAGGATGCAAAGCAGCACTCCAAACGCTGTGAGATATGCTTGTTTTGCCGAATCCCTGAGGAATGCGGCAGCAGTCTCGCGGGAGAGTGTTTTGGCAGCAGGCATTGCCTGACTGGGATCCACGAAGCTTTTGATGCCGAGTGAGTCAGCAAGCTCGTCAAGATTTCCAAACTCTGATATGACTATGCCTATGGCTTCATTGTCAGATTTGCCCTCGGATATTAATTCGTTGTATTTATCCTCCATCATCTGATAGAGTTCATATTTGGCTTTTTGCACCTCGGGGGTATTCGGGAGGTGCGAAAACATATTTTCCAGATAATTCTTTATAGTTTCCATAAAATGTCTCCTTTAAAATCGTATAAATTTGCTTACTACATTTTTATTTAAGTCAACTTCTTCTTGTGGTAATTTATTTTCCTCAAATGATAATTCTATTTTATTGTTTACTAAATTTTCAATTTCATCTTGTGAAGCTTGTTCTGCTAAAACTAATTCACTAACTAATATTTGTTTAGCATTACTTAGCATTTTCTTTTCTCCTGTTGATAGGCCTTTTTCTTTTTGTTTAAAACTCAAATTTCTAACAACATCTGCTACTTCATATATGTCTCCACTTTTCATTTTATCCATATTGTCTCTATATCTTTTGTTCCATTTGTCTGACATTGCAGTTTCGTTTTCTTCTAGAACTGCAATAACTTTTCCTGCTTCTTCTTTATCTATAATATTTCTAACTCCAATTTGCTCTGCTTTATCTATTGGTACCATAACCTTTACCTCTCCAGGCATTTTTAGTATGTAATATGATTGATTCTCTCCTAATATGTTCTTTTCCTCTATTGCATCAATTCTTCCTGCTCCGTGCATAGGATATACTATTTTATCGCCTACATTAAACATGTATAATTCTCTCCTTTCTGAAGTTAATAAAGGATTTAGAGTCTCTTATTGAACTACAATACTATTATACAACAAAAAATGGTAAAAGTCAAAACTTTTACCATTTATTTTTTCTATTTGCTTGTTGAGCCAAATCCTCCAATTCTATCTCCCTCTGCGTTATCATTGTCTACTATTAAATATTTTTGAAATATGGCTTGTCCTATTACATCACCTTTTTTTATTATTGTATCCTCTGCTTTTACATTGAAAAATGCAAACATTATATGTCCATCATTGTCTGGATTTTCGTAATAATCACTGTCTACTATTCCTATACTGTTTGCTAGGATTAATCCTTTTTTCTTTGGGTTTGAACTTCTGTTACAAAGCATTAAATATTCATCATCTGGCATATATGCTTTTAATCCTGTTTTTATTAAGGTTGGAGCTTGTCCTAATTTAAAAGATGGTATTATACAATCTTCTGCTGCTTCTATATCATATCCTGCAGAATTTTTTGTTTTTCTTTCTGGTAGGTTTATTCCCTCTTTTTCAAATCCTTTTGCTATTTCAAAACCTCTTATTTTTTCCATTTCTTCCTCCTTGTAAAGTTTATTTGTAT
>OHSG01000814.1_pt1 | contig 13837 bp, 7 predicted proteins | sample 1578601 | NCBI WGS metagenome assembly OHSG01 (sample SAMEA3879534, study PRJEB24766) | human gut metagenome | biome: human-associated habitat; feature: feces | place: USA | collected 1985/1987
CGTTCCCCACCCTTGCCCAGACGGCGCATTTCTGCCCGCCGGTCTTTGCCTCCAGCAGCCGCAGCAGCCGTCTGGCGTACCCGCGTCCCCGGCAGTCCGCACGGACGGCCAGATGGCGGATCTCGCACTGCGCCCGCCCAGGCGCGTAGTGCAGCAAGCCCGAAATTCCGTCCGCATCCATGAGGCACAGCACCTGTCCGGCACTGACCGCCTGCCGGAGTTCTTCTTCCGGCGGGATGCAGCCCGTCAGCGGGTCGAACTGTTCAAGTAAAAACGCCCGCACAGCCTCAAAGGAAGCCTCTGACGCAGTTTCCGCGTTATCTGGCGCAGGAATTGCCGCCCGTGTGCGCCGCAGGCGGTGAAAGCACTCCGCAAAGCCGAGCGCGCACAGCGCGTCCTGCGCCCGGCGCATGGCGTCCCGGTCTTTTTCCCGGCAGGCCAGCTCCGTGACGAGCGGGAGCGTCTGCCCAGGCAGGCAAAGCTTCGCACCGGGGTGCAGATAGAAGTTCAGGAGCCGGTACCCGGCCCGCTGCCGCAGCAGCAGCAGAAAGCCGTCTCTTTCCTCGTAAAAAAGCCCGGCGTCGATCTCACGCTGGTAGTCTGCCGGGGATAAAAAGCAGTTGGTCACCACGCCGCGCCGCAGCTGCGCGGACAGAAGCGGCGCAAGCGCCGCGCAGCTCTCAACTCTGCGCATGAAGGAAACGCTCCTTCAGCGCCGCGCGGTCAAGCTTGCCGTTCGCGTTGTGCGGCAGCGCGTCCAGCTTTTCATAGACGTTCGGCAGCATATATTTCGGCAGCGTCGTCCGCAGCGCCTTTGCAAGTGTATTGGTGTCCAGATCGCCCGCATAGACGCAGACGATCCTGTCGCGCGGCCCGTCGTAGAAGCAGACGGCCTCCCGCAGGCCCTCGACGCTGTAGAGCGCCGTTTCAATTTCGCCCAGCTCGATGCGGTAGCCCATGTGCTTGATCTGCCCGTCGCGGCGGGCAAGAAAATAGAAATTCCCGTCCTCGCGCTGCACGGCCATATCGCCCGTGCGGTAGAGAATGTCGCGGTAATCGGGGCAGAGCGGGTTCTGGATAAAGGCGGAATTGGTCTTTTCTGCGTCGGCGAAATATCCCGCCGCAAGTCCGGAGCCGCGCACGCACAGCTCGCCCGTCTCGCCGGGGGCCGCCTCGGTCAGATCGTCCTTTAACAGCAGCAGCTGCATATTGCGGCAGGCCCTTCCGATGGGGATCGGCTCGTCGTCGCGGTACGTGTGCGTCAGGTGCAGCGCGGCGCAGTCGACGGTCGTCTCCGTCGGGCCGTACATATTATAAAGCTCCGCCTCCGGGATCGCGCGCTTCCACATATTCACGTACCGCGCCTGCAGCGCCTCGCCGCCGACGACGATCTTCCGCAGCGCGTGCGGGACGCACTTTTCAAGCGCGCCGGAGCTTGCCGCCAGATGGAACGCGGACGTCGCCCAGTTCACGGCGGTCACGCCGTGCTGGTCGAGCGCCTGCAGCAAAAACAGCGGCAGCGCGAAAAATTTCTTCTCCAGAATCACGCACGTCGCGCCGAGCTTCAGCGTCTGGTACAGATCCTTGCAGGAGGTGTCAAAGTAAAACGGCGACTGATTGCCGAAGACCTCATGCTCCGTATAGCCGCAGAAGTCCGTCAGCCAGTCGGTAAAATCCAGAATGGCGCGGTGGGAGATGACGATGCCCTTCGGCGTGCCGGTCGAGCCGGAGGTGAAGAGCAGGTACACGGGATCCAGATCAATGATCTGCTCGCGCCGGGCCTGCAGAAGCGCATTGTCCGGGGCGGTCTTCTCCGCCTCCTCCAGACACACGAGCGGCGCGCAGTCCGCCAGCCGCTCCGCCTGCGGGCGGCACGCTTCCGGGAAGACGATCGCGCGGGCGTGCACCTGCGCGAGAATGCGGCGTATGCGCGCTTCGGGCATCTGCTCGTCGATGGGAACATAATAATTCCCGCTCTGCAAAACGCCCTGCAGCGCCGCGACGCTCTGCACTGTCCGCCCCGTGAGCACGGCCACGGGCGCGTTTTTGCAGCCCGGAAGCCCGGCCAGAACGGTTCCCAGTGCCCGCGCACGCGTCAGCAGCTGCCCGAAGGTCAGACTGCCGGAGGCGTCGGAAAAGGCGACCTTGTCCGGGACGCGGGCGGCGGTGCGCTCTAGATATTCAGCGGCGTTTGTCATCGGCATGGACGCATCCTCCTTCAGCTCGGATTCACACACTTTTGAGAATTTTACCACATACGCACGCAAATGTAAAGGCGGAACGCGCCGCGCATTTTTTCGCCCGCGGCGGTTGAGTCCAGGCTGCTTTCATGGTAAAATAACAAAAAACACAGGAGGACAGACCTATGTATGATGTGATCGCGCTGGGCGAGCTGCTTGTCGATCTTGCAGAACGCACCAAGGATGAAAACGGCTATCCCACGCTTGCCGCCAACCCCGGCGGCGCACCCGGAAACTTTCTCGCCGCGCTGAGCGCGTATGGAAAGAAGACCGCGTTTCTCGCCAAGGTCGGCGACGACACTTTCGGCCATCTGCTGACCGGCACGATGCGCCGCGCCGGGATCGACACGCGCGGCATTCTGATCAGCCCCGATACATTCACGACGCTTGCGTTCGTGACCTTTGACGCGCACGGCGACCGCTCGTTCGCCTTCGCGCGCAAGCCCGGCGCGGACACGCAGCTGCGCTGGGAGGAGATCGACCCGGCCATGCTGGCAGAAAGCCGCGTATTCCACTTCGGCTCGCTCAGCTGCACGGACGAGCCTGCCCGCACGGCCACGCAGAAGGCCGCGGCCTATGCCCGCACGCACGGCAGGCTCGTCACCTACGACCCCAATTACCGCGCCCCGCTGTGGAAAACAGAGCAGGAGGCAAGGGAACAGATCCTCTGGGGCCTTTCGCAGGCGGATATCGTCAAGATCAGCGATGAGGAGACGCAGTTCCTCTGGGACTGCAGCCCAGAGGAGGGCGCGGAGCGCGTGCTGGCGCTGGGCGCGAAGCTCGTCATGGTCACGCTGGGGCCGAAGGGGTGTCTGCTGAAAAATAAGCAGGCAGACTTCTCCTGCGGCTGCCCGAAGGTGCACCCCATTGACACGACCGGCGCAGGCGATATCTTTGGCGGCAGCGCCGTATCGCGCTTTTTGGAGCTTGGGAAAGCGCCGGAGGCGCTGACGCGGGACGATCTTGCCTATATGGCCCGCTACGCGGCAGCCGCAGCAAGCCTCTCCACCGAAGCTTCCGGCGCCATCCCGTCCATCCCGAAAAAGGAAGCCGTCCTGCAAAAGATGCAGGAGGCATATTGCGTGCAGGCGGACGCACACCGATAACGATCCGACGTTTTGACGCAGAAGCGGCATTCCCGGCCCGGGAATGCCGCTTCTGTTTTGCAGCTTACGCTTTTTTCTTCGGCCCCATGATCTCGGCGCTCAGGAGGGCGACGAGGGGGACGGTCAGGATGATGCCGATGGTTCCGGCCACGCCGCGGATGATCTCGATGGCGATGGAATCGGCGTTGAAGATCTGGATCATGGGATAATCAAAGATCTGGAACAGCAGGAGCGTATTGAGGCTCGAACCGGCGAAGGCAAGGATGAGCGTATTCGCCATGGTGCCCATGGCGTCCTGGCCGATGTTCATGCCGGAGCGGAACAGGGCCTTGCGCGGCAGATCGGGGTTCAGCTCGCGCAGCTCCCAGCAGGCAGAGGCAATGGACATGGCCACGTCCATGACCGCGCCGAGCGAGGCGATGAGAATGCCGCTGACGAACAGGCCGCTGATCTTCAGTCCCCGGTCGGATGCGCGCAGGACAAGTTCCTCCGCCTCGGGCAGGTTGAAGCCGTTGAGCGGTGAGATCGACCCGCACAGGGCGGCGAAAATGCCGGCCACCGCCACGCCGCCGATGCAGCCGAGCGTGGCGCAGAGCGTCTTGCGGCTGAAGCCGTTCAGGAACAGGAGGGAGGCCGCCGTCGTCAGCGCGACAAGCACAACTGTGACCACGACCGGCTGCGCGCCGCGCAGGATCATGGGTACCTGAATGAACCAGACGCACGCAAGCGTATACAAAAGCCCCAGCAGGGCCGTGAGGCCCTTTTTCCGGCCGATCAGCAGGAGCAGCGCGGCAAATATGGCAAGCAGGCCGAGCAGCACCGGGGCGCGGTTATAATTCGGAATGGATATGATATACGGCGCGCCCTCGTCGTCCAGATCAAGGCGGACGACGATCTTTGTGCCGATCTTCGCGTCGACGTTGGTATAGATGGTCAGATAGTTGATCGTTTCGAGCGTTTCGCCCTTCCACGGGCCGTTCAGGATCTCGACCTCGAGATACTGCTGGCCGATACGGCGGCCCTCGGTCCAGTCCTGGGTTTCCGCGTTGTCGTCCAGAATGTCCGTGACGCGCGCAACGGCGAAAAACCGCTTGCGCGCGGCAGTCGCCTCGCGGTCAGGCTCCGTGTATTCCAGAACCAGCGCCCACGCGATGATCAGCACGAACAGCAGCGCGCTCACGCCGATCTCCAGCCAGCGCTTGCGCGTCAGCTTGCATTGTAAGTTCTTCATGGATTCTCCTTCAGGATGCGCAGTTTTTGAATGATGGGGGACTGCCCCGCCGGAAGACCCGGCGGGGCAGTTTTGTACTGTTGGGGAACTCAGCGCTCGAGATAGCGGTGGATGATCGCCGCGACCTGTGCGCGCGTGGCGTTGGCCTTCGGGTCAAGCTTGCTGTTTGCGCCCTTCAGCAGCTTCTCGCCCACAGCCCAGTTCATGGACTCGAGCGCGTAGCCGGAGACGGTGCTCAGATCGGTGAAGCTCGCCAGATTATCGCCGTTCATGGTGGTGGAAGCCTTGCAGTACGCCGTGTAGCGGTACAGGATGGCCGCAAGCTGCTCACGGGTCACGGGGTCGTTCGGGCCGAAGAGGCCGGAGCCATAGCCGTTGACGATGCCGTTCGCTGCCGCCCATGCGACTGCTTTGGCGAACCACTTGTTGCTGTCCACATCCTTGAAGTCGGATGCACCGGACATGGCGGGGCTGCCGTCCATGCGGTAGAGGATGGTGACGATCATGGCGCGGGTCAGCGGAGCATTGGGCGCAAAGCGGTCAGAACTCGTGCCGTCCATGATGCCGTTTGCGTAGACATAGCGGACATCATCATAGAACCAGTCGCTGACGGTGACGTCGCCGAACGGGAGCTTGATATTGCTGCCGGTGTTGCCGCCGATGATGCCGGGGAGGATCGGGATGATCGGGTCGATCGGGTCAGCGTTCTTCTTCCAGTGTGCGTAGAAGACTTTATCGCCGGTCTCCGTCGCGCCGATCTGCCTGACCTGCACGCCGCCGGTGTAGGCGGTGAACCAGCCGAGGAAGGTATAGCCGGGCTTGGTCACATCGGTCGGCAGAACGGTCACGGTGCCCTCGGTGTAGGTTGTCGGGTACGCGCCGTTGATCGTGCCGCCGTCGGTGACATAGGTGATGTTCCACGTCTTGACCGGGGTCTCGCCTGCGGTGCAGACGACGTCAGCGCGGTCGCGGATACGGATACGCGGGGCGATCTGCTTTCCATCGAGGTAGAAGGTGTTATCATAGGAAGCCAGGCCGACCGCCTCGACCTGATTGCCGACGATGGCGTTCTGGACTTCCTTGTCCTTCGTGATGTAGCCGTCGATGAAGACGCGGGCTTCCTTGCCTGCCGCATCCCTGACCATGATGGTCTGGATCTTGCCTTCGGCCTCTTCCACTCTGGTGATCGTGCCCTTGATCTTGACGAGGCTGCCGAGGACGGAGCCGTCGTTGATCTGCGCGGCGGTGACTTCCTTGGGAGCCGGAGCCGCTGCGTCCGCGATCTTTTCGATCTTCGTCGTCACAGCCAGCTGACGCTCGCCCTGATAGGAGGACGTCGTACCGGTGACACGGACCTTATCGCCGATCTTAAAGTTGCCTGCGACCGGGAAGGCGTTGATACCGGCGGTGTTGTCCTGCACATAGATGCAGTCGAAGAACGCGGTATCCTTGTCATGGCCGGAGGCGTTGGAGGTCACGATGCCCTCCACGGTGAACTTGACGCCCTCCTCTGGCTCTGCCTGCACATCCGCGATCTTGGTGATCTCGGTCTGGTTGAGCATGGAGACGAGATTCTGGCAGATCTTGTAGTTGGAGTAGTTTTTCTCCGCGCCGCTGTCGGAGGCCTGGTACTGCACCTCGAAGTTCGACATGAAGGCTGCGCCGGAGACGATGATGAGGCCCTTGCCCTCGATCTGCTCGGACGCCATGACCATCAGGCGGTCATCGTTTTTTGCGAAGGTGTACTTCGGGGTAGCTGCGCCGCCGAGGCCGTCGCTGTCAACGTCCACAGAGTAGGTCGTTGCATGGCCGTAGACTGCCGGGCTGACCGTTGCGGGCAGCGTGGAGGTTGCATTGCCGCTTGCGTCAACTGCGTAGATGGACGCGCCGCCGTAGTGGCTGAAGCGTTCGGTGTAGAGCTTGTCATACGGATGCTCTTCGTCGAATTCCACGCCCTTCAGAAGCGGGTTCTCCATGTTGTAGGACGAGAAGTAGAGTCTCCACTTGTCGACGCCGTCGGCTGCGGAGCGGACATCGTCATACGTTGCGTCGTCAGAAATGCGGAGGCTCGAGCCGAGCTTGGCCAGAACCTCGTTCTGCGTCGCGGCCATGTGCTTGATGTTCGGGTTGTTCTGGATGATGGGGTAATTCTCGTAGTTGTCGGACCAGCCGGCGAGGATCACCATACCGCCGTTGTCGTTGAACGTCTTGATGGCGTTCAGTTCTTCTGTGGAATAGGTCTTCGGATCCTTCTGGGCCGCTTCCAGACGGCGGGACGGAGCCGTCAGGATGATGGCCTTGTACTTGGAATTGCCGCAGGCCGCGATGAGTTCCTCGCTGGTCTTCAGCGTGACTGTACGCACGGAATAGGCCGCAGCCAGTTCGCCGAAGTTGCCCATGGAGTCCTTATAGTTGCCTGCAACATATTCGTTGTAGTGCGAGGCGTCAATGCCGATGTAGACAAGCTTGCTCGCGTCAAGCACATCGAGCGTGACGTCCTTGGTGAACGTGTACTCCTTGCCGTCCTGCTCAATCACAGCCGTGATCCGGACGGTCATGATGCGGGCCTTGGTCGGGGTATACTTGAATTCCACATCCTGCGTGCTGCTTGCAGCCAGCGTGATGGGATCCGTCGCGGTGCCGATGGGTTCGCCGCCGATGGCATAGGTGATGGACTTGATGGTAGCGGGCTTTGCCTCACTGTTGAAGAACGTGGTGGTGATGGTCAGCTCTTCGTTGGTAACCGGGGTGGACGTGCCGCATTCAGCCTTGGAAATGCCAAGCTTGAGCGATTCGCCGACCCAGACAGGCGCGGTCACGGCCAGATCGCCGTCGCCCTCGGTGACACGGACAAAGTAATAGGTGTACTCAGGCGCCAGTTCCACGCTGACGGAGCCCTTGGCGAGATCTGCGGCACTGTCCCATGTATAGGCGACCTTGCCGGAGTTGACGACCAGCTCGACCTTGGCGATGGAATCGGTGCGGTCGGGATCGTTGAAGGAGATCTCGAAGTTCAGCTTCTCGGGAACGTCGATGATGGAGCCCATCATGTTGCCGTTGACCGTGTAGTCCAGATCGAGGTTCTTGTCCTCGGTGGCGTACATACGGCGCGCTCTGAGCGCTGCATAGATGCCGTCTTCGGTAAAGTCGTCGGTCAGGATGACGTCGCGGGCGTCGTTGGCGTTGCCCCACTTGCCCTTGTGGTTATCCTGGTTGTTGGTCGGGGCGACGTGCCAGCCCTTGTCGAGCGCCATGATGTACTGCTCGTAGCTGGGATAATAGCCGCCTGCGCCGATCTGGCCTTCGCCGTTGCCGACTTCGACCATGTACATACGGGTGTCAACAACAGCATCCCAGTAACCGAAGTCAATGAAGTTGCCGAACGTCGTGCCCGGATGGTTGAACTGGCTGATGGAATTGACGCCCTCTGTCTGCGACAGAAGCTTGTAGTAGGCCTGCAGGCCTGCATCCTTGGTCTTGTTGTTGAGCGTCGTGTTGTTGCGGGAGACGATGCCGGGGGTGTTGAAGGTGTTGATATGGCCGGGACCGCCGGACCACGTCATTTCAAAGCCCGCAATGGCGACCATTTTGCCCGCGTTATCCGCATTGAACGTAGCGACAGCGTTCTTATACTCATTCCAGAGATTCTGGCTCGCCGCGCTGGCAAGGCTCATGTCATAGAGCGCGCCCTCGGGGTTGGCTGCGCCGGACTTGTCAAAGTAGTTGGAATGGTCGGTGAATGCGACGAAGTCAACGTTCGCATTGTCAGGCAGCGCCTTGACATACGCCAGTGCGCTGTCCAGCGAGCCAGCGCCGTCGGAATACTGCGTGTGGGAGTGCAGCTGGCCGAAGTAGCGCTGGAAGGTCGCCTCGCCGATGGTGAAGGACCAGGTCTTGCTGGTTTCCTTTTTATCCGCACGCTTGACCGTCACAGTCACCGTGACCTTGCCGTCCGCCATAGCGGCAGCCGGGGTGTAGGTGACCTTGCCGTCTGCGTAGGCCGCATTGACCTCCGCGCCGTTGACAGTCATTATAACGCTGGGGGAAACACCAGCGTTCGAGATCTCCGCGGAGATCTCCGGCCGCTTTTCGGCTCCGGTCTGCGCACCCTGCGCAGGCTTCACGTTGGAGATCACAGCCTCATCGAGCACAGTGATCACGGCGATGCCTTCAAAGCTTGCGCCCTTCGCATCCTGACCGGAGACGGTCACGGTGAGCTTGTCGCCCGTTACCTTTTCCACCGGGATGGTGACGGAATAGCCGTTCTCCGTCGTATCGACGGTCAGAGCTTCCGTGCCCAGCTTGGCGGTCAGCGTGTTAACGCCGAATACCGCGTCAACGGTGAAGTTCAGCGTATACGCCTGTCCGACATACGCATCGAAGATCGTGCCGAAGTTGACTGCGGGCATGTTGACAATGCCATCGGTCACAGTCACGCCGTCCGCCACGGGATAGAAGAAGAAGGAGTAGATCGTATAGTCAAGATCGCCGGTCGAGCTGTACATGCTATAGGTCTGGAATACATCGGAGAAATACTCCAGCCACTGGCTGTGGCCGCTGTACTTCGCCGTGCGGCTCTCCAGCTCATAGCCGCCCACGCCGCCGGAGCAGGTGCGGACGAGCCAGTCGGCGTCGTCAGTCGTAACGCCCTCTTCGGTGAAGTCCTTGCTGTAGAATGCATTCCTGCCGGTGCCGTTGGAGCAGAGGTAGCCATAGGCTTCGCTCTTGAAGCGGAGGTATTCGCCGTTCTTCTCGACGGTGAACACGACAGCGCCGTTCGCCGGGGTGGCCTTGCCGTCCGCGACGGTGGCTGCCGCCTTTTCAATGGACTTGGAATCGTTCTCCGCCGCCAGAACCGCCTGTGCGTTCTGGTTGTAGATCACGAACTTGTCGCCGGGCTGGGGCAGATCGCCGGAAGGCTCATCGGAGCCGCCGTCGTCCACGACCAGATAGAACTGCTGGGCAAACAGCGCCTCATTGCTGCCGATGCTGCCGTAGCTGCTCCAGTTGCTCTTATCGGCGTACCACTCCAGATAATTGCCGCGCACGGCGTTCTGGATGTAATAGCAGCCGGTCGTTGCAGCCGGGGAAACCTTCCATGCGGTGTTCACGTCGTCCAGCGGCGTGCTGCCGTAGCTTGCGCCCATGGAGAGTTTCTTGCCCTCGCTGGTGGAGAACGTGTAGGTGCCGTTTGCGTTGACGCCGACGGTCCAGATGTCGGCCTTGGTGTAGCCGGACAGCTTGCCGTCTGCCAGCGTCACATCCGTGCCCTTGTTGTAGAAGCCGGAGTATTCAGTGGACAGGGCCTTCATGTTAGCCGGGTTGTAGATGACGATCTGCTCGCCGTCCTTGAACAGCGCGCTGGGCGTGGGCTCAGGATCCGGATCGGGATCAGGCTCTTCGCCGGAATCTACCACAAGGTAGAACTGCTGCTCGAAGGCGGCCCCTGTGCCGGTATACGCGCTCCAATTGTTGTTATTGGTAAACCATTGCAGGCGGTATTTATCGGTGCGGCCGGTATTGTCGATATAATAGGTCGCATCCTTGCCGTCAACAGCCGTGACCTTCCATGTGTCGTTTGCCTTACCCAGCGGGGTGCTGGTATAGCCCGTATCCATGGAGAGCTTCTGGCCGTCCTTGGCTGCAAAGGTAAACGTGCCGTCTTCGTTGATGCCAACCGTCCAAAGGTCAGCCTCTGTCCAGCCAGTGAGTTCGCCCTTTTCCAGCGTCACATCCGTGCCTTTATTATAGAAGCCGGAATATTCGGTGGACAGCGTCTTGCCGTTGGCCGGGTTGAAGACCACGACCGTATCGCCGGCCTTGATATCCTCAACCGCGATGATGCCGTCCTTACGGGCGGGTTCTGCTGCGCCGACTCTGTAGATGCTCGGCAGAAGCATGGATATGGTCGTAGCTGACGTATAGTTCAGGAACCGCGGAGAGTTGACATTATACAAAATGCGTCCGCAGCTCGTGTCTGTACTCGCTACCGTTGCTTTTCCGTCGGCATCGATGGAAATCTTCCATGTACTCGTGCCTTTACCTGTGTTGTTCAGCGCTTTGGCATCAGCCGTTGAAATCTTTTTGCTAGCCTTGCCGGTCAGCGTCCATGCGTCTTTTTCGCCGCCCAGCGTAAAGATTTCCACATTGTCCGCCAGCGCAGTGACACTTGTTTCAACACTGGTTAAAAGCTTTCCGGACAGTGCACCTGCCGCATAGGTTTTGGAGTTTGCCTCTGCGACAAGAATGATCTGATCGCCGACCTTCAAGGTCGAGGCGTCGGTCACCAGAGTCGCGGTCTGCGTTGTCTCCTCCGCCATGGCGACCGGCATGACCGAAAGGACCATGACGACGGCCAGCAGCAGCGCGAGACACCGCGTTGTGCGTTTTTTCATGCTTGCATTTCCTCCTGATTTCTTTCAGAATTCGAATGTTCGTGTCGTGCGCGGGCCCGTCCCACGCGAAGCACCTTTTTGAACCCTCCTTCTGCGGATTGATACAGACACGAAAGCGGCTGCCGGTCAAGGGAGCCGCAGTCGCAGAGTTCTGTATTTCATAGTATAGCAGTTCCACCCGTTAAAATCCAGTGCCTTTACAGAGATTTTACCGATTTTACGTAAATTTTACCGGGAATTTTTTGTGGATTTTGTCTATATAATCCCTGACCGGCAGACAAAGCCCGCCCGGCAGTCCCCGCCGGACGGGCAGGAACGCTGTCCGGGAAGCCGGCTGATGCTGCGGATCCGGGCGCTGCGGCTGATAAAACCGCCCCGCCGGGGCATTCATACATAAGATATGAATTGTTCACAAATAATTTAAGTCTGTAGGTATTGACAACGCTGGCAGGCGGTGGTACACTGCGTTTAGCACTCGGGGATAAAGAGTGCTAAGGCGAAAGGAGGAATGAACCATGGAGCTTTCAGACCGGAAAAAGAAGATCCTGCGTGCGATCGTGGATCTTTACATCCGCACGGCGGAGCCGGTGGCGTCCAAGACCATTGCGCAGATGCCGGACATGGATTTTTCCTCCGCGACCATCCGCAACGAGATGGCGGAGCTGACGGCGCTCGGATATCTGGAGCAGCCGCACACCTCCGCCGGACGCATCCCCTCCCCCGCCGGGTACCGGCTGTACGTCGACGAGCTGATGCAGGACTACCGCCTGTCGACCGATGAAACGAAGTCGATCAATCAGGCGATGGAGCTGAAAATGCAGGAGGTCGACAAGGTCGTCTCGCAGGTCGGCAAGCTCGTCTCGCAGATGACGAATCTGCCCGCCTACGCCATGGCGGCGCGTGCCGCCGGGCTGACGGTCAGGCGGTTCGACCTGATCCTCGCGGACAGCGGCAGCTTTATTCTCGTCGTGATGCTGAGCGACAGCTCCGTCAAGAATAAGCTCATCCGGCTCCCGGTCGAGCTGACGGAGGCGGATCTGAAGCTTCTCGGCGCAGTGCTGAACGCAAGCGTCACGGAGCTGACCGCCGAACAGCTCAGCCCCGAGCTTCTGTCCCGCGTGACCAGAAGCGCCGGAAATGCGGCCAGCCTCGTGCCCGTCATCATGGATTTCGTCACGTCGCTTCTGCACCAGGAGCACAGCGAGGTCTACATGACCGGACAGGCAAAGCTTCTCGGCCAGCCGGAGTACCACGACATTGACAAGGCGCAGAAAATGCTCTCCGCACTTGACGAGGATGTGGTCTCCAATCTTCCCGCCGCGCTTTCTCCGGACAGCCGGACGCAGATCCTGGTCGGCCCGGAAAACGTGTCGAAGGAGCTGCGCGACACCAGCGTCGTCATGACGAAGTTCGACATCGGCGACGGGATGCAGGGCCTGATCGGCGTGGTCGGCCCGACCAGAATGGATTACGCGCAGATCACCGCCCGGCTGAGCTACTTCGCCGAGAACCTGAGCCGGATGTTCCAGAAAAACCAGACCCCGGCAATCGAAGGGCCGGAAAATAAGCACAATGACCCGGAGGCATAGATATGAGTAAGAAAACAAACAGCAATCCGGCTTCGGAGGAAAAGGCACAGGCCGCCTCCGCAGCCGAGCAGACAGAAGAAGCTGCGCAGCAGACCGAAGCCGAAGCCGCGAAGCAGTCCGAGGAAAAAAAGCCCGAGGAAGCCAAGCAGCAGGAGGCAAGCGAGTTTGAAAAGGCGCAGCAGGCGCTGGCACAGGAGCATGACAGCTATCTGCGGCTGGCCGCCGAATACGACAACTACCGCAAGCGCAGCCAGAAGGAAAAGGAAAGCCTCTATACCGACATCCGTTCGGAGACGGTCGAGAAGTTCCTTCCCGTGTACGACAATCTCGAGCGGGCGCTGGCGCAGGAGACGCAGGATGCCGCGTTTAAAAAGGGCGTCGAGATGACGATGAACCAGCTCGTCTCCGTCATGGAAAAGCTGGGCGTCGTGAGCTTCGGCGCGGCAGGCGAGGCCTTTGACCCGCAGCTTCATAACGCGGTCATGCACGTCGAGGACGAAGCGCTTGGCGAAAACGTCATCGCGGAGGTCTTCCAGAAAGGCTTCAAGGTCGGCGATAAAGTCGTTCGATTCGCAATGGTAAAGGTCGCAAATTAAAAAAGCACCCAAGCCGGGGAACCGGCAGCATATAAATTTGTAAATACAGGCATTCATATAGGAGGAAATTATTATGAGTAAGATTATTGGCATTGACCTTGGCACTACCAACAGCTGCGTCGCCGTTATGGAAGGCGGCGAACCCGTCGTCATCGCGAACGCCGAAGGCAACCGCACCACCCCGTCCGTCGTCGCGTTCTCCAAGACCGGTGAAAGAATGGTCGGTCAGGTCGCAAAGCGTCAGGCCGTTACCAACCACGAGCGCACCGTCGCTTCCATCAAGCGTCACATGGGCTCCGATTACAAGGTCGACATCGACGGCAAGAAGTACACCCCGCAGGAGATCTCCGCGATGATCCTGCAGAAGCTGAAGGCGGACGCCGAGGCATATCTGGGCGGCACCGTCACCGAGGCCGTTATCACCGTTCCCGCATACTTCAACGACGCCCAGCGTCAGGCCACCAAGGATGCCGGCAAGATCGCGGGTCTTGACGTCAAGCGTATCATCAACGAGCCGACCGCAGCCGCTCTGGCCTACGGCGTCGACAAGGAAGCCGAGCAGAAGGTCATGGTCTACGACCTCGGCGGCGGCACGTTCGATGTCTCCATTCTGGACATCGGCGACGGCGTTATCGAAGTCCTTGCCACCAACGGCAACACCCACCTCGGCGGCGATGATT
>OHSG01000815.1_pt1 | contig 13828 bp, 11 predicted proteins | sample 1578601 | NCBI WGS metagenome assembly OHSG01 (sample SAMEA3879534, study PRJEB24766) | human gut metagenome | biome: human-associated habitat; feature: feces | place: USA | collected 1985/1987
TGGTACATACAGATCAAATTTTCTTCTTCCACGCTGAAATTCATGGTCAGACCTCCATTTCATGTTGCTTGCTGCGGGCCGCTGCCTTTTTCGGGCTGGCGGCCTGTTTTGTTTCGGAAAGCTGCTTGCGAACGGAAGCACGGGGCTTATGGATGCCCTTATCTCGGTTCTCGTTTTTGTCAATCAGCGCGTAGATGCCAAAACGGTCTTTCACGCTGGACAGGTGCAGGGACTTGTACGGCAACATTGCAAGCAACTGGTCCGTGTCCCGGCTGGATGCCAGTTTGGTGAAGTAGGGCGATACCTCCACCATAAAATGATTCTTGTCCGGGCTGTTGGGAGCAGCCAGACGTTTCATGTCTGCCGCGATACGCTGCGCCTCGGCCTCGATCAGCCCAGTGTGCAGTGCCGCAAGGTGTTCTTTGAAGTCACCGGGCTGCGCAGATTCCCGGCTGCGCTGCTCCTGCCGGATTGCAACTTTTAGAAGTTCCGGGTCACGGGGCTGCATTTCATACCGCACGAACTCCCCGAAATATTTGTCCGGGTGACTGTCGAAATGCTCTTTGGGGCCAATCTCCCGCATCCCGCTTTCGTAGATCAGGCGATTGGCACCCACGGGCAGGGCGGCATCCCGGATATGCTGGAAATGTTGCTGGTAGTCCAGTTCATACAGATTGCCTTGCACGGTTCCGTTGGCCGCACTGGTCAACTCCACCGCATAGGCAAGAATCCTGTCATGGGTCTGTTCGCCGCAAAATTTCCATGTGTTGTAGGCTTGCGTGTCTTTCAGCAGCACGTCCCGTTCCCGGAAGCAGAATGTTCCAGAAGGCCGGGACAGCCACAACAGCAGCTTATCTTCCGGCTGGTCGCTGCGGGCGGCCTCCCGCAGCATCTTGATGTCATAGGCAAAATCGCTCTGATAGTATGCGGTGTTCTGGTGCATAATGGCTTCCAGCGCAGCGATCACATCCATATTTTCAAATTTTTGCACGACTTATACCTCCAATTCCTTTGTCTTTTTCCGTGGCGGCGGTTGCTTGCTCTGCTCCTTTTTTGCGGCATCCAGCTGTGCCCGGATGGACGGCTTTTTCGGTTTTGCGGCGCGGGACTTCTTGGCTTTCGGTGCCTTTTCCTCGGCCTTGACTGCGGCGGCAAGGTCCGTCAGAGAGATTTGTTCTCCGGCCTTTGCTTTGGCCTCCAATTCGCCCAGAGAGGGCGCATTGTTCAGCACGCCATCAATCATATTTTCGTTTTGTTCGGTGGAAAGTTCTGCGGTGCGCAGCGGATTTTCCCGCAAGAACTCCGGCACCTGCTGGAAGCCCACACTGTCGCAGTAGTGGGCGGTGTCCTGCCCATTCTGGTGCAGCACCACCACATCCGAAACAGACAGCGAGTGTCCCTTGAAATCTGCCGGATAGTCCACATTGAATGTGCGGTAGATGTCCTCCAACGTGGTGCCAGCAGTCAGCGGCGCGGCGTATACTTCCGTATAGTTGGCCTTGTCCACGGTCAAACCGGCAGCCTGCAGGCGGTCGTAAGGTTCAAAACGGTAATCACGGGTGGAATCCTCATTACGCAGCTGGTAGATGGAAAAACTGTCCTGCTGCGGTGCCTCAAAGCCTGCCGCCGCATATTCCTCAACCGTCATTCCAGCAGCAGCCGCTTCCTGCGCGATTTCGGCCTGCACCTGTGCCTTATAGTCCTGCAAGCTCTGGTCAAAGTCAGCCAGCTTGGGCGGTTCCGGCAAGTTATACTGGCCTTGGTTGAGCAGCGGGCGGCAGTCCTGCGCATAGGCCACAACAGTGTTGTAATAGGCAGCCTGTTCCGGCGAAATGTTCTGCCTCTCCTGCAAAGCGGTGGCGGCTGCCTGCTCCATGGCCGAAAGATTGCAATGTTGTTTGAGGTACGGGATAAACTCGGTCAGCACCATTTCCCGCTCTGCCTTGTCTTGTTCCCACGCTTCCGGGCCTTTGTTGTGCAGAACAAAATTTTTCCAGTTCTCGTCTTTAGCGTAGTATTCATGGTAGCTCTGGATGTGCTGAATCAGAGAGCCGTCACCATCACCGAAATCCTGCCGTCCCTCGTAGTTATCCGGCTGGCCATTCAGGGTAAAGTCAATGCGGAAGGCCGTTTTGTCGTACCAGCCACCCTCGTAACCATCCTTTTCCCGGTCCGTGTGCTGGGCGGTGTCCAGTTTTTCAAAAACTCGGTTTGCCACGGACAGCGGCATGGTTTCGCCGTCCTGCAGCTTGTCGCTTTCGCTCCACAGAATTGTGACCGTAGGCTCTGCGGATAAATTTGGCACAGCGGCCTTTTCTGCTACCGGGGCAGAAAGTTCATTGGCTTTTTCGGTTGCCTCTTGGAACGCCGCCAGCTTGTCGCCCAACAGGACTTCCGACACTGCGGCTGTCTGCCCCAACAGATTAAGCGCTTCCTGCCCGGCATCCGGCAGGGTCAGACCGGGTGCGTCCAGTTGGCCGCCGTCCAGAGCCTTATTATCCGGGCCATACAGGGTGTAGTCATAGCCGGAATCGCAGGTCTGGATGAACAGCGTATTGCCATTATCCAGTGCAAATGCGGCCTCCTGTGCAGCGGAAAGGTCTGCTTCCCGCTGCTGGCGAAGTTCTGCCAGATGTTCGTCCAGCGCGGAGATCAGCTCATGGGCCGCGCTGCGGATAATTTCCAGAGAGGCTTTCAGTTCGGCCAGTTCCCGGCCCGAACTCCACCCAGCCACATAACCAAAGGAATACTCGGACGTGTCCAGCCCGTAGTGCTGGCAGACGGCATAGGCCACGCTTTCGGCCTGCACCTCGCGGGTGCGGCTGTCCGGGCGGTTGGTCTGTTCCGGGTCGTTGGGGTCGATGGCGTGGAGCTTGGCATGGGCAATCTCATGGATGGCCGTCTTGATGGTTTGCAGTTGGCTCATGCCCTCTTGGATGGCAATGCGGTTGTCGAGCAGATGAAAGTAGCCGTGTGCCCCGCCCTCGATGTCCTCAAACCCGATGGGCACCGGGGATGACTGCTCCAATGCCTTGAAAAAATCTTGGTAGTCCTGCACGCTGCCGGACAGTTCATCCACTGCGATAGATGGCAGCGGTTCGCCCTCGGTCTGGCTGACATCAAACACGGACACCACCTTAAAGGCCGGAATCTGCACCGTTTTTTCCTCAGTCAGCGGCTTGCCGTCCTTGCCCAGAATCGGCTTGCCCTGTTCGTCCAGCTTTTCCATCTTCTGCTTAACCTTGTAGGGCGCGGGAGCAAGAATCTTGATGCCCTTTTCGCCCTTTTTCACGGTGCGGTGGAATGTATCTTTCCACTTGTTGAAACCCGCCACCAGCTGCCCGCCTTGCATGGCAATCAGCAAAGTGTTGTTGAAGCTGTAATTGTGGAATTTTGCCATCGTGGTGAGGTAGGCTTTGTAGCGGTCGCTGTCGAACAACTGCTGAATGCCTGTTTCCAGCCGGTCCGTAATTTCTTTCATTCGCTCTGCGCTGTCTTTGCCGTTCAGGATGATGGGAATAACTTTCTGCTGTTCTGTTGTGGACTGCACCGGCGGTGGGATGTTGGCTGCATCCCGCAGGACTTCCGGCACAGGAAAAGACAGCACCCGGTATTCCTCTGGCACAGGCTGGCCCTCGTAGACTTTCTGCCATTCGTCCCCGCTTTTGACAAGGTAGCCGTACTGGGTGAATGCGCCCTGCTCCTGCTGGGCCACATACCGGCCAAACTGCGCCGTGTCGATGCCGCCTTTCCATTTTTCCGGCATATCCACCATGCCGGAGCGATTCAGGTAGTAATCTCCTAGCTGGGCAGGCCCGTGCACATCCGGCAGATGCACATAGTAGTCCACGTTTTCGGGAAAGTCGGTGATTCTCCCGATGCTGAAAAGCTCACTCTGCGGGGCTTGCAGGGCGGCGTTCAGCTCTGCGCGTTCCCCGGTAGAGAGTGCTTCCAGTCGTGATGCCAGAAAGTTCAGTTCGTCCACATTGGATGCCAGCACCATGTTATAAGAAATTGCAAAGCGTTTTTCTTCCTCGGCAAAGTAGCCGGAAATGAAAAGGCCCTGCGGATTATCGGACGAAATGCCGATTTGCCGCAGGGCCGCTTGTACCCGTTCGGTTGTGGTAGGCAGGTCCAGCCAGACGCCATCTCCGCCTTGCTGCTGTCGATTTTGTAGCTGGATGGAAAATAATTCGCTCATTTGGTCACACTCCTTTTTTGCTATCCTACGGATAGAGAGAGCCGGTTATGGCAAAATGAATGCTTCACCTTACCATAACCGGCCCTCGTATTTTTGCCTTACTCTTTGCGCTCTACCCGGTAATTGACGTACTTGCCTCCCGTATCTGCCAGAAGCACCGTTGCATCATAGGTTTTGCCTGTCTTTTCGGAATAGAGGCCCTTGACCTTTGCCTTACCGTTTTTGAGCAGAGCAGCGGAGATCTTCGGTGTGAACGCCTTTTTGCGCTGCTCAAAGAAGCGGTCATTCTTCCACATCACGAACTGACAGCTACGATTCCCGCAGTAGAAGTTTTTCTTGCCCTCATAGACGTTTTCACTGCACCGGGGACACTTGCCGATAATAACCCGTTCCGACTGGAACAGGTTTTGTTTGTCCGCGCTGATACAGGAGTAGGTCTTGACCAGCTGACGCACCTGCGCTTCAATTTCGGCCATGAACTCGTCCGGGTCTGCATTGCCCTTGGCAATCTCGGTCAGACGGTTTTCCCATTCAGCAGTCAGAGCGGGAGAGGTCAGGCTTTCCGGCAGAACCACCGCCAGATTGATGCCGTCCTTGGTGGGGACAAGCTGCTTGCCCTTGCGCTGCACAAAGCCCATTTGCACCAGTTTTTCCAGAATCGCGGCACGGGTGGCCGGAGTGCCCAGCCCCTTACGTTCCGCTTCCTCCGGCATATCTTCGGCCCCGGCCCGCTCCATTGCCGACAGGAGCGTATCTTCGGTGTAGGCTTTTGGCGGGGACGTGAAATGTTCCGAAATGTCAGTTGTCACGGAAAAGTTCTGTCCCTCGGCCAGTTCCGGCAGGGTGTTCAGGGCTTCCGTTTCTTCATCACCGTCTGTTTTCAGGGTGGAGTGGAATCGCTGGTCGATCTCTTTCCATCCGGGGACAAGCACCGTTTTTCCCTTAGCGGTGAACTCGTTCCCTGCACAGGAGAACACGGCGGTCACTGTTTCGTACTCGTGGGGTGCGGCCACCGCACAGAGCAGTTTGGAGCAGACAAGGTTCATCAGCTTGCATTCACTCTCGGCAAGACCAGTGAAACCCTGCTTTACAAATTCGGACGTGGGGATGATGGCGTGGTGGTCCGACACCTTTTTGCTGTTCAGCACCCGGCCCACATTCGGGGCAAGTGCAAGCCCTTGAGCAAAGGGCAGCAGCCCCAGCAGGTCAGACACAAGATGTTGTACCGTTTGGCCCATGTCCTCGGTCAGATATTGGCTGTCCGTGCGGGGATAGGTCAGCAGTTTCTTTTCGTAAAGCGGAATGGCCTTCTCATATTCATTGAGCATAAAATGGCTTTCGGCAGCCACGTTGTAATATACGCTACGTTCCCCCGGCGAATAGACTTCAAGCCGGCTCATGGTGTCGTCAAGATAGCGGCATGCCTCCTTATAGTCAGCCTCATGAAAATAACACACTCCAATGTATGCCCTGAAGCGCGGATTCAGGTTATACTTCTTGTCGAGCCGGTTGAGCAGCAACAGCGCCTCATGATACTTCTCTCCTGCAAAATAGTCTAAGGCGCGCTCAAGCATCTCCGAGTCGTTATTGCCGCCCTGGCTATAGGCAATTCCGTGGCTTTGTAACGTAAGTAATGAGAATATCAAAAGCGCAAGGAATCTCATTTGGTGTAGAAATCAATCAAACTGTTAAGCGCGTTGCGGCAGACAGTACAGAACTCAGGATTCTCGTTAGTGCGCATTCTGCAGTCTTGCATGCCGCGATAAACGCCTTTAAGACTATATCCCGCTCCTTCAAAAAGTCCCACTCGGCTCTGTATTGTCGCCGGGTCGCTGCTCTCGGGCGTCGGCACGGGCGTGCCCGGCTTTATCAGGTTCTCCCATTTTCCGTGAAAGTCTTTCAGGGTGGTGATGTTAGGCTCCCACGGCTCAACGTCGTGCGGATACATCGGTATCTGTTCCTGTTCGTAGGCATACTCGTCGCCAAGGCCTCCGAAACTGTGACCGAACTCATGCACCACTACGGGCTTGAACTGCTTGTGGTGAGTCATCGACAAAACATAAGAGTTGAGTATGCCGCCTCCACCGTATTCGTCAGTATTTGTCAAAATTATGATGTGCTCGTAAGGTATGCCTGCCAGCCAGTCGTGAAGCTCCTTCAGATTAAGCGTGGTAAGATATCTGTTGCTGTAGAACGTATCAAAGTGGGAGTGGAGGGCAGTGTTCTTCCAAATGCCCTTTGAAGGCTCACTTGTTCCGCTTTCCTTAGATGCAGACTCCACTGCAACAATGTTAAAGCACTTGCGTCTCGACTTAAACGGCTCATGAGCAAACAGCGCTTCAGTAGCAATGCCGACGTCTTTGAGGAATACGTCCATCTCATCTTTTGTATATCCCTCGGCAACGAAGGCTATGTGAATGCACTTGGAGGTGTCTTCAGCCTGCTGTATTACTTGATACGGTGTTATACCGCGTTCACCGATATGTCTGATAAGGATATCACCGGGAGCGACCATGTGAGTAAACGTGGCACACTTTTCGCGGCGGTTGTTATACAGGTCGACAGTAACGTCGACAGTGTCCTTGGGCATTGGCACAAGAAAGACATTCTCGAACGACTTGCTCACAGTCTTTGCCTCGTCATACGACAGCCATTCCTGAAACAGGGTAGAGAAGGAGTTTCTGTAAATAACCTTATCTGAGTTATGCGGTCTGACGGTTATCTGGCCATTGCCCTCAACCGGCACCTGCGCCAGTCTTTGTCTCTTGCCATACCATCCAGGCATTGTGTTCAGTTTGTCGAGACTTATGTCCTGATGTTTCGCGTTACCTGAGAAGATATAGTCGATTCTCAGAGTTCTATTTACAAAATACTCGTCAAATGTCTGGCATGTACCGCTTGAAGCACAGCAGAATAATATTGAGAATATAGCTAAAATCTGTACACTTAGTCTTTTCATAATGCATTATATAAAAAAGGTTTATACTCAATAAGTTATGTCGTATTTTCGACAATTTTGTTCAATTCAGAAAGGACACTCTTTCATAAGTTCCTTGACATATCCGCGCGCCCAGTCCTTGTCGTGCAGCTTCAGGTCGCCATATTGCAGAATGTCGATGTCTATCTTTATTATGTTTTCTTTTTTCTCTTCTTTAGTTCTGCCGCAGATACGTTCAAGCTCCTTCATGTTTTTCTCAACCTCGTCCAGTCTGCACGAGGTGTGAGTGAACAAAATGCAATTGAGGAATTTATCCGACTTAATGTCGATCGGATTTGTCCATAGCTGTCTGCTGAAAACAATGTCGTCCTTGTCAAACATTTTCTTCAGCAACGATATTGCCTCAGTAATGTTCTTTTCATGATTGTAATTGCTTCCGAGCGATAGTATCAACTTCTTGTTCTCTGCCATGAATTAAAAGCATTATTGGTGTGCCGCGTATATGATATTGGCAAATATCTTTTATACGAAAGCACACCTATAGTTCATTTTTGCAAAATTAATGCAATTTTGAATAAGCACAAAATAAAAGAGAACTAAAAGACGCAGAAAAGAATTATGAATTAAGAATTATAAATTGTTCTCTTGTCTCTTAAAATTCAAACGAAGCCTTAACGTTTATCTGCCTTCCGGTAAGATAATTAGGAACAGCGTATTGATGATTGGTAACATCTGTAATCCAATAGTATGAGTTGACATTGTTGATGCCAAAAAGGTTAAGACAGTCAACCCCGAGCCATATATTCTTGAATATAGACTTACGGTCGCCTTTCTCGTTGTTCAACAGTCTGTAACTCATACCGATGTCAGCACGCTTATATGCAGGAGCACGGAACGGCTGCTCATCAAGCTGTCTGTGAGGCGCTCCGAACGGCAAGCCGTCGGCAAAAGCCAACTTGAGCGACATACGCCATCTGTCTGTACCGGGGAAATAGTCAGTAAAGAACAAGTTGAGCGAATATCTTTGGTCTGTAGGCATAGGTATGCTCTTGCCGTTGATGTTTATCCTTGTATTCATCAGTGACAGACTTACCCATGAGTCAGTTCCAGGAACGAACTCGCCATACAGTTTAAGGTCAAGTCCCATGGCGTGTCCGCTGCATTGCTGACTTGCGTCATACACAATCTTCACGTTGTCAACCGTGTAAGGAACAACGTTAGACAATGCCTTATAATATGCCTCTGCCGTAAACTTATAAGGACGGTCTTTCATCTTGAAACGATAGTCAAAGCCTGCTATGAAATGTATTGAGCGCTGACTCTTTATCTTCTTGTTCAGCGTGGCATAAGTTATTCCGTTTATCGTAGAGGTGTCACGCAATTCCTTATAGAACGGTGCCTGATAATATACACCCGTGGCAAACCTCATGGTCACGTCATGATTGAATGCTGGAACAATGCCGAGAGACACTCTAGGACTGACAATGCTCTCTTTGTTGAAGTTCCAGTGGCTGAATCTTATACCATAGTTGAGAGTAAAGAAAGTGTGCTCGCCCTTGCTGCTGAATCGCCATGTATCTTGTATGTAAGTTTCAAGTCTGTTAGCGTCAAGCGTGTTCTTTGCCTTTAGAGAATAAATCATGTAAAGGTCTTCGCCTGTATGCGGAATACTGTATCCGCTCGAATCGCGCATTTCGTATTCCTTGCTATTCTCTGTAATATTCTCTATCCGGTAGGTCAGTCCAGCCTGGATATCATGTTTCTTTGTCTTATGTTCAAAAGCCACCTTTACGCTCTTGACCGTTGCCTCAAGATAGTTGCGGGCATGTTCCATGTATGTGCCCACACCAAGGTTTTCACTTGTTTCGGTCTGTGTGAGCCAGTATTGTCCCTGTATATCGTATTTCTCCTGTTCATTAGTATGGAACGCTGACGCTATAAGCGACAATTTGGTCTTTTCACCAAATTTTCTTGATATGCTCAACGAACCGAAATAAGTACGGAACACGTCTTTTTCCTGACCGTCGAAATATACTTTGAACGATTTAACATTCTCCAGCGTACCAAACTTCGTTTCACGGTCTTCCGGATAAAAGTTATAATGGTTTTCAGATATGTCGCCAATAACCTCTATCGACCAGTTCTTGCTCGGCTCATAAGTGAGATATGTCTGATAGTCGAGGAAGTTAGGATCATACTCTCCTTTGGTTTCAAGCGAACCGAGAAGATATTTGTTTGTCTTATATCTGATACCATTGCTCCATGAGAATTTCTTGGTGCTAAAGCCTACATAAGCGCTTGCGCCAAGAAGATTGGCAGCAACGTTTGCCTCAAACTTCTTTGGCTTCTTATATTTTATGTCAAGGACGGAAGACATTTTGTCGCCGTATCTTGCTTCAAAGCCTCCTGTTGAGAAGCCTATCGACTCAACCATGTTTGGGTTAATGATTGACAAACCTTCCTGTTGACCGCTTCTTACAAGGAACGGACGATAAATCTCTACGTTGTTTATATACACACTGTTTTCATCAAAACTTCCTCCTCGCACGTTGTATTGAGAAGACAACTCACTGTGAGTTGAAACTCCGGCCTGCGACTGAATGAGTTCCTCTACGGCATTTCCCGTAACACTAGGAGAGTTTTTCATGTCCTTAGTCTCAAGCTGCTGGGTGCTTCCTGTCTGTCTTCTCTTTTCCGTTACGGTTATTCCTGCCAGCTGATTGTCGTCAAAAAGCTGTATGAGCAGCGTCTGCTTGCCGCGGGGACGACGGAGTACACGTGTCTTTGTCTTGTATCCTACCATTGAGAATCTAACAACGACACTGTCTGCCGAGCGCAGTTGCATTGAGAACTCACCTTTAAGATTGGTCATTGTCATCTTTCCCTGTTCAACCACAGATACGGTTGCCAACTCCACAGGACTCATGTTGCTGTCTGTAACTTTTCCCTGCAGCGTGAAAGTCTGTGCTTTTACGCATATCACGCATAAAAGCAGAAGTACTGTTATATAGAATTGTCTTATTTTCATCTCGAATATAACGAGAATTATTGATGATTATTGTTTTTTATTGGCACGATTATTCCCTGTATGACCATGACAGAAGTTTATTTATCCATTTTATCGAACATCTGAACCATCTGTATGTCCCTACAGGCTTACCTCCGAAACTTAAAATAAACTCTCTGAAATTATTTCTTTTAAACGGCAAGCCCACATCCATAAAGTAGATATGATCATAGCCTTGATTGTATGCATGCTTTATAGCAGCCCATGTTGTTATTGCGTTAGTACGCTTTCTGTAAAAATTCTTTTTTGAAGCCAGATACCACATATAACAGTTTGTCTCCGAATAGACGCAGAGACATCCGCCGACCATAATGTCTTTATGATAAGTGGTAAATATATTGCCGTAGCCCTTTTGCAACAAATCACGAAAAAGTTTTGAGTCAGGTATATATCTTCGTATCTTTATTGAGATATAATTTTTCAGAATTTTGAAGAAATCACTAAATTCTTTGTCTGTTGTCGCCAGTTTGGTCTTTAATCCAGATTTGTTGGCATTTATAAGACTCTTTCTTATCTTTACTGTCAGTCTCTTTTCTGGCTTCATGCTGTGAAGTGAGTTATGAATCTCCATCCAATGCACAGGGAAAAAACCATTGTTTCTAAACTTGCTGTATCCGAACATCTTTGTGCTGAGGTCGCTGAATTCAATATAAAGGCAAAGAGCCTTTCTCAACTCTTTTGTTATGCATTTCAGCATTTCGCCAAACACTTCCTCCTTATTGCAGTCGGGCGTATATTCGCCTTCGCCGTATGCTCTTCCCTGAGTGAAAAGATATGGCGGAAATAATGAACCTCTGCGCCTAAGCATCACAAGCATGTGAGCAACAATCTTATCATCATCATAGGCGATAACCATATAGGGCTTCTGGCCCGGGGTCTTTTCTATGATTTTGAACATCTCGTCGCTATGAAACAATTTATTGCATTGCATTGGCGGCAAATTCTCGCTTTTTGAAATAATAACGACCTTTATTTCATTCATACCGCAAAAATAATAAATCTTTTCTAAAAAATCAATAAGGTTTGCCTTGAATTGACTTATTATTGCCTAACTTTGTAGGGCTTTAATAAATCAAACGTATTTACTACAGATGAACAGTTTTAAAGATTTAGTTCAAAAACGCCGTAGTTACAGGGACTTTACGGATGAAGAAATAGATTCTGAAGATGTTAGATTGATATTACGTGCGGCTCTGATGTCACCAAGTTCAAAAGGTCGCCGTTCATGGCATTTTATTGTTGTTGACGACAAAATGGCAATAGAGAAACTTTCCGACGCAAAAGATATGGGAGCCAAGTTTTTGGCAAAGTCTTCATTGGCCATCGTTGTGTTGGGTAATCCGCAAGAGAACGACTGTTGGATTGAAGACGGCTCTATCGCTGCATTTGCAATGCAGCTGCAGGCAGAAGAACTTGGGCTTGGCTCATGCTGGGCACAAATGAGAGGACGAGGTCTTTCTGACGGTACTTCAGCCGATACCGTTATCCGTGGCGTATTGGATATACCTGAAAACTATAACGTTCTTTGCGTATTGGGATTCGGACATAAGAAAGAAGAACGTGCATTGCAAAATGAAGATGCACTGAAATGGGAAAATGTACATATTAATAAATTCTAATCATGAAGATTGTTTTAATTGGTGCCGGTAACCTTGCTACAAGTTTAGGAAAAGCTTTATTGGATGCCGGAAATGATATATTACAGGTATATAGCCGTACAATGGAATCGGCTGCGACATTAGCTTCAGCTGTTGGCGGTTCTCCTGTAACCAAAATAGATAGTGTAACAAAAGATGCTGATGTATACATCGTTTCTATAAAAGACAGCGCAATAGCAGAAATAGCACCGCTATTATGCAAAGACCGTGGTGAAAAAATCTTTCTGCATACAGCAGGAAGTGTTCCGGCAGATGTTTTTAAAGGTATGGCACTACATTACGGAGTGCTTTATCCAATGCAGACCTTTTCAAAGACTAAGCCATTGAAATTCAATAATATACCATGTTTTATTGAAGGTAATGATGATTATACGTTTGAAACGGTACATCAGTTAGCCGACAGCATTTCAGAACGTGTGTATGTACTTTCATCAGAAGCTCGTAAGCATTTGCACCTTGCAGCTGTATTTGCATGTAATTTTGTTAATCATTGCTATGAGATATCATCAGAAATATTGGCAAAGCACAATATTCCGTTTGATGTCATGTTGCCTTTAATAGATGAAACGGCAACCAAAGTTCATCAGATGAATCCAAAGGATGCACAAACCGGACCGGCAGTAAGATACGACCAAAACGTAATAAGGATGCAGTCGGAAATGTTGCGCGAGAATCCTATATTCAAACAGATATATGAGTGCATGAGCCTTAGTATTCACCATGTAGCCCAAAAGAAAGGAGAAGAAGAATGATTGATTATGATCTGAAAAAAATACGTGCTATCATTTTTGATGTTGACGGAGTGTTAAGCGCAGAGACCGTTCTCTTACATACATCAGGCGAGCCGATGCGTACAGTCAATATTAAGGATGGATATGCCATACAGCTTGCTCAAAAACAGGGCTTGCGCATTGTGATACTTACAGGAGGGAAAACTCCGAGTATCCAGTTGCGTTATGAACGTCTTGGAGTAAAGGATATTTTTATGGGATGTGCTGTAAAAATAAAAGTCTATGACGAATTTCTAGCCAAATATGGTCTTAAAGATGATGAAATAATATATATGGGCGACGATATTCCTGATTATGAAATTATGCAGCGTTGCGGTTGTCCGTGTTGTCCATCTGACGCATGCCCTGACATTAAGTCGATAAGCAGATACATAAGTAAATGTAAAGGCGGATATGGTTGCGGACGCGATATTATTGAACAGGTTCTTCGCGCCCAGGGCAAATGGTTAAGCAATGCAGAGGCTTTTGGATGGTAGATTATTAATTTTGTTATGAAAAAAGATTATCATATAATTTTAAGCAGTAACAGTCCCCGCAGAAAAGAACTGCTGGCAGGACTTGATTTGAAATTTGACATACATGTAATTTCTGGTATCGACGAGTCTTATCCGGATAATCTGCCTGTAATGGAGATTGCTGAATATATATCAGGCAAGAAGGCTGAAGCATATAAGGGTACAATAGGTGCTGATGATTTGGTAATTACTGCAGATACTGTTGTAATACTTGGCAACGAGGTGTTGGGTAAGCCCAAAGATCTAGATGATGCACGACGAATGTTGCATGAGCTTAGCGGTAAGATACACCACGTTGTTACTGGAGTGTGTCTGACATCTATTGATAAACAAAAACATTTTTCTGTTGTAACCGATGTGGCATTCAAAGAATTGACAGATGAGGAGATTGATTATTATGTAGAAAACTACAAGCCACTTGACAAAGCTGGAGCTTACGGCATTCAGGAATGGATTGGATATATTGGTGTCACGTCCATACACGGCAGTTATTTTAACGTCATGGGATTACCTGTACAAAGAATTTATAATGAATTACAGGAATTCTGATAGACATTGCCAGACTATTAAATTTGCATGAATTTAATGCTTAATCAGCATTTTATTCGTTTTTTATATATAAAAGCAATAACTTTGCAAAAAAATTATATTTAAATCA
>OHSG01000821.1_pt1 | contig 13804 bp, 6 predicted proteins | sample 1578601 | NCBI WGS metagenome assembly OHSG01 (sample SAMEA3879534, study PRJEB24766) | human gut metagenome | biome: human-associated habitat; feature: feces | place: USA | collected 1985/1987
CAACCTCGAGCGCATCCACCCCAACGCCCACCACTGGGGACAAATCAGCTAATCCTCCTTTCCCTTCCCAAGCTCCTTTCTCACTCCCCTTTCTCACTCCCCTTCCAAAGTCCTTGGGATGTCAACCGTTGGCTCCCAGCCCCTAGTCAATGAGCCTCTGCAAAGGCAATCATTGCTGTACCACAACGGACGCCCTTTCACGAGAGACCATCCGTGCGACCCTACAGGAGTCGTCTTGCTCAGCATCTTCACAGCGGGTTACACGAGTCGAGTGAGCTACATATATAGTATGGCAGATAGTCCGGAAAGGTCGTCCCATACTGATGGGACAAATATCTTCCACCTGGCATGGGACGAAATGGTCCCCACGGAGGGGTGCAGGAACAGCTTAGACGTGTAACGATTTTGTAGAGAGGTATGGTCGGACGCAATGCGGTCTGCGTCTGACCGAGCATCCTTACAGCGGGTTACTAGCTTCTAATCTCTACCCCCCTAATCTCTAACTTCTAACGGCTCTTTGGCAAGGTGGTTGCTTTTCAGTACCTTTGCGGGTGATTATGGTTAGTGGATAGGCATACCGCTCACTACACCTATGCGAGGTGTAGCGTATGTCACACCACTCTAAGAGGGAATCAGGTGCAAGTCCTGAGCAAACCCGTTGCTGTAAAGCTCACCATAGGCCAAGGTGCCATCTAGCTAGATGAGACCACTGTCCCGCTAATGTTACTAAGGGATGGGAAGGAGACACCTTAGCGAGCTAAGCCAGAAGACCTGCCACAATCGTTGTACACATCAGCCTGCAACGTGGACTTTGCAGTACGATACGCTTCTAGTTAGGGGCAGCTCATATGAGCCCCACCTTGTACTAGACGACTAGGATAGATACTCCTAGTCTATAGTTCGTTGAGCCGTAATGACGTAGAGTCTACCATGCAGTACTGAGACAGTATTTTGGATTATCTAGACTCTATTGATATGAGACATATCTACTTGCTTGTACTGCACAGCCTCACTGGTTTACTCCTCTTAGGTGTGGCGACACTCTCTGCGCAGGAGAGTCGCATTACGGAGGTGCTCGCTTACCACCCCGCTCCAGGACAATTTATGGGTAGCGAGGCGATGGCGAGCCAAGATGTCACCACTTACGCTGATCTTCTTCGCAAAGCGCAGCAGCGCCTTGTCGAGGAGCATACCTTCCTCTCTCTCGGTGGGTGGGGTGGGTACATTGTCGTGAGGATTCAACCCGCATTGGTCAACCAGCCTGATCAGGCGGACTTTGCCATACTGGGCAATGCTTTCATCGGCAATGCGGAGCCGGGAATCATCTATGTGAGCCAAGATGTCAATAGCAACGGACTAGCGGACGACCCGTGGTACCGCATCCGTGGCAGCGAGGACTATCGTAGCAACCTAGACTACACAATCACTTACTACAAGCCAAAAGATCCATACAAAGACCCCATCGCCTGGAGCGACTCGGAGGGAGAGTCGGGGCTCATACCGCGCAATAAGTACCACACGACCAATAGCTACTATCCGCTCTGGGAGGGTGATAAAGTGACCTTCACGGGTGTCCTCCTGCCTGACTGTATGAAGCTAGACCCTGCGACTGGGCAGTGGCGATCTGAGCCTTACGCTTATGGCTATGCGGATAATCATCCCAACGACTCCTCGGGCAGCCACATTGATATAGATAGTGCGGTCAATGCCGCGGGTGAGCTGGTACACCTAGATCGTATCGACTTCCTTAAGGTGCAGACGGGCGTCCATCAGCAGACTGATGTGACGGGTGAAGTGTCGACCGAATTTACGGGCATCAAGCCTCTCGCCAAGGGCTCCAGCATCGTCTCCCCCACAGCGACGCCCGCTGTACGTCTCTCCTATAGCGACAAGCAGCTACAGATCGAGAGCGAGGTGAGCGGTACGCTATACCTATATAATATAGACGGGCAACTGATCCTAACGCATCCGCTCTCTGTGGGTCGTACTACGGTCGCTTTGCCCGCTATGGGTGCTTGTTATGTCGCACTCTTGCGCCTAGAGGGCGGAGCTACGACATCGCAACGTATATGCAGACAATAACAAACTATATATTCACTCAATTACTATGCAAAGAACAGTAACGACAACGCTCCTGCTACTCTGCTGGTTACTCCTGCCACCGATCGTGTGGGGACAAGAGGACAACGAACTCTTGATGCCCACAGATACTTGGAGCAGTAACGAGCATAAGGTGGGAGATACCCCGCTGATCCTCTACGATAGTGGAGGAGTCGATGGCAATGCTCAGGCATACAAGACGGGGAAGATCCTCTTCACGCCAGAGCAAGCTGGCAAGTGTATCGAGATAGAGATACAGGAGCTTGCTTTAGACAATCAAGACGAGCTTTACATCCTCGAGGGTGCCGCACCTTTCTCTAGTTGGTCTTCTCCTAATGAGAAGTTAATTATCAGGAAGTTTACCAAGGAGGATAAACCGACGCTACCCCTTAAGCTTCGCTCTAGTGACAAGTCTGGTAAGCTAACAATCGGTAGCAAGACGAAAGCTAATCCAGGCGCCGGCTTTAAGATCATCGTACGCACGGTCGATCAGCCTGCGATCAAGGTTACCTCTATCCTAGAGGACAAGAGTGCTAGCCACGACCCCTACATCGGTGAGCAGTCGCTCATCGTCTCTAACCTCAAGGTTACAACCGAGGGACTAGCCAAGGCTCCCCAGCTGACGGCTCTGCACTATAAGCTCAGCGAGACAAAGCCGAGCGACATCACGGCGATATACCTCTACGAGGTGAACAGCCGTAAGCCCAAACAGCTAGACGCTAGCAAGCTACTCGGCAAGACGACCGAAGTCTCTGCCGAGGGTACGATCACACTCTCTAAGGAGTACACGCTCTCTGAGCCTAACCATGATCTAGTTCTGGTCGTTGACCTCAAGAGCGACGTGGCGGCTGGTAGCCGTATCAATGTCGCGACGACGAAGCTCACGACGACTCTCGGCGATCACGCCGTAACGCTCCAAGAGCCTAAGACGCTCACCGTAGAGGATGCTTACGCACTCGCTAAGACTCCGAAAACTTATACCATAGGTGATAAGTCGCTGACACTATACGATGATGGCGGTAAGTATGAGCCGATCAGCGAGAAGTTTGACGGATACGCTGTCTTCAAGCCTGAGACTGCTGGCAAGGTGATTCAGGTAGACTTTACGAAGCTAGATCTCTTTAGCTACTCTTCTATCGGTCGTGCCGACCTAGTTGAGGTGTACAATGGCTCAGAGGTCAACGCTGACAACCTCATCATCAAGCTCAACAAGGAGAAAGCTTACAAGGCAACTTCGACAGCTCCTGATGGTAGTCTGACGATCCGTCTCGTAACGAATACGGGGGTTCCCAAGGCTGGCTTTGAGGCTCTAGTCTCTCAGATTGCACCTATGCCGATGGCGGTCGACTCGCTCTCGGGTAGAACCATCGAGGTCGACACCTTTGCGATGCCTATCAATGCAAGCGTCAAGCAGGTCGGTATGGTTGCTTTCACGCTCGTTGCTAAGGGAACCAAAGACCCTGTCACACTGCAGCGTCTAGACCTAAGCTCTATCAGCAAGAAGACAGACGTAGCGCAGGTGGCTCTCTACTACAGCCCGATTGTAGATGACTTTACGAAGGCTAAGGAGATCGCTCGCTGGGACTTTGCCGAGGCACTCACCGCCACGCTCCCCACGCCTCAAGCATTGCGCGAGGGCGCTAACCACTTCTACCTAGCTGTAGACCTCCAGGAGACTGCTCACAAGGGCAATAAGATCAACCTCTCTATTGACAAGATCCACCTCTCAGCAGGCGAGAAGACGCTACCCGAAGAGGAGCGCACTCGCACGGAGGCTCTAGAGGTAATGAATAAGATGGTGCTCACTCTCGGTAAGCATCATGTCAAGGTGTACGAGACTTGGGACTTTATGCCTCAGCTCAAGCACAAACTTACCACGGGATATGACACCGATGCAGGCGAGCGTAGCGTCACCTTTGAGGCGACCGCTCCAGACAACGTCATCCAGCTAGACATCAATGAGTGGGACTTCTACTACTCCTCTTGGGGTAGCAAGCCTACGCTCAAGATTTATGACGGCAAGGATGCCACGGCTCCTCTGCTCTTTGAGCTAAAGCCCAACAAGGATGCCTACAAGACGAAGCCAGCCGACTACATCCGCTCTACGCAGAAGGCTCTGACCTTCGTCTTTGATGCTAAAGGCGCTTCTGGCTCGCTAGGCTGGCGTGGTCAGGTCAAGCAGTACCTGCCACAGGACATGAAGGTTGACTCAGCCTCTGCAAAGCAGATCGAGCTACCCTTCATCGCTGTCGGATCAGAGCAGAACCCAGTCTTAGCTCTTGACATACATACGATCGGAGACCGCAAGCCGATCCATATCGATGGTCTCACGGTCAACCTCAAGGGTGGTGCTCCTCAGATCGAGCGCGTAGCTCTCTACGCCGCTACGGCCGAGGGTACGCTCGATGCGAACAAGCTCATCGCAGCTACTCAGGTAGAGCCAACGATGCAAAGCGTAGACCTACCGACCGACTCACTGCAGAAGTACGGCACGCTGAAGGAGTTTGCCAATAGCTACATCCTCGCACTAGACATTCGCAAGGATGCTCCAGCAGCCGACAGTATAGACGTGGCTATCGCCAAGCTAACTGTTGCTGGTCAGCCTATTGACGTTCGCAACGCAGATCCTAAGGGATCGTACAAGCTGGTCAACATCTTCAACCACCCATCATCGGGTGACAATAAGGAGGTGACGGTCACCACGCCCCTATCGTACTACGACGAGGGCGGTCCCAATGGCAAGGTGCTCAAGAACACAGGGTCGTACGTAACCTTCCTCCCAGCCCATGAAGGCGAGGTGATAACCCTCACGATCGACTCAATAAATCTACGAAGAGCCACCTTCGGCATCTACTCAGGACGTGACCATACAAATGAGAGCAAGCTGCTCTCCACAGGAGATAACAATATACTCAAGCAGACTGGTGTCAGAACCTTTGTCTCGCAAGAGCAGGACGGCTCTCTGACGGTCTACTTCAAGGGTTCAGACACTTACACTTTCGGGTGGGCTGCTCGTGTAGAGAGCGTCAAGCCTCGCGACCTCTTCGTCGAGAAGGTCTCCGCCGTGGCTCTCCCCGCAGACAAGCAGGGTGTACTCTCGGGTAGCTCACTGCCCGCTGTACGCATCGACCTAACCACCGCTGGTGAAAGGGGCAAGACGACCCTCGAGAAGCTACAGCTAGAGATCTCTAGCGAAGGCATCGAGGAGCTCGCACTCTACGCTACGGGAGCCATCGATGAGTTTGACGAAGCTCATCTGATAGCGACTGTCAAGCCACTAGCTACGCAGACGGATGTCATCTTTAAGCTTGACCCCGCCGATACACTGACACTACCACGCACGCAGTACTACTGGGTCAAGGCTCAGCTCGCTGGCGACCTCAAGGCAGGCACACCCATCTCGGTTACCGCCAAGAGTGTGACCATCGGAGGTGCCAAGCACGATGTGACGCAGGAGAAGCCCTTTGACACGAAGACGCGCCAGGGCGGACTCCAAGGCACACTCCGTGTTGGCTCTAGCAGTGCAGCCACTTACAAGAGTCTAGCTGCAGCCGCTAAGGATCTAACCAAGCAGGGTGTCTCTGGTGCTGTCACCGTTGAGGTGGAGCCGGGTGAGTATCCTGAGACAGTTCTCCTCGAGCGTGTCCCCGGAGCCTCTGCCAAGAACAGCATCACCATCGTTGGTCTTGGCAACTCTCGTGACGAGGTCGTTATCTCTGCCAATGGGTATAACAAGCCTATTGGAGACGATGCCTATCGACGTTACTATGGTGTGATGACCGTACGCAATACCCCCTACGTGACGCTGCGCAATATGACGATCCACTCGACAGACCTCGGATTCCCAACGATGGTCTACGTTCAGGAGAACTCATCGCACTTCACGATGGACAATTGCCATGTCTACACCAAGAACACAAGCAATACTGGCTACAATATGTCTCCGCACCTTGTTAAGATAGAGGCGGCCAGCAACCCACACGCACAGAGCTGTGATGTCTTGGTTGAGAACTCGCTCTTTGAGGGTGGACACATTGCTCTACAGATTGGAGGTACCAGTACTGTAGCCAACCCCGTGGGTAAGGGCTACACGGTGCGCAACAACCGCTTCGTAGATCATAGTGGCAAGGCAATCTATGTCATTCGTTCCTCCGAAGTCCTTATCGAGGGCAACGAGATGGTACAGCAGATCGCTCCTCAGAGGGAGTACATCGGTATCGATGCGACCTTCCACACAGATGCCAAGGTCATAGGCAACGACTTTGACCTGACACAGCCCGAGGCCTATAAACTCAGTTCACTACACGGTATCTCTGTCCGTGAGGTGCAGGGCGAGGGGCTACTCGTTGCCAACAATGTGATCCGCATCACGCGTGGCTCTTCTGATAGCCGTGCCTTTAAGGCGAGCAACGTTACGGGACTGAACTTTGTCTTCAACACCGCTATAGCTCGTGACGGTAAGAGTACAGCACTCCTTATGCTCAACGGCGATATCTCTTCGTCTCAGCTCTCTGACAACATCCTGCAGAACCGAGACGGTGGAGGCATCCTCTTTAGCAATCAAGCTCTCCCCAATGAGCAGCTCACCTGCGACCGCAATGCGCTCTACACCTCTGACAGTGAGGGTGTACTGATCACCGCTAAGGGGACAAAGTACGACGCAACCAACTATCAGGAGGCGACAAAGAGTACAGCATCTAAGGTCGTAGAGGTTGCCTTCGTTTCTGACAAGGTACTCTACCCGAAGGATATGACCGTACTGCCACAGGGAACTCCGCACGTTGCTGTCACGACGGACATACTCGGAGCAGCGCGTGACAAAGAGCATCCGACCGTTGGAGCTTATGAGCAAGATCCTAATGTGACCGACGAGGCTCCCAAGCTCATCAACAAGCAGGTAGTTCGTGCGCTACATCAGTCTGCTACGATCTCTGTCGAGCCAGATCAGATGACCGATGTCTACCTGATGACGATCGCACAGGGTGAGGCTACGACAGCTCCAGACGCTGAGACGATACGAGACAAGGGCACGCACTTCACGGCTCTTGCCAAGCGTACGACTGAGTTTACCATCATGGGATTAGAGCCTGAGACCACTTATGAGGTTTATGGACTCCTCCACGGTACACTCAATAATAAGGAGACCGAGCCTGAGCTCCTCTTCACCTTTACCACCACCTATATGCCTACACGAGTGGCTACCTTTGAGAAGGACAACCGCACCATAGAGGGTGATGTCGTCTACTCAGGCACCAATAGCTTCGTAGGTGTCAAGGTTGTCGAGGACTTCACCCGCTCACTCAATCAGATAGCTGAGATGGCGGGCGATAAGGTGACGATCACCGTGACCAACTCTAAGGGCCGGATACCACAGCGAGGCTTCTCGCTTATGGCAGACCGCCCCGTCTATATGCGCATCGATGGCGGTACACGTATCACCCTTCCCGCTACTGAGCAGGAGTGGGCTTACGTAGATCTTGCTCAGAGAGGCGACATACGTGAGGTGACTCTCGAGAGCCGTGGCAAGCTATGGATCGACGACTACAACGGCGATGCCCTTGCTATGCAGCTTGCTATCGCTCCCGTGACCATCAGTCTCGGGCAGCAGGCTCAGCTGACGGCTGAGGTGATCCGTGGCGTAGCGCCTTACAGCTACGAGTGGTCACAAGGCGACTCGCTACAGACTGTCTCTGTAGCTCCTACGCAGACGACACGCTACAGTGTCACTGTGACTGACGCTGCGGGTAGCCAGGTTACTGAGAGCGTCTATGTCTACGTCAATGGACTACACGGCGAGGCGATGGTAGCAACCTTTGAGGAGGAGCCACTCGCTAGCGAAGAGCCGTACTATCAGAAGGCTCCATTCGGCAGTGGTTCGTTTGCTTTCTCCAACAGTTACAACGCTGAGTGGAATAGCTGGAGCGGCTTTGCCCTAGCAGCTAGTGCCGACACGACCTACACGGGCGACTTTACGACGCAGCAGTACAACAATGTCGTCGGTGGTGGTCAGGAGCTGGAGGGTCAGTCCAAGCAGTATGTCGTGGCTTACTGTCCTGGCGATAATCCTCAGTGGGGCTCTTACAATCCCGTCGTCACGGTTATGCCTAGTAGCGACCGTAAGGTGCAGCTCGAGGGTGTCTATCTGACGAATACGGCCTGGGTCAAGAGCTTTGCTACCAAGGGCGACAAGAACTTCGGTCGTCCCGCCTTTGAGGAGGGTAGCTTCTTTATCGTGACCATCACGGCTGACAATGGCAACAAGGTCGAGGTACCACTCATCGACTATCGCAATAAGAAGCGCGAAGTGGTCAACGACTGGAAGTGGGTCGATCTCTCCTCTCTCGGTGAGGTCAAGACGCTCAAGTTCTCCGTCGAGTCGAGCGACAGCTATGCGCCTAGCTACTTTGCTATGGACAACCTGCACATCAAGCAGGATGCCTCTGCAAAGCCCGCCAAGGAGCAGATAGCTCTCGAGGTGATGGCAACCACCGAAACGACAGCACAGGTACGCTGGCAGGCGCTCCCCACGCAGGTGAGCTACACGGTAAGCTATCGCCCCGCAGGTGCTGACGCTAGTGAGACGCAGACGATGCGCCTCGATCCTACGCAGCAGCTTCGCTCGCTAGAGCTTCGTGACGGATATGTCTACACCACCCTCGAGGGGCTGCAGATGGGTACACGCTATGAGGTATCTGTCGAAGCAACTATTATGCCCGCTATGCAGATTGTGGCTCAGGGTAAGACCACCTTCACGACACAGGCTATCGATGGTAAGCTAGATGCTAAGCTCGTCGCAGGCTCACTGCAGGCTCAGAGCTTCTCCATCTCCTTTGCTACGATTGACAAGGCTGAGAGCTATATGGTCGAGCTGGCTAAGGTGGACAAGGAGGGTAACGCTATCACTGTCGATATCATCAGCATCGCTGCTGACGGCTCGCCTCTAGGCGAACTCTCACCACTCCAGGGTCTGCCCACGCTACAAGATGGTCGCATTACGCTACCGCTCGTCAATCTCAGCGAGCAGACCGCTTACCGTGTGACCGTCTCAGCTCGCAGAGGCGAGATGACACTCAGCTCTGAGCAGCTCATCATCGTCACCCCACAGGCGACGGCTATCGACGCTATCGACGGCGAGACGGTACGTGTCATAGCGACCCCCGAGGGTATCCTCGTGATGGGTCTACAGGGTGCGACCATCGAGCTATACACCGCTAGCGGTGCTCAGATAGGTCACTACCAGATCACTGAGACAGAACAGCTCATTGCTGAGCCATTCCAGTCCGGTATCTACATCGTCGCAGCCCACAAGGCGGGCGAGGTCAGCACCTTCCGACTGATCCTCTAGCGATAAGCTCTAGACGGAGCTAGCGCTCCATAAACTTCGTAGCCCCACTCGGTCATCGTACCGGGTGGGGCTACTGCTTTGTAAAAGGGGTTTAGCTGTTGGCTGTTGGCGATTGGCTGTTAGCTAGAACCACTAGTGCCACTAGAGTCACTAGAAAAATACTCTAATCTCTAACTCTTCGTCCTTTGCTCGACAATCTTATGGGCGAGGTCTTGCCACTGCTCGCTCTTCTCGTAGAGCTTGCAGCTTCCCTGAGGCACACGGAGCGTGCGAGGTGTACCAGCTACACTAAAGAAAGCCATCATACCGACCTCTATCTGTGCTGGGTCTGCTACACGGATCTCCACATCGCAGAGCTTATCGCAGAAAGCAAACGCCATATCTCCGATCTTACGTACCCCCGCAGGTATCTTTAAGACTTCGAGGTACTGGGCATCGTAGCAAGCGTATTCAGCGATCTCTCGTACTGTGTCGGGGGCTTTGTAGAAGTCCTCATACAGCCCCGCGGGGTACTGGATCAGCTGCGTCTGATCCTTGTTATATAGGACACCATCGACAGAGGAGTAGTATGGGTTGCTCGGATCTACCTCAATCTCGAGGAGCATCGTACAGTCGTGGAAGGGGGAGACCCCAAGACGTGTCGTCTGCGCTGGCAGAGACATAAAGCTGAGACAAGAGCAGCGGGCGAAAGCATACGACCCCACCTCCTCTAGATGATCTCCCAGCATGACCTCCATTAGAAAGTAGTTGCTCGCAAAGGCTAGCCCCGCAATCTTGCGCACCTCCTCAGGCAGTGTAAACTCCTGCTCCTCCTTACCCGCTGGATAGTGTACCAGTGTACTCAGATCTTTACTATATAGGATGTTATCCCGCACGACAAAGTGCTTACTCTCAGGGGCTACAGCAATCTGCGTCATAGCTAGACAGTCTGCAAAGACCCCATCGCCTAGACGCTCTACCGAGGCCGGAATCAGCACCTCCGTGAGGTCGCTACAATTGCTAAAGGCCATCTCCTCAATCACCCGAATGCCCTCCGAAAGCGTGAGACTGCTGAGCCGGATGCACCCATTGAAAGCGTTGTCCCCGATCTCCTGCACATTGCTTGGGATGACCAATTCTTGGAGAGCCGCCCCCGTAAAAGCACTACGATCGATCCGCTCCACCGAGTCTGGCAAGTCGAGCGCCCTAAGAGAGAAGCACTCGCTAAAAGCAAAGGCTCCCACATGCTTGAGTCCCGAAGTCAGCTCCAGTACCAGCAGATCGCTGCAAGACTCAAAAGCGCCCTCGCCGATCTCCGTGACGCTCCCTGGGATCGTCACAGACTCTAGGCTCTGGCAGCAGGCGAAGGCACTCTCTCCGATCTGCGTCACCCCCTCGGGTATCTCAACGCTCTTGAGCGCTGTGCAGTCATAGAAGGCGTAGTCACCGATACGGGTCACCCCCTCCTCTAGCACGATTGACTCGATCTGCTCTCTGAACTCTTGCCACGGGGTTTCTGCAATAGGGTAGTTGGGTATAGCACCCGCACCTGATAGCGTGAGCGACTGCTCCTTGGGGTCGTATAGCCACGAGAGCTGCCCCGTCTCACCGCTCTGTGGAGTCTTGATCTTACTCATTGATTTAGTCCTTATTTAGTTAGCTTGGAGATCCACTCGGCGATCAGTTCTAGCACCTCGGGAGCGATCGTCTCGCTGATCTGATAGTATTCGCTTACGGCTCCTGTCGTCGCATGTTGGAAGAGGTGGTTCAGCCCCTCCAGCTTGTGCACTTGGCGTGGTGTCTTCATCGGGAGACTCTGCTCGATGATCGCTAGATGCTTGTCCGCCAGCACCTGTTGGTCTAGCGAACCATTAAGCGCCAGCACAGGGCAATGCGTCTGCGCTATGTCCCCCTTCGGATCATACTGCGTGAAGTAGATAAGCCAAGGCGTCAGCCCATCGGCAACCTTTTTGAGTTCCAAAACTAATCCGATAGGAAGTTGGTAATGTCCCTCCGACAGCACCTTGGTGACCAAAGCCTCGCCACGCAAGTCGCTCTGAGCTGCTAAGTCAAAGGTCGCCATCGTAGCTCGCAGATACTCTGTACGAAGCTCTTCCGACAGCCCCGCTTGAACAAGGCTAAGACCCATCTGGTCTTGCAAAACATCCTTGCCTGGTAGCGTGCTACCCGCTAAGCTGATGACGAAGTCAGGGATACCGCGAGCTGCTAGCATGAAGGCGATGGTACCGCCCTCGCTATGCCCCAGCACGCCCACCTTGTCGAAAGCCTTCCGACCACGTAGGTAGTGGACCGCCGCCGCAGCATCGTCTGCTAGCGTTGCGGTAGTCGCTTCGGCAACAGTGGCCGAGTCTATATCATCGTGATAGCCACGATCGTCGTAGCGCAGCGTCGCTACGCCATGTCGTGCTAAGTAGTCCGCCAGCACAGCAAAGGGCTTATGCTCCGCAAGGGTCTCATCACGATCCTGTATACCCGAGCCTGAGACAAATAGCACGACCTGCTCCACACGGCTCCCCGCCTGATGCTCGACAGGGTAGGTGAGCGTGCCGTGGAGCGGTGCCGTGCCGTTGTAAAAGGTCACCTCCTCCGTCTCGTAGGGGTAGGGGGGCTGTGGCGTCTGCGGACGATCAGCCTTGGCGGGCTTGCTGGCTCGTACGAGTGTGAGCGGTAGCGACATGCCTCCCTGTGCGAAGGTACCCACGATGGTGTCGCTACTCGTTAGCTTACCCTGATAGCGAATGTATAGATTCGGTATGGTGATGACAATGCCCTCGGCAAGCTCGATCGTTGCCTCGATACCTGTCGCCATCTGCGATGGACTATCCATCGTGCAGCAGACAGTCTCTTGTTTATCTCTAAAGATGTTGAAGCGGAGCGGTAGCTCCGAGCCTGAGACTTGTAGCGCTCCCTCCCAGATGCCGAGGGGAGCTGCCTGCCCACTCTCTTGTTGCGCTGAGAGGAGCAGTGCGCCACAGAGGTAGCAGCAGAGGAGTATGAGTAGTTTGCGGATTGAGGTCATAGGTTTAGTTATAATGGTTCTGTTTTGCTTAGAGTCCGTGCACTTTGTTGGGGTTGGCTTTGATAAACTCCTTCCAGCTCTTGGCACTCACGTTGGACGTAGCCACCGCATTAGAGGTTTGCAGGAAGTGGCAGTAGGCTACCGCCAAGCCGTCGGTCGCATCGAGCTTCTCGGGCATCAGTTCGGCGGGAATGCGCAGCACCCGCTGTAGCATCGTCGCCACCTGCTCTTTGGAAGCTTGCCCCGTACCCGTGATCGCCTGCTTGACACGCATCGGCACATACTCCGCGATGGGTATGTCTCGGCTCAGAGCTGCCGCCATAGCGACCCCCTGCGCCCGCCCCAGCTTGAGCATCGACTGCACATTCTTGCCGTAGAATGGTGCCTCCAGAGCCATCTCGTCAGGGAGGAACTCATCGATCAGCCCCGCTACACGGCTATAGATACGTCCTAGACGGGTGTAGTGGTCCTCGTAACGGCTCAGCTCGATCACCCCCATAGTGAGCATCTCGGCCTGCTGCCCCCGCACGGAGAGTAGTCCGTAGCCCATCACGATGGTGCCAGGGTCGATGCCGATAAGGATGCGCTCGCCACGTGACTTGCTCATAGGGCGATCTGTCTCATCGGGGTGACATGGTATAGGACGCGCTCGCCAAAGGTCTTGCCCAGTAGCTCCAGTCGCTCGCATAGTACCCCAGAGAGATAGTGCTCCAGATCTCGCTCTTGCTCTAGGGAGATGAGCAAAGCTAGAACCATATCGTCCATCGGCTGCGCCATCTCCATGACAGGCGCCTGTGCCATCACCTCTAGGAGATCCACCTGCGCCACGCCCTCATCGCCACGTAGCTGTGGCACTAGCGTAGTGCGTAGGAAGTTATCGAGGAGCTGATACTCCTGAGCTTTGATAAAGAGAGAGACGTTGACTCGATACATAGGATATTGTCTTTGATCTATAGAGGTGCGCTCGAGAGCCACCCGAGGTATGATGCAAAGATAACAAAAATGCCCCTGTGGAGACTGTTGACTTTTGCAACAGCCTCCTGTGGAGTGCAGAGCGCCGTCCTCGATCTCGCAAAGCTCACGACTAATCCGACGAGACGAGTAGCGGTTTGTCTAAGCTAGAAGATTAGAGATTTCTCTAGTGGCATTAGTATTTCTAGTAGCACTAGTGCCTTTAGCCAACAGCTAAGAGCCAACTGCCAACCTCTTCCCCACGTGGGGATTTTCAAACCTCCACGTGGAAAATAAAAAATGCCTACGTAGGGACGAAATGAAACTTCGGAGGAATCAAATGATACTTCGGAGGAAATGTTTCGCCTCCACGTGGAGAATCAAAAATA
>OHSG01000823.1_pt1 | contig 13791 bp, 7 predicted proteins | sample 1578601 | NCBI WGS metagenome assembly OHSG01 (sample SAMEA3879534, study PRJEB24766) | human gut metagenome | biome: human-associated habitat; feature: feces | place: USA | collected 1985/1987
ACCGTCACCGATATTGACGGTCACTTCTCTTTGGAGGTACCTGCTGGTAAGAAACTTGTAGTTAGCTACATCGGTATGCAGAGTCAGACCTTGACTCCAGCCGCCAAGATGACTATCCGCCTGAAGGCAGATAACAAGAGTTTGGGCGAGGTGGTTGTAACGGGTATGCAGAAGATGGATAAGCGTTTGTTTACTGGTGCTACTACAAAAATTTCTGGCGACAAGACAAAGTTGGATGGTGTCGCAGACATCAGTCGTGCCTTGGAAGGTAAAGCGGCCGGTGTGTCTGTGCAGAACGTCTCAGGTACTTTCGGTACAGCTCCAAAGATTCGTGTGCGTGGCGCTACTTCTATTTATGGTAGCTCAAAACCTCTTTGGGTGGTAGATGGTGTTATCATGGAGGATGTAACTGAGGTTGATGCTGATGATTTGTCTTCTGGTAACGCTGAGACCCTTATATCTTCAGCCATAGCAGGTCTGAATGCTGATGATATTGAAAGTTTCCAGATTTTGAAGGATGGTTCTGCAACCTCTATCTATGGTGCGCGTGCAATGGCCGGTGTGATCGTTGTAACGACCAAGAAAGGTAAGGCAGGTGCAACTCGCGTAAGCTATACTGGTGAATTTACAACCCGTATGAAACCTAATTACAAAGAGTTCAACATCAGCAACTCTCAGGAACAGATGGGTATATATAAGGAAATGGAAGAAAAGGGATGGTTGGAATTCGCTTCCATCGCCAAAGCTTCTACATCCGGTGTATATGGTAAGATGTACCAATTGATTAACTCTTACGATCCGAGCACAGGTTTTGGTCTGGATCACACTCAGTCAGCCATGAACGCTTATCTGCGTGAAGCAGAATTCCGCAACACTGACTGGTTCGACTTGCTGTTCAGCAATGCGCTGATGCAGAACCACTCCGTAAGTATTGCCGGTGGTACAGATAAGGGTAACTTCTATACATCATTGTCTGTTATGAACGACCCGGGATGGACGGCTTCAAGCAATGTACGTCGTTATACATTCAATGCCAATGCATCCTATAATCTTTCTGAAACATTGCGTTTCTCAGTCTTGACTTCCGACTCCTACCGTCAGCAGAAAGCTCCGGGTACATTGAGCCAGAATGTTGATGCCGTGAGCGGTGAAGTAAAGCGTGACTTCGATATCAACCCGTATAGCTACGCAATCAATGCTTCCCGTGCACTTGACCCTAACGAATATTACACTCGTAACTATTCAGACTTCAATATTTTCCATGAATTGGACAACAACTACATTGATATCAATGTGACTGACTTGAAATTCCAGGCCGAATTGAACTGGCGTCCTATCAAGGAATTGGAATTCAACGCTTTGGGAGCTTATCGTTATCAAAGTTCTGTTCAACAGCACTATGTGAAGGACCACTCAAACCAGGCTATGGCCTACCGTGCCGGTATTGATCCGGAAGATGCCACTATCCGCGACTTGAACCCGTTCCTTTACACTAACCCGGATGACCCAAATGCACTGCCTCAGACAATCCTCCCGCAGGGTGGTATCTACTATAATGATACTTACACTGTATCACAGTATGACTTCCGTGGTACGGGTACATTCAATAAGGTTTGGAACAATACGCATATCTTCAACCTCTTGGCAGGTTTGGAAGTCAGCGCTACTGACCGTAAGCAGCTCTCTTGGGAAGGTTGGGGCTTCGTTTACGACAATGGCGGTGTGCCTTATCTCGATTATGAACTGTTCAAGCAGCAGGTAGAAGAAGGACACACTTACTATAGCATTTCTCCTACTTATCGTCGCAGCTTCGCATCTTTTGCTAATGCCACTTATTCTTACAAGGGACGTTACGTATTGAACGGAACAATCCGTTACGAAGGTACTAACAAGTTGGGTATGGCGCGTTCTGCACGTTGGTTGCCTACATGGAACGTATCTGGTGCATGGCATGCTCACGAAGAAGATTTCTTCAGAGAAAAAGTTGACCCGAAGGTTCTGTCACATGCTACAGCCCGTGTATCTTATTCTTTGACTGCTGATGCCGGTCCTGCATGGGTTTCCAATGCAACTCCAATCTATACTCCGGGTACAGTTTGGCGTCCGACAGCTACCGACCAGGAAATTGTTCTTGCTTTGACCTCTCTGGGTAACTCGGAGCTTACTTATGAAAAGAAGCATGAATTTAACTTTGGTATTGACCTTGGCTTCTTGAATAACCGCATCAATGCTACGGCTGATATTTACTTCCGTAACAACTATGACTTGATTGGAACTACTTACACTCAGGGTGTCGGTGGTGAATCAATGAAATATGCAAATGTGGCTTCTATGAAATCAAATGGTGCCGAACTTACGATTTCAACTACCAACATTACCAATAAGGATTTCGAATGGACAACTGACTTGACATTCTCCAAGATGAGAACTGAAATTACAGATTTGGAAAATTATGCTCAGGCAATAGAACTGGTTAATGGTGCCGGTTATGCTAAGGAAGGTTATCCGGTTCGTTCCTTGTTCTCTTATCAGTTTGCCGGTTTGAATGACGAAGGTCTGCCTCAGGTGATAAATGAAAAAGGCGAAGTAACTTTGACAGATATTAACTTCCAGGAATATGATAACCCATATTTGGTATACGAAGGTCCGACAGATCCGACTATCACCGGTGGTTTCGGCAATACATTTACATGGAAAAATTTCCGTCTGAATGTGTTCATGACTTACTCTTTCGGTAACAAACTTCGTCTCGACCCGATCTTCTCTAACGAGTACGACGACATGCAGGCTCTTCCGCGTGAATTCAAGAACCGTTGGACAATGCCGGGCGATGAGGCTTATACGAATATTCCAGTTATCGCCAGCAAGCGTCAGAATGAATCGATTTCTTATCTGGAACGTGCATACAGCGCTTACAATTATTCAACTGAACGTGTCGCCGACGGCGGTTTCATCCGTTTGAAGGAAGTTTCGTTGACGTATGACCTGCCGAAGAGCTTCTTGGAAAAAATCAAGTTCTCTTCTGCTTCTTTGAAGGTACAGGCTACCAACATCTGTCTGCTTTATGCCGACAAGAAGCTGAACGGTCAGGATCCTGAATTCTTCAATACCGGTGGTGTGGCTGTTCCGACTCCGAGACAGTTTACATTCACTTTGAGATTTAGCTTGTAATAAGTCGTTCACAACATTAAAGGATTGAAAAATATGAAACTAAATAAATTCTTATATATCGGTGCCGCTGCAATGCTGTCGTTGTCTTCTTGTAACGATTTCCTTGACAAATTGCCGGATAACCGTATCGACCCGAATAATCCGACTCAGCTTCAGCTGATTCTTGCCGGAGGCTATCTTACATACAACTATGCGACCATGTGTGAAATGAGCTCCGACAACATTGTTGACAACCACGCACCTGATGATAAAGGTATCAACTATCCGAACCTGACAGCCAACGACCCGATCGATGATCAATATTTCGCTTGGGAAGATGCTAATATGAGCAGTTCTCAGGATTCTCCGACAGCTGTATGGTCAGGCTGTTATGCGGCTATTGCCGCTGCCAACCACGTGTTGGAAAAAATTGATGAGTTCAAGGCTGAAGGCAGAACTTTCGGAACAGAGGATCAGGAACGTCTGGATGCCGCTTACGGTGAGGCTTTGCTGATGCGTGCCTACAATCATTTCCTGTTGGTCAACCTGTTTGGTCCGCAGTATCGTGGTGAGGAAAGTGCCAACGATGTAGGTGTCCCTTATGTGACAAAGCCAGAAAATACCGTTCATGTTGATTATCAGCGTGAATCTGTCAAGGCTGTGTATGACAAGATTGAAGCCGATTTGCTGGAAGGTTTGAAATATGTCAACGACCAGTATTACGAAGCTCCGAAATATCACTTCAATAAATCGGCTGCCAATGCTTTTGCAGCACGTTTCTATCTCTATAAACGTGATTATAAGAAGGTGGAAGAATATGCAACAGCAGCTTTGGGAACTAACCCGTCGCAGATGCTCCGTTCTGATTACTGGCAGACTAACTACACCAGCTTGGATGCTGATGCTCAAGCTTATTTCTCTTCCTTGTCGAGCAACAATTTCCATTTGTTGGCAACAAACTCTGTTATGTTCTATGCGATGTGTTTTAGCGCGACAAGCGGTGGCTCCCGTTATGCAATTAACCGTGACGGTGCCACTTCTACTCTTTATGGCTCTGGACCTACATGGTCAAGCTATATTCCTGCCATCGGTTCCCGTCTGTATGTCAACGGACAGCAGCAATACGGTTTGTGGCCGTCATGGCAGTACATGCAGTTTGAATATACCGACAAGGTGGCTGGTATCGGTTATCCGAAAGCCATCCGTGCTGAATTCTCCGGTGAAGAAACTTTGTTGATGCGTGCCGAAGCCCGTATTTATCTGGGTGACCTTGCCGGTGCTGTTGAGGACTTGAACTATTGGAACAAGTCACACTCGACTACTACTTCCGTAATGCCGGATTTGACGGCTGAAAAGATTGCTGATCCTCAAACCGGTTTTTATGTTAAGGCCAACACTTCAAACAGCGCGCGTGACCCGCGTCCGTACATCCTTCAGGATCTCCACATTGATGAAGTTTGTCCGGTTTCCGGTTACACAGTGACAGAAGACAAGCTGCCTTATCTGTGGTGTGTGCTTCACTTCCGTCGAATTGAAACAGTGCTGACCGGTATGCGTTGGTTCGACATTAAGCGCTACGGTATCGAAATTACTCACAAGATTGGCACAAACCGCGTGGAAACATTGACCACATTCGACCCGCGCCGTGCGTTCCAGGTTCCAATTGAAGCTATTTCTTCAGGTCTTGAACCGACACCACGTGCTACTGAAAAAATCGATGAGAGCCAAATCCACGCTGCAGTTTTGGAAGGATCAGTGCAATAATTTAAAAACAGGATAAAGCTATGAAATTAAATAAGTATATTTTTAGAGCGGTGATGGTTTGCGGATGTGTCTTGTCGCTTGCATCTTGTGAGGATAAGATCGATGGTGAAAGCATTTTTGACACGACCGAGGACACGCTCGATCCGACATCACCCACATATCAGCTCGACGTTTATTTGGATGAAGCGTTCCGTAAACCCTATAACATCCAGTTCCGCTATAAACTTCAGGATGTAGGTACGGACATGAATTACAATTTGATTCCAGCCGAATATTCCAAATCCGTTGATTTGGCCGTGCTGACCAAATATTTGTGGTTCGATGTTTATGATAAAGTCGTGACTTCTGATCCTGACTTTATGAAAAAGACCTCTCCGCGTATCATTCACCTTATCGGTTCTCCTCAAGTGAATGCAGCCAACGGTACTATTACGTTGGGTTTGGCTGAAGGCGGTTTGAAGGTGTCACTTTTCAATGTGAACCAGATGGACGTGAACAGTTTTGAGTCATTGAACGAATATTATTTCCACACAATGCACCATGAGTTCACCCACATTCTTCACCAGACAAAGACTTACCCGAAAGAGTTCGACCAGTTGTCAGTAGGTCACTACGATGCATTGGGTTGGCAGACGCGTGATTCACGTGCTACGGCTTCTCTGGGATTCGTTACTCCGTATGCAAGCAGTCAGGCCCGTGAAGATTTTGCAGAAGTCGTTTCCAATTATATCACGATGACGGATGCTGAATGGACTAATCTGTTGCAGACTGCTTCCGAACCGTGGGAAGAAGGCGACAACGGTGCCGCTATACTCGGTGACGCTGCCAATGATAAAATCGACGGTAGGGCTTTGATTGAACAGAAACTTGACATTGCCCGCACTTGGTTGCGTGATGCATGGCAGCTCGACCTCGATGAGTTGCGTGCCGAAGTTCAGCGTCGTCAGAATTCTTACAGCATTGATGTGCTGAAAGAACTGAGAAAACAAGTTTATGATATCCCGACGGGTTCTAACGAACAGAATTAATTCACTAACTTGAATTTTACGAAAAATGAAAAAATCACTTGCAATTATATTATCATCTTCCCTCCTGTTGGGTTTGAATTCTTGTTATAAGACAGAAGATGACATTTGGGAAGATTCGTCGGCAGTGCGTATGGAAAAAACCCTTGATTCCTACGAAGAGGCTTTGTGTGCTGAAGAAAATGGTTGGGTGCTCCAATACTATGCTAATGAAAGCGAGCAGGCCTATCCGTTGTTGATGAAATTCAGCAAAAATTCGGCTGTGACAATGGCCGCCAACAACAGTGTGTCGAGTTCATCCGGCTATGCTGAATCTTCAAGTACATTTGACTTGATTTCCGATATGGGACCGGTGTTGACATTCAATACCTACAATCCGCTGCTTCACTGCTTCTCCGATCCGGGTTCCGACGGTATTGGCCATTCAGGCGACTATGAGTTCCAGATTTTGGGACGCAACGAAGACGGCTCTTTCAATCTCCGTGGAAAGAAGTGGGCTGTCAACATGAAGTTGGTAAAATTCCCGAAGGGAGCTACTTATACTGAGAACGGTGAGACCAAGACGGTTGAGACGTGGCAAGACTATTATACTGCTTATAATACTATCAAGAATCAGCTTTTCCCGTCGAAAGCTAAAGTTTTGTACCTGACTGCAGGCGAAGAGTCCTATAAGATCACTGGTATGGGAAGTGGTGTGTTGAGTATTGTAGCTTCAAATGCTGCCGCCGATGCTTTCCCGACAACGCTTTCTTATGTACTTTCACTCGACAACGGCGTACATCTCTCGTCGCCTTTCACGGGTGACAACAACAAGTTCAGTGTTCAGAACTTCATGTTGAATGATGCTGGTGTGCTCGCTTGTACAGATGAAGGTCAGGATGTAACAATCTCTTCAGGTACAGTGGCTAATTATTTTATGGCTGAAGGAATGGCATGGCGTATGGACCGCAACCAGATGAGCGATGCTTATAAGACGGTATTCAATCAGATGATAACCGATTGCCAAAAAGCCGGTTACGGAACTATGCAGTATGTTCAGTTCGGTTGGAATTCAACTGAAAACAAGATGGCCTTCTCGTTCAAGACCAACAAGTTTGAAGGTGAATATTATTTGGATGCGACTGTCGACGGCGACAACGCCATTACGTTTGCATTCAACCAGAGTGCTACCGAAGCTTCCTCGTCAAGCAAGGCAAGCAATGCGATGGTATTCTACCGCCAGTTTGAATCATTCCGCAACATGGTTTCTTTGGTTTCCACTTCCTTTACATTGGAAGGAAATTCTCCGTTGGCTGTTACGACTATTACGATGACTGATACTGCAGGCAATACTGTAGTTGTCAGCTTGAACTAATAGCTATTGATATATAAGGTCTGTTTGTTGAAAGCGTTTTTTAACATGCTTTGAGCAAACAGACTTTTTTCATATATTAGTATATATTTGCCACTTGTACTTTGAATATGATAAGAAAATTGCGTAATTCTATAACATTTATAAGTGAATCTTTGAATTTTTCGGAAAAATCTGCTATATTTGTGGCATACAATGAAGTGTATTGCGTTTTGAAAAAGCAACTTAATAATTAAACTTATATTAAATGAAAAGAACATTACTTTTTTCAGTTACAATGTTGGCTGCTGCTGGTCTCACAGTCAGTGCTAATGATGCAAAGACAAAAACTTTGAGTTTTGAAGCTCCAGTACAGCTGCAGGCTGCGTCTGCTAAATCTTTGCCTGTTTTTAAAGCGAAAAAGAAGGCAGAAAACGTGAAAGGTGTTAATCTTGGTCAAAAAGTTCTTGCTGCGAGTGAGGATTTGCAGGCATATTATGCGCTTCCCCAAGGTTCTTTCTATTGGTCGCCTGATTTGACAACTGGTTCGTACATGCCGCATTTTGCATATGGTCCGGCTTATGGAAATATGACTTTTGTCAACTATTCTACAGGTGCAACTAGCCAGACTTGGACTTTTGACGATCCTAACGATCTTGGAGGAGAACAAGCAACGTCTACCGATGAGAATTTGACACTTAATTATCCGTTCAGCATGGTTAATTATCCTAAATTGACTGCATCGAGTGGAGCAAATTCTTCTACTTATCAATATGCCGACGGAGGCGGTTATTTCATTACCGGTGGAAATCCTTCAATGATAATCCAACAAGTTGGTTCATCATGGGGACTGACTGGTAATGAAGCAATGATGGCAACGCTCTCTGATGCTGCATATGTGACTAGTATTGGTGCTTTGGACCCTAACACAAGTTCTTGGTGGGGTGAATTTGCCAATCAAGCTGTTGAAATGCCAACAAACGGTAAGGTGGCAGGCTTTGGTGTCATGCTGTTGAAACCTGATGTCCCTTATGCTTTGTCGCAGGTATTTCTGACACTTTCTGAATTGACGGGTGATGAAAATGCTGAGATAACATTGACTGCCTATAAAGTCAAGGAAGAGAATGGAATGAATTATGTGACTGATGAGGCTGTTGGCACTGCTACAACTACTGTTGGAGAAGCTATGTCAACTTATATTGAAGATGCATATTTGCTCGGATTTGCTTTCAAGGAAAAAACTGGTAATTTGGAAAGAGACATTACTTTGACAGTTGATTCTCCGTTGTTCCTTCAAGTAAGTATCCCTGACAATGTAAGCATGACTCCAATTGTAGATTTGTCTGATAAGACTTATCCGGATTATTTCAATTCTTACACAGTTTTTGAAGACGGATATATGTTGCCTTGGCATTACATATCATTTACGGATGAGACTCAAACAGCGCAATATCAAACGATTTGTTGGAATATGGCTATGGATATCACTTATTCTTGGATGTTCTCTGTTGACAATGACTACAGATTTGATGCTCCAGTAGAAGGTGGTTCAAAGACATTCAACATCAATTCTTTGTATATTCCGGACGGATGGGAGATTTCAGACAGTAACAATGCTCTCTTCGACTGGGTTGAATATACACCGTTCTATGATGATACAACAGGTGATATGACATTGACATTTGACGTTGATCCGCTTCCTTCTGACGTTAAGGACCGTTACACTTATGTGACTGTTTCTGTGCCGGGTTCTTCTGCTCGCTTCACTATCGCTCAGGGCGACGGCTCAAGTGTTGAAGGTATCGAAACTTCTGCAGTAGTTGTTTCAGTAGTTAACGGCAACTTCGTAGTGAAGGGTTCTAACGCTTCTTCAGTTGACGTTTACAACGTAGCAGGTCAAAAGGTTGCTTCTGCAGCTGTTGACGGTGAAACCGTTGTAAATGCCGAAAACTTGGCTAAGGGTATGTATATCCTCAAGTTCAACGACAATACAGCAATCAAGGTTATGAAATAATTTCAGCTCCGATATATGGATGACTAAGCCCGGCTAAATGCCGGGCTTTTTTGTCGGATGAGTATTCGGATGAGATAAAAAACGCTTATCATTAGATTTTTTTGTTTTTTATACCATTTGTCTTGTAAATATGATATGAATATTGCTATATTTGTGTCATATTTTAATGAGGATCTTTAAATTTATAACAAATGAAACGAACATTACTTTTTTCTGCCACTATGTTGGCAGTTGCAGGAATGTCAGTGAATGCCGGTAATGCTTATCAAAGAGCGGCTGTCCCGGCTCAGAAGCTGACTGTAATGCCGAGTGCCCCAAAGGCTAACATGAAGGCAACAGCTTTATCTGCAGAACAAAATGTTGTTGCACGCAAAGGTGCGTTGACAATTGTACGTGCTAAGGATGGTAGTTTGAAGCGTGTAGTAAATAAGGCTTCTAATAAAGTTAACACTTCTCGTTTTGTGAAACCTGTTGTTGCAGCAGCAGAGAACGCTACTTTTTTTGAAGGATTTGAAGACTGGGACGGAACAACTGAAGATTGGATTCCTTCAGGATGGGTAGATGAAACGAAGGTCGGTACAGATCCTAATGGTGCATCAGGAAACTGGACTTGGGAAGTTAATGGCTCTGCATGGTATTCAAACCCCTTTGAAGGAAGTGCTCAAGCTCATATCTCTACAGCCGTAGAATATGATTTCTCATCAGGTTTTACCATGGTATACCCGGATCAGGACGAATGGTTGATTTCTCCGGCTGTTACTCCTAAAGCAGGCGACAAACTGAACTTTATGTTGAGTTATTCACCGGGTTGGACATTGTTGGACTCTGAAAAACTCGCTCAGAACGTCTATGAATTCACCGGACGCAATACAAATCTTGAAGTATTGGTGTCTGCAGATAACGGTGCTAACTGGACAGAACTTTGGAATGCTATTGACGATGATGCCCTTGTAAATTACACGACTGAAGAGTTGGACTATACATTGAGCGTATGCCCATGGAAGTGCTTTATTGTCAATATTGATGAATATGCCGGCAAGTCTGTGAAATTCGCATTCCGTTATGTTGGTAATGCAGGTCAGGATATGGCATTGGACAATATTACTGTCGGCGCTGTAACTCCGGATGCTTCTTATTCTCACATGAACTTGTATTTTGGCCCTTCTGTATCTACTGGTGGTTCTTATCCTAATACTTCTTTGACAGGTGCATATCAACCGACGGTATTTACAAATACTTCAGTTATCCCGGGTGAAACTGAATGGGAATATGAAACATTTGACGGTAATGATCGTGTTACCTTGTATTCTAATGACAAGAATTTGACAGTGGAATATCCGTTTTGTCAGGTTTATTATCCGACTTTGAGTCAAACTTATGATGGCCAGACTACAAGCTATCAATTCGGTCCGTGGAGCATTAGTGATCAAGAAGGACAAGGTGTTATTCAGGCCGGTGGATGTCCAGAGGATTTCATGGATGGTACAGACTTTTTTGGAACTCAAGGCACAAACTATATCAATCGAGCTGGTTGGGGTATTCTTGCTTCGAATGCACCTGGTGAAGATACTGAATTCTGGCAGGGCTTTGCAAATACAGAAGCTGCAGTAACTGGTTTCGGTACATATATTCCTTTCACTGGTGCTAAATATGCATTGTCTGGTGTGTATTTTGCGGCTGCAGATATAACAGGTGATCTCAGCTCAGCAGTTAAGGTTAATGTAAAGAAAGTGGAAGCTGACGGAACGCTTGGTGAAATAATAGCATCAGGTGAATCGATACTCGCTGATAATACATTCGACTATTTTGTAAGCACGGAAACTGGTTATACAAAACTTATTCAATTCAATTTCACAGAAAAAGTTGGCGAATTGGTGCAAAATATCATTCCGACAATTGATACTGATATCTTTATCGAATTGGTTATTCCTGATGGTGTAGCAATCACTCCATTGTGTCAGATGTCTTTCGTATCACCAGATTATGCTAACATTTATACTGTATTTGCTGATGGTAAACTCTACTCTGCGAATAATCTTGGATACTCAACAGGAGAAAGTGTTTATGGTGGTACATTCACATTCGATATCACTTACACTTGGATGAAGACAACTGACGGTGACTACAGATTTGATGCTCCGGTAGAAGGTGGTTCTAAGACATTCGACATCGATGCTTACTATGTTCCGGATGCTTGGACAGTAGAAGATTCTGAAGGTGCTTTGTATGATTGGGTAAACTACTCTACTAACTATGACCAAACTGCAGGTACATTGTCTTTGACATTTGATGTTGACCCGCTTCCAACTGAAATCAAGGACCGTTACACTTATGTAACTGTTTCTAACCCGGGTTCTTCTGCTCGCTTCACTATCGCTCAGGGCGACGGCTCAAGTGTTGAAGGTATCGAAACTTCTGCAGTAGTTGTTTCAGTAGTTAACGGCAACTTCGTAGTGAAGGGTTCTAACGCTTCTTCAGTTGACGTTTACAACGTAGCAGGTCAAAAGGTTGCTTCTGCAGCTGTTGACGGTGAAACCGTTGTAAATGCCGAAAACTTGGCTAAGGGTATGTATATCCTCAAGTTCAACGACAATACAGCAATCAAGGTTGTGAAATAATTCCAGCTCTGATATATGAATGAAAAAGCCCGGCTCAATGCCGGGCTTTTTTTATGGGTGTCCATGAAGTGTCGGGCGGCTCTTTGCCGGTCCGACACTATTTCTCTTTCTGTCTTTCCGTCAGAAATTCTGCGAAAATGCGGGCGGCAGTTTCTACCATTTTTACGCAGGGGCGCTTTTTGTAGTATTCAGCCGTGCGTGCTTCCGGTTCTGATGGTGTAGGGGCTTTCGGTTTGAGACCAAGCAGCTCGGCACAGATAATGGAGCCGTTTTCGGCCTTGAATTTCTCGGCAAGCTGTTGCACTACGGCGTAGTTGGCTCCTTTCCCTTCGCGGTTTGTAGGGTCGGTACAGCCTGTCTCCAATCCGGCAAGCAGAAACATGCCGCAGGCGGCACCGCAAGTTTGGCGCATGCGTCCGATGCCGCCTCCAAATGATGCCGCCATGCGTACGGCCAGGTCATGGTCGATGTCGTAGAGATCGGCAAAGGCCGCTACTACCGACTGGGAGCAGTTGTAACCTTGCTTGAAATTGTCGACGGCTTTTTCTATTCTTTCTTCGTACATGTTATTATGAGTTTACAGTTTACGGTTGAGAGGTTATGGGTTAGAGGTTAGGGGGTGGGTTATGGGTTGTGGTTTATGAATTCCATTTATAGTCCCTAATCTATAATCCTTGTCAAAAATCAATGTCGACTTCCACCGGACAATGGTCGGAACCGAATATTTCGGTGTGGATGACGGCGGCTTTCAGTCGGCTGTCGAGGCGTTTTGAGGCCAGGAAGTAGTCAATACGCCAGCCGGCGTTCTTTTCGCGTGCCTTGAAGCGGTACGACCACCAGGAGTAGATGCCTTCCTGCGTGGGGTAGAAGTGGCGGAATGTATCGGTGAATCCGGCTTCGAGCAGGAGGGTGAATTTCTCGCGTTCCTCGTCGGTGAATCCAGCGTTCTTACGGTTGGTCTTGGGGTTCTTCAGGTCGATTTCCTTGTGGGCTACGTTCAGGTCGCCGCACACCACAACGGGCTTCTTCTTGTCGAGAGCCTGAAGGTAGGCGCGGAAATCGTCGTCCCATGTCATGCGGTAGTCAAGCCGTTTCAGCCCGTCCTGTGAATTGGGGGTATAGACGGTTACCAGATAGAAGTCGGGCATCTCCATGGTGATGACACGGCCTTCCTTGTCGTGATGTTCGATGTCGATACCGTAGGTCACGCTGACGGGTTCGTGTTTCGTGAAAATTGCCGTGCCCGAATATCCTTTCTTTTCCGCGTAGTTCCAGTAGGAGCGGTAGCCTGCAAACTCCAGGTCGAGCTGCCCGGCCTGCATCTTTGTTTCCTGCAGACAGAAAAAGTCGGCATCCAGTTGGCGGAATATGTCGCTGAAGCCCTTGTCGTTGCAGGCGCGCAGTCCGTTTACGTTCCAAGATATAAATTTCATGTCGATGGTTGTTTTGGTTTATAGTGCAAAATAAACATATTTTCCCGAAAGTGTAAAGGTTTACGGTTGGTTTACCGTTGATGGTTTATGGTTTACAGTTTACGGTTTATAGTTTTGTTTTGCGTTGGGTGCGGATATGAAAAAAGGGAGCGGTCGGGCTCCCTTTTTCCTGTTATGTGCGATTGATTGGATTAAATCAATGATTTGCCGGTCATTTCTGCCGGTTGCTGCATTCCCATAATGGTAAGGATTGTCGGCGCTACGTCGGCAAGAATACCGTTCTGGATTTTGCATCCCGTGTTTTTCGTCACGTAAACACATGGAACCGGATTCAACGAGTGGGCAGTGTTTGGAGTGCCGTCTTCGTTGATGGCGTGGTCGGCATTACCGTGGTCGGCAATGATAATCACTTCGTAGTCGTGAGCCTTGGCAGCTTCTACGGTGTCCTTCACGCAGT
>OHSG01000846.1_pt1 | contig 13438 bp, 11 predicted proteins | sample 1578601 | NCBI WGS metagenome assembly OHSG01 (sample SAMEA3879534, study PRJEB24766) | human gut metagenome | biome: human-associated habitat; feature: feces | place: USA | collected 1985/1987
ATCTCTTTGATGATCCGATTTGTAAAAACTGTAAAATCCTACCTATTTGTTATGGCGGATGCCCGAAATTACGTGTAGCCAATAAATATGAAGACGGTAATTTTGAACTGTGTTCCATATACAAGGATAACGATTATGAAGGTTTGAAACAATTATTGTTTGAATACTTTAAGAATAAGGATAAACTTAAATTAATGAACGACATATGAAAGCAAAACGATTCTTTTTAGTGTGCTTTTCCATTATAGGAATTTTGCCACAACTGGTGCAGGCACAGAGTCTGTATAGGATGGAAGGCAAAGTTACAGGTACGGATGGAGTTGCTCTTCAAGGGGCGAGCGTTCTGGTCAGTGCCATAACCGATAACGATACCATTGTTAGCGGCTGCATCACAGATGCGGACGGGCGGTATGAAATCTTGTTTGAACCGGCCGACACGATACGCATCCGCGCGTCGCTGCTTGGCTATAGGACGAGCGAGATGGCTGTCGCTGTCGGTGGAAAAACGATGACCTGTGACATCGCTCTGGATCGCAGCTCGGTTGTGCTCGACGAGGTGTCGGTGGAGGCAGAGGGAGCTGTGCTCAACGCGAAAGGAATCAGCTATTATCCGACCGACCGTCAGAAAAAGTCGGCTTACGACGGCACGAGCCTGCTCCGGAATCTTGCAATTCCGAGTTTGCAGATTAGTCCTGAGAACAATAGCATAACAACCAATACACGCGAGGAAGTTGCAATTTTCATAGATGGACGTCCGGCTTCCCAAAACGAAATTTCAATGCTTCGTCCGAAAGACGTCATCCGGGTGGAATTTTATGAACAACCGATGCCGGAATTCATGAATAAGGAGAATGTGGTCAATTATGTAATGCGAAAATATGATACCGGCGGATATGTAGCACTGAGAGGGAACCAGTATTTTATCCATAATAATGGTGGATATATGGCATTTGCAAAAATACACCACAAAAAATGGATGTTTAATGTGATGGGAAGTGGAGGATATGGAACAGACAACCGTTATGGGAGTGATTTGACTGAAAATTTCCATCTTGACAATGGTGTGGCGATAAACCGCAGCCTTTTGCGTGTCGACGGCTCTTCCAAACAGAAACAGGCGACAGGGGCATTCATGGCTTATTATACGGATTCGCTTTTCCAATACACGACATCTGTAGTAGCCAGCCACAACGGGCAAAATTCGTGGAATACCAATACCCTCAACTACCTTCCGGAGGTGGTCGTGAGTTCAACTTCCCGAACAGATACAGAAAATAAAACGAATATGATATATTGGGAGAATTACTTCTCCAAAACAATGAATAAGGGGCAGAAATTAACAGGAAAGGTCGATTTCCAATACAACAGACAAACCTACAGCCGCCATTATGCGGCAATGACCGACGTGGCGAATCTTTCCAATGCCGACAACTACACGGCGGGGCTGTCGGTTGTCTACTCAAAGAGTTTCAAACATAACAATATATTGACAATTGAGCCACAGACGAAGGTTTATCTTTTTGACAATCATTACCGGGGAAGTTCGGTTTCCGATCAGCGGATTGTGAAATCGGAATCATCGCTTGGAATCAGCTATGCGCAACAGATAGGTAAGAAAGTCAGCCTTCAGGCAAAAATGGCGGGCATTGTCAGCACTTATGGAGAAACTAATTACAAGACAACAACTGACATTATTCCTAACCCAAGTCTGAATCTTAACTATCGTATCAATTCCCGACACAGCATTAATGCAAATGCTTCATTTGCTCAATATGCCCCCAGTGCTAGTCAACTGAATGCTGTAGACATGCCGATTGACGAACTAATCGTACTTCGGGGCAATCCGGATTTGGATATTTTTCAAAATATGGATGCCCGCATATCATACACGGCATTATTGGGCAAATTATCGCTGAATGCTTTCGGGTATGTGTCGACTTCTTTTGACAACACTGTACTTCTGTGGAAGCCTGAGGGTGGTAAAATGATAGAAACTTATACGAATAGCGGTAATTGCACTTATACTTCTTTCGGAGTTAATCCGGTGCTTTCGTTGCTCAACAGAACTCTGACTTTTTATGGAGGAATAGCCTATAACCCTCAATTCCAAACGGGTATTTATGACCGCCATTATAATGAATTACAGTATTGGGGAGGCTTGAATTGGTATCGCAAGAATTTTTCCGTTCAGGCTTATTACAACTCACCAAGACTCAATATCAATGTATTGGGCTATAAGTATACTATTCCACAAGAATATGGCATTTCGGTTTCATATTTCAAGAATAACTTTATGATTTTTGGCGGTTATTCCAATTGGTTCCACAATCGGGAATATGTCCAGCGCGAACTTTATGCACCAAGTTATAGCATGAGCGAACGGACATATACAAACATTTCTCCGAAAGTGTGGATTGGCATTTCCTATATTTTTGATTTCGGGAAAAAGGTCAAGTATGAAAACGCTCCGCAGTTGAATACAAAATCCAATTCCGGTTTGCTGCTCCCGAATTAACAATGATTTGATAACATGAAGAAGTTTCCTCTCCGTCGGCAGCACGACAGCATGCAGTGCGGGGTAGCCTGCCTGCAAATGCTGTGTAGCTATTTCGGCAAGGAATATCCGTTGGAAGAGCTGGACATGCTATGCCGTGCCACGAACCGGGGTGTTTCGCTGCTCGGCATCAGCCATGCCGCTTCGGAATTGGGAATCCATACAATATGCGGCAGGATGACAGTAAAACAGCTGGAGAGAGCTTCCAAGCCGTGTATTCTTCATTGGAGGCAGAATCATTTCGTGGTTCTCTACCGTATCCGGCGTGGTGGCAGAGTGTTTTGTATTGCCGATCCCGGAAAGGGCCTGATGGAATATGGCCGGGAGGAATTCTTGTCGGCATGGCTCAGCGTCAGTAAAGAGGGCGAAGAAAGAGGCATAGCCATGTTGGCGGAGCCTACTCCGGCTTTCTATGCCCATAAGACTGAAAAGCAAAAAGGGAAACGTTCGTTCCGTTTCCTTTTGGGCTATGTAAAACGTTACCGGCAATATTTCGGTCAAGTTGCCTTGGGGCTGTTTGTCGGCAGCCTGATGCAGCTGGCTTTGCCGTTTCTTACACAGTCGATTGTCGATGTCGGCATCGCTTTCCGCGACCTGGACTTTATTCTGCTTATCCTGCTTGCGCAGCTGATGATAGCCATCGGAAGCATGTCGGTCGATTTCATCCGCCGATGGATTCTGCTCCATATCGGGATGCGCATCAACATTTCCCTGCTCAGCGATTTCTTTATCAAGTTGCTGAAACTGCCAATGGCTTTTTTTGACATCAAGCAGATGGGAGACTTGTTGCAGCGCATGGGCGACCACAGCCGTATAGAGAAATTCCTTACAGCCGACATATTGGAGACGCTTTTCTCCGTTGTCAGTTTTTTTGTGCTTGGACTGGCATTGCTTAGCTACAGTACGGTTGTCTTCGTTGTTTTTTTAGCAGGTAGCCTGCTATATGGCGGGTGGCTTGCCTTGTTCTTGAAAAAAAGGCGTGCACTCGACTATCTCTATTTTGAAAAACAGGCTGAAAACAGCGGTAAGACCTATCAGTTTGTCACAACCATGCAGGAAATCAAACTTCAGGACTGCGAACAGCGCCGCCGGTGGGAGTGGGAGGACGTTCAGGCTGATTTGTTTGCCGTCAATATGCGTTTGCTCAAACTACAACAGGCTCAGGAGGCGGGCAGCATTTTCATTAACCAGACAAAGAATATTGTCATTACAGTTATTACAGCCATGTCGGTGATTGACGGGGAGATGACATTGGGAGGTATGCTTGCCGTCCAGTATATAATAGGTCAGCTAAATACTCCCATATCACAGTTTATGACATTTCTCTATTCGCTTCAGGATGTGAAAATCAGTCTGGAGCGTATTAATGAGATTCATACAATGGAAAATGAAGAGTCGGAACGACAGCGAAAGACAGGCACATTGCCGGAAAACGGAAATATCAGTTTGGATCATATCTGTTTCAAATATGATGCCCATATGGCTTCAAAAGTGCTTGATGACATATCTGTGACAATACCAGAGGGGAAAGTGACGGCGATTGTCGGCACAAGCGGCAGCGGTAAGACAACCCTGCTGAAACTGCTACTCGGATTCTACTTGCCCGAAAGTGGGGAAATCCGGATTGGAGGTACAAACTTGAACCGGTTTGACATCCGGTGGTGGCGCAGGCAATGCGGAGTCGTCATGCAGAATGGAGCGATTTTTTCGGAATCAATCGCTAGAAACATAGCTGTCGGCGACGGGGAAATCGACGTGCAGAATTTACGTAAGGCAGCCCGAATGGCCTGTATCGCCGACTTTATAGAATCGCTTCCGATGAAATACGATACGGTTATAGGGCAAGACGGAACGGGACTCAGCCAGGGACAGAAACAGCGCATACTGATAGCACGTGCTATATACAAGAATCCCAAATATCTCATTTTTGACGAAGCGACCAATTCGCTGGATACTGACAACGAGGCTGCGATTGTCCGAAATCTTGAAGAGTTCTATAAAGGAAGAACCGTTGTCATTGTTGCCCACCGTCTCAGCACTGTTCGTAATGCCGATCAGATTATTGTGCTAAGTCGGGGACGAATCACGGAAATTGGCACAAGTGACGAGTTGATTGTCAAAAAGGGGGATTACTACAGGCTGGTAAAAAATCAATTGGAGATAGGAGTATGACGGAGGACAGAAATGACATAGAACTGCGTAGCGAGAAAGTGCGGAATATTATCGGACAGGTCCCGTCGTGGATAACGCGCTATGGGATAAGTCTTGTGTCGCTGATATTCTGCATTCTGATTGTTTTCTGTTCCCTGATTCCGATAACAGAGACATACACGGCAGAAGCACGGATAATGGCGCAAGACGGTGCGGCAAAAGTTGTCTGCCGTATTCCGTATCAGGAAAATGTGCCGATACGGAAAGGCATGAAAGTAATTTTTTTGCCGGATGGGCATTCTGCCGGAGAGTATGGCACAATGTGTTGCATGGTTGAAAGCATTTCAACTGATTCCGTCTTTTGCGATGTGACATTGAGTATAGTTGATGATTCTCCGAATATAAAACCGGTTCTGTTTCAGGACGGAAAGGTGCGGGTTGTCGTCAAGGAGCAAAATTTGATCAGTCGCTTGTTGGAAGGAAGAGGTAGATAGGTGTTTTTCCCTTGAACATTTTGCATAAAGAGCCGTATTGTGTACTTTTGTAGGAAACGGAATAGGACATTTTAAACGTTTTCAACGAACTATGGCAAAGAAGAGCAGACAGGTAAAGACATGGGTGACCGACACGATTCGGGAGGTGCTGAATGAAGCGGAGATACATTATGAATTTCACGCTAAGGACAACGTATTTACGTTTATTCTGCCGTATGAGAACACGGATTTGAATATGGTGGTACATGCGGATGATGAGGGCGAATGGTTCCGCTGCTACGGTTCGCTGCCTGTTCGTTTTCCCCAAGAAAAGTTTGCCGAACTGCTGTTTACCATCAACATGATCAATTTGCAGCGCACGGCCGCCTGCCTGCGGCTGAATCCGGAATCGGGCATTATTTCCGCCTCAATGCTTGTAAATGTGGACGACGGCTGTATCGGTCCTAAAATGTTTCTTTGCAATATGCACGAAGTAGTCAGGCTTCTTGATGAAGAGATGCCGGGACTTATGAAAATAGCCTATGCCGATGTGATTTCAGACCAGTTCCCCGACTATAACATCTTCGACGACACCCATACGGAAAATTGACTCTGAAGCTGCTTTCTTATCTTTTTTTACCGGATAGGTGCATTTTCGATTCGGATAATCCATAATGAGGCGCATATAGTTACGTCGGGCTGCCTGCGAGCTTTTTTATGAATGATTTTGTGGTTAAATTTGGGAATCAAATTCTTCATTTAACTACAAACCAGTATGGAAGATTGCATCAAGAAACTTAACAGCGCCATTGCCGGCGTACGCCCATATCTGAACAAAACAGAGAAGAAAGAAACGCTCGACAAACTGGAAAAGCGCCTTGCCTATGTAGCTAAGGCGGAAACCAAAATCCTGATATGCGGAGAATTTAAACGCGGAAAATCATCGTTTGTCAACGCTCTTATCGGGCGAAACCTTTGTGCTGTCGACCAGGATATCTGTACATCGGTCGTTTCCATTATCCGCTATGGCGCGAAGGAACGCGTCATGCGTAATTTCGGCGACTTTTCGGCACAGCAACGTGAGGAAATACCGTTTTCTGACATTGAAAAATATACCGTAGGGCGTGCCGATGAGGTGAAGAATACCTTGTTTCTGGAAATTGAGTTGCCGCTCGACACGTTGAAGGACGGCATGGTACTTATTGATACTCCGGGTGTGGGCGGACTTGACCCACGTCATGCTTTCATCACAACTTATTTCCTGCCGCTTGCCGACATCACGCTGTTTATGACGGATGTCAACGAGCCGCTGACTGTCACGGAACTTGATTTTTACAAACAGAAGGTGGCACGCTATGCCAAGCATTCGTATGTGATTGTGAACAAGTGCGACCTCAAGACGCCGGAACAGGTGGACGACATCAAAAAAGACACTGTGGCCAAAATTGCCAAACACTGTGGACGGAAGGTCGAGGAAGTGAAGGCTTTTGCCGTTTCATCGAAGGTGAAGCTGAACTACAACAAGACGAAGGTGGAGAAACTCTACGACAAGTCGGGCTTCAGGGCGGTTGACGAGGCTTTGGCATGCACCATGCAGCATATCAAGGAAGATCAGATACGGATTATTCGCGACGAGTTTGTCGCTACTCTCGACAAGGCTATTGAACCGCTCACGATACAGTTGAACCAGATTGAAATGCCCGATCCGAAAGCTATTGTCGACTTGAAAAACAAGGAGCAGGAAATAGCCGCGCAGGCAAAGGAACTCAACGACCCGGCTTCAGAGTTCAGAATGCGGGTGCAGAAGCGCATCACGGAATATCGCGAGAATGTTATCAACAAGTTGAACGAGCAGAGCATTCTGTTCAGTTCCAATGGGTTGAACTCACTGATGCTCACCGAGGAAGCAAAAGGTCCGGATGGAGGCAAATGGATCGGTAAGCAACTGAATATGGCACTTGAATCGCTGGGCGCGGAAATTATCATGGAACTGCGTACGGCATTCGACAAGATTGCCACTATGGAAGAGTTTCAGGGAATGTTGCACTTTAATGTGAAGGATTTCAGCTATGAAATCAAGACCATTTCCCATTCCAAGCGAGAGGTGCCGCTCCACAAGCGGCTGATGTCGCTTATGCCGGGAATGGGTGTCGGGTTTGCCACCAATTTCGTGGCCGGTTCCGTATTGACTGCCATTGGCGTTTCGTTTGCATCTGTTGCCGCTCCGATACTTGCTGTTGCTGCCGGGGTGGGTATGGCGTTCAAAAACCATTCGGACACCGTCAGCGAAACGGAATTGATGGGACTTCGCGAGCAGTATCAGCCGCAAATCACCGCTGCCATGCAGCAGTTGCGCACGTTTGTTGAAAGCCGTTTCTCCGAATTCCAGCAGGAATGGATTATGGTGATTACGCAACGCGTGAAGGACTATCAGACCACTTTGCAGGACCTGATGAAGAATCTTGCGGAACTTTCCAACAACCAGAAAATGGCATTGGCAAAGCGCATGGAGCTGGAGCGCCTTATCAAGCCGCTGACGGCACAACGCAATTTGGCGGCTATGGTGCTGAACAACCCGTTTGAGAAAAAGGAAAACGACGAAAAAGAATAGGCCATGAACGATAATAGCTACCACACAACATCTGTCGATGCCGGACTTGCCGAATTGCAGAAACTGTTGCCTGCCGGCAAACTGGAACTGCTTCGTGAAACGCTTGCGGTATCGCGCCAAAAGCTGAACGAACCGATGCAGCTTGCCATCGTAGGTAAAATCAGTTCTTCGAAATCCACGTTGGTGAACGCCATTTTGGGTAAGGAGGAGGTGATGTCGACCGGTCAGATGGAAGTTACCTACAATGTGGGATGGCTGAAATACGGTTCGCCGCTGAACGACATAATTATCCATCACAAGGACGGAACGCCTGACTTGCACAAGTCGCCGCAGGATTTCCACAATTGGACCGTGGACAACGATGGGAAAAAGGAACTTATCAACAATGTGAGCTATATCGAAACTTTCGACGACGCGGAGATTCTGCGCGATATAAACATCATCGACACCCCCGGACTTGACGCCGTGCGTGGACAGGACTCGCAGAATACGCTCGATTTTCTGAAGAATGTGCGCCCGGATGCGGTTATCATGCTGTTTACCCACTCTGTGGCGGAATCGACGCTCGATGTGGTGCGCGACTTCAACAGCAGCGGCAACTTCAATCCGCTCAATGCTATCGGTGTTCTTTCGAAAATTGATGTGCTGTGGATGGAAGACGACGAACGCGAACAGACCGCCTTGCAGATTGGGCAGCGCATAGCCGGCAACAAGATGAAGAATCTGCCCATGCTTCGCAAGTCGCTTTTCAACATTTATCCTATTTCCGCCCTGCTGTTTCTTAAAGCTTCGACGCTCAAGGAAGACGACCTCCGGCTAATCGGCCGCCTTAACGGAAGCGATGAGGATATGCTTGTCTGTGCCATGCTGACTGCCAATGATTTCATTGACCCTGACTATGAACTGGCTATCAGCGTAGACGAACGTAGGCATTTGCTGAAACAGTTGGATCTGTATGGCATATATCTGCTTTCCGAACTGCTGAAAAAGAAGCCGGATGCAACCCTTGGCGAGGCTCGCGAACTGCTGTTTGCGGAAAGCGGTGCGAAAGAGTTCATGACCATTTTGCACAACCATTTCGGAAGCCGTTCGAAGCTAATCAAGATGGAAAGCATCTATCAGCGGCTGCAACGAGCCTTGGCTACCGAACGCGCTTCGGCTTTCAAGGATACGGAAACCGTTCGTTTGCTCGACAGAATGGAGCAGCGCATTGCCGACCTGTTCAGTTCGCTGGTGCACGAACACAACGAGTATGAACTCCTCAACCGCATTTATTGCAATGAAATCGACCTGGATGAAGATGTGGCCGAAGAGTTTCAGCGGCTTTGCGGAGAGCATGGCGGTTCTGCGCCTGAACGTCTCGGACTTGACCCGAAGCATTCCACTGTCAGCGAAATGAAGGAGCGGGCGTTAGAACGTGAAAAGTATTGGCGGCGTGCCATCAACGAGGAATTTGACCCCGATGAGAAGGAATGGATGCGCACCGTATTGCAGTCGTACACGCTGTTGCGGCACAAAATCCAGACTGCTGCCTATCAATATGAACAGGCCCGTGCTTTTTTGTTTAACGAAAATTGAATAAAGCTATGAGATACTGTACAAAATGCGGGGCACCCAATCCCGATCAATCCCGTTTCTGTCGCAATTGCGGGGAGAAACTACAGGATGCCGGTCATAAAAAATTTATGACATGGAGAACGGTAGGCGTTCTTTTCTGGATATTAGGTTTGCTATTTATTTCTTTTGTAGCAAGCAATATGCAACCTTGGTCGACCCGACAGTGGGAGTTTAATAGTGGCAATGCACTACTTAGTATTCTTTGTATTGTCTTTTTGTTTGTTGTATATCCATTGTTGCAGCGGTTGAAAAAACTTTGCCATGTGCAGTCGCGCAATTTTAGCTTTGCATTGTTGTCAACACTTTTAACGATTCTTGTCGTCGTTTGTCATTCTTGGAGTGAGACTTCATATGTCGTTTATTCCATCTTGATTATCGGTTTGGCTGTCAATTCCCTTGTCGCATGGTTTCTTCGTCCTGCCAAAGGTGGTGGAAGGTTTCTTAAAGTATATTGGTTTGCTATTGCTGCAATCTGTGCCGTGTTGTCATTGGTAAGCATATATGCGATTATTAATCCTAAAGAATACTGGGAGGAACAGAATGGAATTGTAGAGTCCGGTAAAGATTTCCACTATTCTCATCGGGATATATATGATTTCATGGCTTCGGATGCTATTGAGACAACTGATTCGGTGGGCTTTAATTCATTTGACGAATTACCCTATTTTAGGAATGAATCAAATGTTTTTTTGTTGTTTCACAACACAGATTATCATTGGGGTTCATATGATTTGAATCAATATGTTGGAGAAATTGAATTCAGTTTGCATCTATGTAATTATAGATATTGCCTGTTTGACCGTGTTTTTTCGCTTTATGGCAATGGAAGGGAAGAGTTGTTCGTATATGAAGTGATTTCATCGTCTGCGGAATTGGCAAACGAGATAGGAGTAGACGGAAGCGAGAAAATACAATCAATAGAAAAGAGAGTGAATAGTGAGTATATGATGGACGCTGTTATTGGAACGCTGTTTTTTATGATACTCACTGCATTGTTCTTCTTTGTCGGAAAACGGCAGAAGGATGAAAAATAAGGACAATTATATTATGACGAAATATGGGAAACTGGGTATGTATTGACTTTGGAACAAGCAATTCGGCGGCGGCAATCGTGGTTGACGGCCGTCCGAAACTGGTGTCGCCCAACAGCAAGTCATATTTCCCGACGGTGGCTTGCGTATTGGGAAAGGACAAAATTGCCGTATGCCAAAGTGCAGAGCAGTTTAAGACAAAATATCCTGAATTCTATTTGCAGGAATTCAAGCTCAACATAGCAGAGCCGCTTGACTGTAACGGTGCAGGCTATCGGGAAGTGGTTGCCGCCATTCTGCGCCATATCAAGGGTTGTGCGGAAATTGAAAACAACGGCAACCGTATTGACAACGTGATGCTGACCGTCCCCGCCATCTATACGGAAAGCGACCGGCGTAAAGAGGTGATGCGCCAGGCCGCCCTCGATGCAGGATTCCGTAAAGTGGCTTTCATGCGCGAGGCGCATGCCGCCGCTCTCCACTATGCCTACATTCAGGGCACGGAAACCGTAGGACTTTCGCTTGTCTATGATTTGGGCGGAGGAACCTTCGACCCTGCGCTGATTATGCTTTCGGGCGAAAACGAACCGGATTTTCTGGGATGTGACAGTGGTGTGAAATGTGGCGGTCAATACTTTGATGCCGCTATCTACAAGCAGGCACAGGCTGAGGCAAAAGCTTCCGGGGTGCCGTTGGAACGGTCGGCCAAATGGAGTGATTTTCTTGCATGCCGTCTGCTGAAGGAAGATTTGTCGGTATCTCGTGAGGCTACTACATTGCTTTCCAATGGTAATCCGTTTACGCTCACTCGTACGGATTTTGAGGAAATGATTCGCAAAAAGCTGTATCTGACGCTCGATGCCTGCGACATGGTGCTGACATCGGCGAGACGGGAGTGGACGGAGGTGGAACAGGTCCTGCTGGTGGGCGGTTCGACGGCTATTCCTCTGGTCAGTTCCTTGTTGCAACAGCATCTGATTTCCCATAATGCTCGAAAAGTAAAAGTTGTTCGCAGCCTCAGTGGACCAAATGGAGAATATGACCATAATTATGCCGTATGTCTTGGCGGTATCGTCTTGGCGGAAACCGAGTTGCTTCATCCGGAGCCTGAGCCGGAACCGGAACCAGAAATAGGAGAACTTGTAAGCAATGGGAAACACTTCCGACTGAAACTTGGGACAAACACATTCGGGCGCGGTCAAGGGCAGGACTTTATGTTTGACGACCCGCACATGAGTCGGAAGCATTTTGAAATAACTGTAACCAAAAACGAAGGACGGGGATTCCGTTACAGGCTGCAAACTGTCAGCACCAGCCGGGCTACCGTGGTAAACGGTACGCTGGCACTCGACTGTACGTTTCCGTTTGCTCCGAAGGAAATCGAACTGAAAGACGGAATGACGGTGCTTGCCGGAAAAACGAAATTCCAGTTTGTTCAAGAACCGAAATAAATTTATACAGATATGCCAAAATATATCAATGACTACAAAATCGTTGACCGCAAGCAGGGCGGTATGGCGGTTGTCTACAAAGGCGTGAACAGTAACGGATTCACGCGTGCGTTTAAGATTGTTCGTCCTGATAAGGCGGCCAACAACTCTGTCAGAAATTTCTGAAAGGTATTCAGATTCTTCAGCAGCTCGACCATCCGAACATTGTCAAGGCATTGAACGCCTTTACCTATACCGACGATGAGAACGGAAGCATGTATACGGTGCTGGAAATGGACTGGCTCGACGGTACTGACTTGGAGCAGTTGGTCAAGAAAAAGTATCCGCAAGGCTTGCCTGTGGCGGAAGTGAGAAAAATAGCCATTTATGTGAGCCGTGCCATGAGCTATGCCCATTCGAAAAAAATTCTCCACCTCGACATCAAACCGAGCAACCTGATGCTTGTCAATGGCTATGTCAAATTGATAGATTTCGGTATTGCCAAAATTATCGGAGAAAACGCCAGCATGGTGGAAGGTGGAGACACGATAGCCACGCAGACGCTGACAGGGGAATCGACCTTTAAGGGTACGCTGGCCTATTCGTCGCCGGAACAATTCAATGGCTCTATTGTTACTGAGCGTTCTGACATCTATTCGTTTGGCTGTACGCTTAATTTCCTGCTGACCGGAACAAACGATCCGAGTGTCCGGGTGAAGGATTCGCATTTTGCCGCCATTATTGACAAATGCCGCCAGCACAATCCGAATGACCGCTATCAGAGCTTTGATGAAGTATTGAAAGCCATAGAGCAGAATGAGACTGTAAAATGTGTCAACTGTTCCCAACCGATTCCCGCCAATGTGAAGTTTTGCCCTTACTGCGGAGCGAAGCAGGAGAAAAAGCCGGAACCGCCTAAGACAAAAGTTTGTCCGAACTGTAAGCAGAATGTACCTGCTGCCGACCGTTTTTGTTCGAACTGCGGACATGATTTCAGTAAACCTCAGCAGCCTCCCAAGAGGAAAAAGTGGCGGTGTACCAGTTGCGGACGGACATTGCCGGACATTTTCAATGATCAATATAACCGGTATTGCTGTTATTGCGGTAAACCGACCATGAAATTTGAATAGTCTGTGTCATGAAAAAATGTACGTTATGTAATATACAGAATCCGGATGATGCTGTATTTTGTCGGAAGTGTGGTCTTGCTCTTCCTGACAGGAGGACAAATGTCGGTCGGAAAAACGACTCGAAGAAATTAAGCAACATGAGTGTACCGGCCAAGATTCTGTGGACAATAGTGGTGATAGTTGTGGTAGTTGCTCTGTTGTCTTCGGATTGTGGCATGGCGGAAACCATAATCTTTATTTTAGGAGCATTGTGTACCCTTGCCTATATATGGTGAGGCTTTGATTGACTGAAAATTACACGTTTTTTAATTTAAGACTTTATGATTGAACTGAAACAATATTCCGTTTTTTGCGAACAAGGTGTCCGCGGAAACAATGAAGACTTCATATATCCGGTAACGGCAGGCAAAAATGACAGGATATTTGTCCTTTGCGACGGAA
>OHSG01000865.1_pt1 | contig 13301 bp, 10 predicted proteins | sample 1578601 | NCBI WGS metagenome assembly OHSG01 (sample SAMEA3879534, study PRJEB24766) | human gut metagenome | biome: human-associated habitat; feature: feces | place: USA | collected 1985/1987
CTGTTTCTCACAAATTCGAGCGAACGCTCGCCGCGCGAGCTTCAGCAGAAGTTAGAGAGAATGGGACTCTATGTTGACGAGAGCCATTTTTATACAAGCGCCCTCGCAACGGCGAAGTTCATCAGCGGTCAGAAGCCCGGCTGCTCTGCTTATATTATCGGCGCGCCCGGACTTGTCAACGCGCTCTACGACCAAGGGATTACCATGAACAGCATAGACCCCGACTATGTCATAGTGGGCGAGACCTCGAGCTACAACTACGAGATGGTCGTCCACGCATCTAACCTCGTCAGAAACGGTGCGAAGCTTATCGGCACTAATACCGACCTCACGGGTCCCGTTGAGGACGGCGTGGTTCCCGCTTGCCGCGCGCTTATTTCGCCCATAGAGATGGCGACGGGCAAAAAGGCGTATTTCGTCGGCAAGCCCAATCCTCTCATGATGCGCACGGGACTCAAAATGCTCGGCGTTCACTCGGCGGAGGCTGCGATGATAGGCGACAGAATGGATACCGATGTCATAGCGGGCATAGAGACCGGCCTTGATACTGTCCTTGTTCTCTCGGGCGTCACATCTCTTGAGGATGTCAATCTCTATCCGTACAGACCCACATATATATTCAACGGCGTCGGTGACGTCTTTTCGGAAATATAACCAAACGGAGGACTGCAATGCATTACGAAAACAACTGGGAATCGCTCAACAGCCGGCCTGTGCCGGATTGGTTCGCGGATGCGAAGTTCGGCATATTCATCCATTGGGGGCTGTATTCAGTGCCTGCATATACAGAAAAAGGGCAGTATGCCGAGTGGTATATGCAGCAGATACGCGACAAAAACAGCGAGGCGCGCAAATTCCACGACAGGGTCTATGCCCCCGGAACGCAGTATGAGGATTTTGTCAGCGGCTTTAAGGCGGAGCTTTTCGACGCCGACGAGTGGGCGCAGCTCTTTGAAAAGTCCGGCGCAAAGTATATAAATCTCGTCTCAAAGCACCATGACGGCTTCTGCCTGTTCAAAACGGCTACTACTTCTTTCAACTCATACGATGCGACTCCATGCAAACGGGATTTCGTGAAAGAAATATCAGAAGCTGCCCGCCGTCATGGACTGCGGTTCGGACTGTACTATTCGCTTATCGACTGGCACTATCCGTATGCATCGCCCATGTCACCCCATAACGCTGACTTTATTACAGAAGCACACCATGCTTTTTCAAAAGCTCAACTGAAGGAACTCCTTACCAATTATGGAAAGATTTCCGAACTCTGGTTTGATATGGGAGCAAATACTCCGGCACAAAGTAAGGAACTGTATGAACTCGTACACCAATACCAGCCCGACTGCATGGTGAGCGGACGCCTGGGAAACGATCGGTATGATTTCTGCGTAATGGCCGACAATGACTATCCGGATAAAACCCTTCATGCTCCCTGGCAAAGTGCCGCATCCATGTTCGATGAGACCTGGGGATACAGAGCATGGCAGGACCGGAGAAGCATAGAAAGCAAAGTCCGCGAAAAAACTCGAAGCCTGATTAATGTGGTTTCCAGAGGAGGAAACTACCTGCTGAACATCGGTCCGAAGGGAAACGGAGCAGTAGTTGACTTTGAGAAAGAAGTGTTGGAACAGATGGGGGACTGGCTTTCCCGCTATGGTTACGCTGTATATCAGACGGAGGCTTCTCCTTTCCAGGAAGAGTTTACATGGGGAGAAGTAACACGCAAAGACAATCACCTGTACTTGTTTCTCTCCGGAAAATATCCGGCAGATGGAAAAATCACCCTGCAAATGCCCGGCTATCTTCTGCAGAAAGGAGACGGGAAAATGGCTACGTACCTGCAATATGGTGACGAGGTAGTATTGACCGTACCAGCCTCAGCCTACAAAGATAAACACATACACGTATTAACTCTATCCTTCGATAAAAAGATTGAACCGTTCCCTGGAAAGACCATCAGGAATGCCGTACTTACTCCTCGCAACGCTACGCCGCAATACAGTTACTCCTGTTTTGATTACTATACGAACTACCGCAGCATTACGGGCTACAGCTGGAATTTCGAACAACTTTTGTTGAAACAACTGGAGATTATCTACACTTCACAGGAAGCAGGAAGAGAAATAGACCTGATATTGGATGGAAAGACCTACACCGTAACACTGGATAAAGGAAAAGAAATAAAAGAAACAGCTTTTTCAGGGACCACCTGGGGAGAAACCTACGTATGTGGCCCCGGCAGCGGAGTGTTCCATTCAGCAGAGAAACTGGATGCAGACTTACAGCATGCACCTATATCCGGTAAAACCTGGACTAAAACGAATAAAGACAGTGACAAGGTTTCCTGCCCGATTCTATCCAGCTATTATGTGATGCGAGAAATAGACTCCCCGCGTTCACAGCATATTCTGGCGGAAATTGGTGCCGGAAATGGAATGGAGGTCTACCTGAACGGAAAACTGATAGCCAAGCATCTGAATCCGTATCGCACGAAGTTCCGTACGGAAAAAGTGATTCTTCCACTCAAGAAAGGAAAGAATCAGGTAATCCTTCGCAGCTATAACCGTTTTGAAGACGAAGCGGCTTATCTACTGCGCCCTGCCGAGGAACAGAAAGCGTATCGTCAGGATTTCATCCTACCGGATGCGGTGAACGGAAAAGAGCATAGCCTCACTATAAAACCACACAATCCCTCTTCCCCGCACACAGATACTGAATTATTCAACCTGCGTATCCGGTTAAGAAGGATTGCGATGTAAAAAGTCAAAGAGGTTAATACACCTCTTTGGCTACTTTATATACACTATCGGATGCCATGAATGTGTAAAAGTGCAGGCCCGGAACTCCATGTGCCAGCAAATCCTTACACTGTGCCTTGCACCATTCCACACCTACAACTTTCACTTCTTCGTCCGTCGTACATTTACGAAGTTCAGAAGCAAAGGCTTCAGGAATGTCTGTGCGGAACACTTTAGGCAATACATTCAACTGATTCTTAAATACCACAGGCTTGATTCCCGGAATAATGGGCACGTCAATACCTTCCTGACGGCAACGTTCTACGAAAGCATAGTATTTCTCGTTATCGAAAAACATCTGTGTCACCACATAATCGGCCCCATTGCGTACCTTTTCTTTCAAGTAGAACAGGTCGGACTCCATATTGGGAGCTTCTTCATGCTTTTCCGGATAACAAGCCATACCGTAAGAGAAAGGAGTTTCAATTCCTTCTATCTTGGAACCATCCAGTCCAATGCCCTGATTGAAACGGTTTACCTGTTCCTGCAAATCGGTGGCATGCTCATGGTACAGACACAAATCTTTTTCTGCAATGTCCAGCGGCTTAGAATCTCCTCTCAGCAACAACAAGTTGTTAATGCCTAAGAAATTCAGGTCGAGCAAGGCATATTCCGTTTCCTCCTTCGTAAATCCCTTACAGATGATATGAGGCACCGCCTGAATGCCATACTTATTCTGAATGGCTGCGGCAATGGCTACCGTTCCGGGGCGCTTGCGTACCGTAGTCTTCTTCAGGTTTCCATCGGGCTGCGGCAAATACACTATCTCACTGTGATGTGAAGTGATGTTGATGTATTTAGGGTCAAACTCCCTCAACTTATCAATGATGTGATATACTTTTTGTATACTGTTTCCCTTTAACGGTGGCAAAATCTCAAAGGAAAACACGGGTTCCTTACTATTCTTTATCAAATCTATTACTTTCATAGTGCATTTGTATAATTTGTCGGCAAAGATACAAGCAAAAGTGCTATCCACCAACAATCGGAAGATATTTAGAAAAAACGGACTGTTTTTCCCATTAAAGGCAGATAGAATTAGAATAATATTCTATGTTCTATTCTATTTATGGAATAAATACACAGAAAATGATTTTCCGCTCCTATATGTGCAGTCCATAGTCATGCTTCACTTCATCCATGACAAACATACTTTCCAGCGAACCCAGACTGTCAATTGTTCCCAATACATTAATAATAAACTCCTGGTAATATTTCATGTTCGGAGCATGAATTTTCAGCAGATAATCGTAACTGCCGGAAATGTTATAGCACTCCGTCACCTCCGGAATGTTCTGAATGATACGGGTGAACTCCATCGCTATGTCTTTATTCATCCGACGCAATTTGACATTGCAGAATACCACAAATCCCTGATTCAGTTTATCGGCATCCAGCACAGCAATGTACTTCTTGATGTATCCTTCCCTCTCCAACCTTTTCAACCGCTCAAACACAGGAGTAGACGACAAGCTAACCTGTGCCGCCAGCTCTTTAGTGGTCAACCGGGCATTCTCCTGCAACGTACGGAGAATCTGCAAATCCACTTTATCCAGTTTTTCTGTCATAAGAATATTATTCTATTATGAGTTGTTTTACGACAGCAAATCTACAAGTTTTTTCTTTCGAACCATCATTATATAGAACAATTCTCCATATTTTCATCAAATATTGGACGATATAACCATACAAACTACTTTTGCAGTATCATTTAATCACTTTTACACACTTACGACTATGGATAGAACTAAGCTACACTTCGAAACCCTCCAGTTACATGTGGGACAAGAAAATCCCGATCCGACGACCGATGCACGAGCAGTCCCCATCTATCAGACGACTTCGTACGTCTTTCATGACTCAGCCCATGCCGCAGCCCGTTTCAGTCTGGAAGACAGCGGAAACATCTATGGCCGACTGACCAATCCCACCCAAAGTGTACTGGAACAGCGAGTCGCTGCATTGGAAGGAGGAGTAGCTGCCTTGGCCGTAGCCTCCGGAGCGGCTGCCATCAGTTATGCGTTTGAAAATATTACGCGCACCGGTGACCATATTGTATCGGCCCGTACCATTTATGGAGGAACTTACAACCTGCTGGCACATACTTTCCCCAGCCGTGGGATACACACCACTTTTGTAGACGCAGAAGAAGCGGCAAACGTGGAGCAGGCCATCCAGCCCAATACCAAAGCGGTATTCATTGAAAGTTTAGGAAATCCGAACTGCACGCTTGTCGACATCGCCCGCATTGCGGAAATAGCTCACCGTCATCAGATTCCTTTACTGATTGACAACACATTTGCTACTCCTTATCTGCTACGCCCCATTGAACATGGTGCCGACATCGTCATACATTCTGCCACAAAATTTATCGGAGGACACGGCACGTCATTAGGAGGTATCATTGTGGATTCCGGTAAATTCGACTGGAAAGCTTCCGGTAAATTTCCCCAACTGACAAGTCCCGACCCATGTTACCACGGACTTTGCTTTGCCGATGTGGCAGGTCCTGCGGCCTATATCACCCGAATACGTGCTATTCTGTTACGCGATACCGGAGCCGCCATCAGTCCGTTTAATGCTTTCCTCCTTCTGCAAGGACTGGAAACCCTCTCACTCAGAGTAGAACGCCACGTAGAGAATGCGCTGAAGGTAGTAGACTTCCTGCAGCATCATCCTAAAGTGAAAAAGGTCAACCACCCCTCCCTTCCTGAGCACACTTTCCCAGCCCTTTATCAGAAATATTTTCCCAAAGGAGCCGGCTCCATCTTCACGTTTGAAATCCAAGGCAGACGTACAGAAGCGCACCGCTTCATCGACCACCTGGAGATATTCTCCCTGCTGGCCAATGTAGCCGATGTCAAATCGTTGGTCATCCACCCGGCCAGTACGACACACTCCCAGCTCAACGACCAGGAACTGGCGGAACAAGGCATCACACAGTCTACCATCCGTCTTTCCATCGGTACCGAGCACATTGAAGATTTGCTTGCCGACCTGAGTCAGGCCCTCGAACAAATCTAGTCCAAAACACAAACGGAGAATGCCCATTTCAGTAACGCGCATTCTCCGTTTGACATATTCTTTTATACGCCGAATTTATTCCAGTTCGTCGATATTCAATTCTTCACTTTTCCGGTATCCGGAACTGGTCAGTACCGCAATCAACTGCTGTTGCTCATCCACCAGACGCACCTCAATGAAAGGTACCCTCCCATGATTGAACGTCTCGGTAGCCTCTGCATACACATACCCTTCACTGATTGCACGCAGAAAAGTGATATTGGCATTCAGTGACAAAGTCAGACGTCCACGGCTATTAGCCACAGCAGCAAATGCCAAATCGGCCAATGTAAACAATGCACCTCCCTGACAAACTCCTCCGGCATTCAGATGCTTTTCAGTCACCTTCATCCGAGCTTTGGCATATCCCGGACTGATTTCCAGTAATTCCACTCCAGTCTCAGCCGCAAAACGGTCGGCCGACAGCATTTCTTTTAACGTTCCCATATCTTTTAATGTATTGTAACCATTGTAGCCCCGAAACCATATTCACGGAAAGAAGCATCCTGCCATTGATAAGTCTTGTATTTGCGTTTCAGCTCATCCAAGATAGCCCGACGCAATACACCATCTCCCTTGCCATGGATAAACACAATCCGCTGCCCTTTCTTCTGTTTGTATTCCTCCAATGTCTTGCGGAACACATCCAGCTGATAATTCAGCATTTCGGCATTTCCCATACCGGTAGTATCATCCAGCAGTTCATGGATATGCAAGTCGACCTCCACAATTTCATTCTTTACCACATGCTGCTTTTTCTGCAACTTTGCCGGTACGTCCTGCACGTTCTTCTGCAACAGTGCATTCTTGATATCATCGGCCGAAACATATACCTGCTTTACCGTTTCATCATCCTTGACAATCTCATAAATCAAGGCCGGTTCCTCAAAAAAGTCAGAAGACTGGAAGGTATGCAACTTGTAGAACTTCACGGTATCAATGCGCAACTCCTGATTCACCGCCTGTTTCAGTAAGAAAGTACGGTCATCTTTGTAAGCCAGAAGCTGTACGGCCACACGCTCCATGCCATTCAATGCACTCTTTTCAAACTCTTCCAGGTGCATCTTCATGTTCGGTTTCACCGTTCCCCGGCTGCGTAAGGTCCAGCTCTTACCTTCTGCCGAAAGATACAAATAATCAATAAAATAGTTACTGTCATTCACCAGATAGGCATCAAACGCAGTAGAGGATATGGACTTTACATCCTGCGGCACGTAGGCCAGAAATACATTCAGTACATCATTTCCACGGATTTCAGGTGCCCGATAAGTTATCGGCTTTTCTTTTTCTTCCTCCTCTTCTTCAACTTCCGGTGCAGAAGGCTTGGCTGTAGATTTTAACGGGATGTTATAATCGTCGGTCTGTATTACCACACACTCCCTAATCAGCATAGGAATTTCAAAACCATCTTCTCCTTCCACCAAAGCAATGTCCTTTCCTTGAAATCCCCGGACAATGCCACCGCCTACTTCACTCAGGAAGCGTACTTTATCTCCTATTTTCATAATCTGTCTTCAATTTATTACACTCACAAATGTAACGACTTTCCACGGAATATGGAAATTATTCAGCAGTCTGCAAAAGGAAGTCCACGAAAAAATTATTATGTTAGGAGGATTCTGCTATTTGTTGTACTTTTGCAAAAAATAAACGACATGGAAGAAACAAAACATATAAAGATTAGCGACTACAACTATCCGCTGCCGGATGAACGCATCGCTAAATTTCCGCTGCCGGTCCGCGACCAGTCCAAGCTGCTGGTGTATCAGCACGGACAAATCAGTGAAACACATTTCACCTCCCTTCCGGACTACCTGGAGCCCGGTACCCTCATGATTTTCAATAACACGAAAGTCATTCAGGCACGTCTGCACTTCCGCAAGGAAACCGGCGCGCTGATTGAGATTTTCTGTCTGGAGCCCATTGAACCCAACGACTATGTGCTCAACTTCCAGCAAACCCAGCATGCGGCCTGGCTCTGCATGATTGGCAACCTGAAGAAATGGAAAGAAGGCCATCTGCACAAGGAAATGACAGTAAAGGGAAAGACACTGACGCTGACTGCTACCGAGCTGGCGCTGCTGCGGAAATTGGCAGAGAACCGGGGACACATCGTTACCTACGATGCCCTTTGTGCGGCGGTCTGGGGCGCAGATTACTATGGCTACGAGAACAGTCTGGGTGTACATATCCGGCATCTGCGGGAGAAGCTGGAAGCCGAACCCGGTGCGCCGCAGTTTCTGCGGACGGTGCGGGGCATTGGCTATAAGCTGACAAAGGGGGAAGAAGCATGAAAACCTTTGTGCGCCTGATCCGGCGGTATGTGCTGGCGGCGGTGGGCATCGTTCTGCTGCTATTGTTTTCCGGTGTTGCAGTGCTGGGCTGGCTGGGTTGGCACGAGGGCTGCCGCCTGCCGCAGCGGGAGTATTCATCCAGCGAGATCGCGGATTCTATGGTGGAGACCGCCGAAGGGCTTGCCTTTGGGGCAGAATGCACCCCGCAGGAGTGGATGAATGGCTACGAATGGGCGATGGTACTGGACGATGTGGGAAACATCCGCTGGAGCTACGGCCTGCCGCAGGAGCTGAACCATGCCTACACTCCCGGCGATATCGCCAAATTTGCCCGCTGGTATCTGGCGGATTACCCGGTGTTCTGCTGGACAGAACCCTACGGACTGTTCGTCATCGGGCTGCCAAAGGGGAGCCTGTGGAAGTACAGCATTTACAGCTCACCGGACTTTGTCCTGAGCATGGTGCGGGTGCTCCCGGCAGCAGCGCTGGGAATGCTGCTGCTGGGTCTGGCTCTCTGCTTCTGGTTGAGCTGGCGGGGGGCAAAGCGGCTGGAGACCGTGGCAAACGGTCTGGATGCACTGGCGCAGGGGCAGACCGTCCGGCTGCCTACCGACGGTTTTGCCGGGGAACTGGCAGAAAAGCTGAACCAGACCGGGGCGCAGCTGCAAGCCAAAAATGAGATGCTTTCCCGGCGGGACAACGCCCGCACCCAGTGGATCGCAGGAGTCAGCCATGACGTGCGCACCCCGCTGGCGCTGATCTTAGGCTGGGCGGAGCAACTGGAACAGGATGCACTTTTGCCGGACAGCTCCCGGCAGAAAGCGACCGGCATCTGCACCCAGTGCGAAAAGCTCCGCACCCTCATTGATGACCTGAACCTGACCAGTAAGCTGGAATACGGTGCCCAACCCTTGCGCCGGAAAAACCTCCGGGCAGGGCCGTTGTTCCGGCAGCTGGTGGCGCAGTTCTGCGAAAGCCCACTGGCAGAGCGCTGCGAGATCACGCTGGAACAGGAAGAACCAGCAGAGCAGACAGTGCTTTCGGTGGATGAGGCGCTGCTGGCACGGCTGCTGGAAAACCTGATGAACAACAGCGTCCGGCATAACCCAAAGCCGGTGAACATTACCGTGCATACCCGGCAGGTAGGAGAGCGCTTCTGCCTGACCGTGGCAGATGACGGTATCGGCTATCCCCCTGCCGTTCTGGCGGCACTGAACGCTGCGGAGCCTGCCGAAAATGCGCCTCATATCCTTGGCCTGTATGTAGTGCAGCAGATCGCCGCCGCCCATGGCGGCATGGCAGTGTTTGGGCAGAACAGCCCCTGCGGGGCAAAAACAACGGTCTGGCTGCCCGGCCGGGCGTGAACGGGGCAAAAAAAGAAAATAGCGCAAAAAACAGACCGCTGCTTGCAGTTGTAGCAAACAGCGGTCTTATTGTTATGCGTTTTTGCTTTTATCCAGCGCATCAAACTGCTGTAAAATCTGCGGGTCTTTCAGCTTGATGACCTTGCCGGAGAGGTAGTGCAGGGTGTTTTCCTCCGGCACATCCAGAAAGCTGATGCGCACCGCGCACAGCGCCTGCGTCTTGGTGCCGGTTCGCTCGTTCATCTTGCGGTTGCCGTATTTGATATCGCCCAGCACCGGCTTGCCCAGATAGGCCAGATGGGCGCGGATCTGATGGGTGCGCCCGGTGACAAGGCCAATTTTGCACAGGGCAAAGGGGCCTGCGGTGCGCAGCACGTCCACGTCCGTGATGATCTGCTTGCGGCGCTCGTCCTGCGATTGATGGGCGTGGATGCTGACCTTGTTGTTTTTCTCGTCGTGCTCCCACCATGCGGTGAACCGCCCGGACTGCGGAATACCCACCGTGATGGTGTAGTACTCCTTTTTCAGCAGGTCGGTGCGGATGATCTCGTTCATGTCCCGCAGGGCGGCGTAGTTCTTGGCAGCGATCACCAGCCCCTCAGTGCCGCGGTCCAGCCGGTTGCAGATGCCGGGCTTGAAGCGGTTCTCGCCGTGGGGGTCGTATTCGCCCTTCTGGGTCAGGTACTGGGTAAAGGCGTCCACCAGATTGGCATCGCCGGTGCGGTCGCTGTGGCACAGCAGATGGGTGGGCTTGTACAGCACTGCAAGGTTTTCGTCCTCATAGATGACGGTCACCTTGGGCTGATTAGGCTGCTTTTTGGGGGCAGCTTTCTGCACCGGCTTTGCACCCTCGGGCGGGAAAAACTCGTCGTTGATGTACAGCTCGATCAGATCCCCCGCCTGCAAACGGTACTCCGGCGCGGCCTTTTTGCCGTTTACCTTCACCCGCTTGTTGCGGAAACTCTTGTACAGCAGACTGGTGGGAAAATCGCGGGTCACGCTCTGCACAAAGCGCGAAAGACGCACGCCGTCATCGTTGGCGGTGGCAGTAAATTGTTTCATAAAGTTATCCTCATCGTTTTTGTCAGAATCATGCTTTTATAGTAATACAGGCGGGGCGGGAAGTCAACGCGCATTCCGGTGCAAAATCCGGGTTATTTTTGCAGAACACTTGTGTTTGCGCCGCAAAATGGGTACTATAAGGAGAGAACATAGAAAAAGGAGTACCGCCATGGCAGAGAATAAACGGCACAAGGGACATCGCCAGCGGATGCGGGAGCGGGTGCAAAGCTACGGGCTGGACAGTCTGGCCGAGCACGAGGCGCTGGAATATGTGCTTTACCTGACCAACGCCCAGAAGGATACCAACGGTATCGCCCACGACCTGATCGACCGGTTCGGGGATTTTGCGGCGGTGCTGGAAGCCAGCGAGGAAGAGCTGTGCACCGTAGAGGGCGTAGGCCCCTCTACTGCTCGGATGCTGCATCTGCTGCCCCAGATCAGCCGGTACTATGGCCGCAGCCGCACCAGCACCACCCGCTGCATCAAGACCACCGAGCAGATGGGCAGCTACCTGATGGCAAAGTTTGCGTGGTCGGACTACGAGCGCGCCATGCTGGTCAGTCTGGACAGCCGCAAGCGGGTGCGCGCCGCCGTCTGGCTGCGGGAGGGCACCTCCGACCGTGTCAGTTTGGATATCAAAAATGTGGTAGCAGCCGCCATCAAGGGCGGTACGGACGCCGTGGTGCTCTGCCACAACCATCCCAACGGGGTGGCGCTGCCCTCGCTGGAGGACATGGACGCTACCGGCAGCATTGCCCGGGCACTGGGACTGGTAAATGTGCACCTGCTGGACCACTTTATCCTGACCGACACCGAGTATTTTTCCATGCGGGACGCCAACCGCCTGCCTATCTACGATTTCAAGACCGGCACGCTGTTCTGGCCGTAAAACAAAAAACTGTTTACATTATAAAATGTGCGTGCTATAATACAACTTGAAGCAACAACGGATTGTGGTTATACGCACGGAAGGGAGAAAACGATGGCAGAGGAAAAATTTGAACTGGTGTCGAACTATGCCCCCACTGGCGACCAGCCTCAGGCGATCGCGCAGCTGGTGGAGGGGGTGCAGCGGGGTGACCGCTGCCAGACCCTGCTGGGCGTGACCGGCAGCGGCAAAACCTTTACCATGGCCAACGTCATTGCCCAGTGCAACCGCCCCACGCTGGTGCTGGCGCACAACAAAACGCTGGCGGCACAGCTGTGTACCGAGTTCCGCTCGTTTTTCCCCAACAATGCGGTGGAGTACTTCGTCAGCTACTACGACTACTACCAGCCGGAGGCCTACATTCCCAGCACCGATACCTATATTGAAAAGGACAGCGCCATCAACGACGAGATCGACCGCCTGCGCCACTCGGCCACGTCGAGCCTGTTTGAGCGGCGGGACGTGATCGTCGTCTCGTCCGTGTCGTGCATCTACGGTCTGGGCGATCCGATCGACTATAAAAACATGGTTATTTCGCTTCGCCCCGGCATGGAATACGACCGGGACGAGCTTATGCGCAAGCTGACCGAGATCCGCTATGAGCGCAACGACCTCAACTTCGTCCGCAACGCCTACCGCGTGCGCGGCGATACGCTGGAGGTCTATCCCGCCTACTGGTCTGGCCGGGCCATCCGCATTGAGTTCTTCGGCGATGAAATTGACCGCATTTCCGAGGTCAACGCCGTCACCGGCGTACCGGAACGCATTCTGAACCACGTTGCCATCTACCCCGCGTCACATTACGTCGCATCGAGAGAGAAAATGGCCCGCGCCATGAAGGACATCGAGGCCGAAATGTGGGAGCAGGTGCGCTTTTTCGAGGAGCACGACAAGCTGCTTGAGGCGCAGCGCATCCGCCAGCGGACGCAGTACGATCTGGAAATGCTGCAGGAGATCGGTTTCTGCTCCGGCATTGAAAATTATTCCCGCGTTATTGCCGGCCGCGCCCCCGGCACCCCGCCGACGACGCTGCTGGACTATTTCCCCAAGGATTACCTGATGTTCATCGACGAGAGCCATGTGACCCTGCCCCAGTGCCGCGCCATGTATGCCGGAGACCGGAGCCGGAAGGATGCGCTGGTGAATTACGGCTTCCGTCTGCCCTCGGCTTACGACAACCGCCCCCTGAACTTCCCGGAATTCGACCAGAAGATCAATCAGGTGATTTACGTTTCCGCCACTCCTGGCGACTACGAGCGCACCCGTTCCGGCCAGACGGTGGAGCAGGTCATCCGTCCCACCGGGCTGCTGGATCCGGAGGTGGAGGTGCGTCCCATTGAGGGGCAGATCGACGACCTGATCGGGGAGATCAACGCCCGCACCGCCAGAAACGAGCGGGTTCTGGTGACGACGCTGACCAAGAAGATGGCGGAGGATTTGACGGTATACCTGCAAAAGGCGGGCATCAAGGTGCGCTACATGCACTCGGACATCGGCGCGATGGAGCGGATGGAGATCATCCGGGATATGCGGATGGGAAAATTCGATGTGCTGGTGGGCATTAATCTGCTGCGTGAGGGACTCGATTTGCCGGAGGTCAGTCTGGTGGCCATTCTGGACGCGGACAAGGAGGGCTTCCTGCGCAGCGAGACGAGCCTGATCCAGACGATCGGCCGCGCGGCGCGCAACGCCGAGGGCACGGTCATCATGTACGCCGATCAGGAGACGGCCGCCATGCACGCGGCCATCCTGGAGACGAACCGCCGCCGCGCCAAGCAGGCGGCGTACAATC
>OHSG01000867.1_pt1 | contig 13289 bp, 9 predicted proteins | sample 1578601 | NCBI WGS metagenome assembly OHSG01 (sample SAMEA3879534, study PRJEB24766) | human gut metagenome | biome: human-associated habitat; feature: feces | place: USA | collected 1985/1987
ATATTCATTTTTTTCTATCCATATGGTATCTTTTTCTCTCCTAAACCAGGTTAGCTGTCTCTTTGCAAAACGCCTTGACTCAAGCTTTACCTTGTCCACAGCCTCATCAAGTGAATATTCTCCATCGAGATATGCAAGGATTTCCTTATATCCTATGCCCTTCATGGATACCATATCGCTTGTACAGCCCATTGCCTTTAGCTTTTTCACCTCATCGACAAGTCCGTTTGAAACCATGATATCAACTCTCTTATCTATCCTCTCATAGAGTCTTTGTCTTACATCATCCAGTACAAAATAGGCAAAACTGTATGGAGACTGCTTGGCTCTTTCAGTCTCATTGTGCTTTGAAATCGGTTCATGGCAGGTGTGATAGTATTCAATTGCCCTGATGACGCGCTTTACGTTATTCTCATGGATGCTCTCGTAGGATGCAGGGTCGATATCCTTAAGCTTTTCATGCAGTGCATGGTTTCCGTGCTCGTTAGCAAAGTCGTAAAGGCTCTTTCTGTACGACTCATCCACATCCTGCTTTGTGAAATCAATGTCATACAAAAGCGCCTGTATATAAAAGCCGGTGCCGCCGACAACTATCGGTATCTTTCCTGCTTCGTATATTTCATTAAGTGCTTTTTTGGCCATATCCTTAAAGATAAATACATTGAACTCGTCAGAGGGCTCAAGTTCATCTATCAGATAGTGCTTTATGCCGTCCATCTCATCGACTGTAACCTTCGCAGAGCCTATATCCATGTATTTGTATACCTGCATGGAATCCGCGGATATTATAGCACCATTTATTTTTTTTGCAAGCTCAATCGATAGAGCTGTCTTTCCTACTGCTGTCGGTCCTGTCAGGACAATCATCGGTTTTTGTGTCATATTGCACCTCAGTCCAAATGTGTATGTTGTCATACGATACGTTTGAATTTCTTTTCTATCTCATATTTGCTCATAGAGATAATGGTTGGTCTGCCGTGTGGGCAGTTGTAAGGATTGTCGAGTGACAAAAGATCATCTATCAGCTTATTTATCTCAGGAAGAGTAAGCTTGTCATTGCCCTTGACTGCTGCCTTGCACGACATGGATGCGACCTTTTCCGTGATGATATCAGGAGTCTGTCTGCCTGTCGAATTGGAAAAATCATCGAGCATCTCTATAAACAGATCCTTCATATCTATGTTAAACAAATTATCCGGAATTGCACTGATCATGTATTCCTTGCCGCCAAAATGCTCTACCTCATAGCCAAACTGTTCTATCTGCGGCCTGTATTTCTCAAGCATCTCACATTCCCTGGCATCAAGAGTCATGACAATCGGAGGGCTTATGCGCTGTGATGTAAAATCCTTATTGGCAAGTCTTGCCATTGTTTTTTCATACAGCACCTTTTCATGAGCTGCATGCTGGTCTATGATGTACAGCTTGTCCTCAAACTCTATGAGCCAGTATGTCTTAAAGAGCTGGCCTATGATGGAAAACTGCTTCTTTGAGCTTTCTGTAAGAAAAACCTTGTCGTAATCGCCGAGTGTCTGCTGGGTGCCGGTGACAACCTGTGCAGGTTCATACGCGGTGGAAGTCTCAGGCGCTTTTGCAGCAGGTTCTGTTGCTGAGTAATTTTTTACTGTTGACGTCACGCTCTGTCCGTACACACTCCTTGATTCCGCTGCCCTCACCTCATTGATACGCCTCTTCTCAAACGGCTCCGGTATTGGCTCCTTATACTCATGCACTATCTTTTTAGGCGCCGGCGTACTGTCTACAGGCACCTCGGGAATCATCTCCTTGTGGGATAGAATTGCATATATTGTGTCACACAATTCGACATATATCTCGTTGTTGTTGTCGAACCTAAGCTCCATCTTGGTCGGATGCACGTTGACATCCAGCTCACTGAAAAATGTAAAGTAAAGCACTGTAAACGGATACTGGTGCTGCATTAGAAAGCTCTTGTATGCCTCCTCGATAGCGCGTGACAATATATTGCTCTTTACATACCTGCCGTTTATGAAATAATTCTCATAATTTCTGTTGCCCCTTGTGATAACAGGCTTTCCTATAAATCCCTCCACCTTAAAGTATTCGCATTCATGCTTCACCTCAAGCAGTGATGACGATATTTCGCGTCCGAATATATGGTATATGATATCCTTTCTGTTGCCGTTTCCTGAGGTGTGAAGCTTTGTCTGGTTATTGTTTATGAACTTAAACGATATATCGGGATGCGAAAGCGCAAGCTTTTCAACCATATCGCTTATGTAGCTGCCCTCTGTCTGTGCTGTCTTTAAAAACTTACGTCTTGCAGGAACATTATAAAACAAATCCTTTACTATGAAGGTAGTACCGTCCGGAGCACCGATTTCCTCGTTGGAAAGCTCCTTCGAGCCCTCAATCACATATCTGGTGCCGGTGAGCTCATCGTAGGTTTTTGTGATAAGCTCAACGCGGGCAACGGCCGAGATACTTGACAGCGCCTCACCTCTGAAGCCGAGAGACTTTACTGTGAGTAAATCCTCTGCCGAGCGGATTTTACTTGTGCTGTGACGGTAAAATGCAACTGCAACCTGTTCTCTTTCAATTCCGCATCCGTTGTCGGTGATACGGATGAATGAGATTCCGCCCTCCTTTATCTCGACAGTAATGGCTGTGGAGCCTGCATCTATGGCATTTTCCACCAGCTCCTTTACCACGGAGCACGGACGCTCAACAACCTCTCCTGCAGCTATTTTATCTATTGTTTCCTGATTTAATATGGCAATATTTGGCATTTTAATCCTTTCTACCAGCGGTTTTTAACCTTGTTCTGGAGCTGATACAGCTTGTTTAACGCATCAAGTGGTGTCATGTTGCCTATGTCTATGCTTCGAAGCTCATCAATTATGTCATCATCCTTAACTGTGTCGAAAAGTGAAATCTGTGTCATATCAACCTCGTCAAGATGCTCCTTTTTATGCTTGTGACCAGTGTCAACGGATATGCTTTTTACAGTATCTGTGATATCATTTGCAAGAAGCTGCTCTGCGATTTCCTTGGCACGCTCTATGACTGAATCCGGCAGACCTGCAAGCTTTGCAACCTGTATACCATAGCTTCTGTCAGCTCCGCCCTTTACGATTTTTCTTAAGAAAACTATATCATCGCCCTTTTCCTTTACAGCGATGCAATAGTTATTTACACTGTCAAGCTTGCCCTCAAGCTCGGTGAGCTCGTGATAATGGGTTGCAAAAAGCGTCTTTGCTCCGAGGAGCTTTGGATTACTTATATGCTCTACAACTGCCCAGGCGATGCTTAGTCCGTCAAATGTACTCGTGCCACGTCCAATCTCATCGAGAATGAGCAGGGATTTTGCGGTTGCATTTCTTAGTATATTTGCCACCTCGTTCATCTCAACCATAAATGTACTCTGGCCGCTTGCAAGGTCGTCAGATGCGCCGACTCGTGTGAAGATACGGTCTACAATACCGATATTTGCAGTTTGTGCAGGTACAAAGCTTCCAATCTGTGCCATGAGAACGATAAGTGCTGTCTGTCTCATGTAGGTGGATTTACCGGCCATGTTTGGTCCAGTGATGATTGAGATTCTGTTTTTGTGCTGATCCAGATATGTATCGTTTTCTATAAACATGTCATTTGTAATCATTTTTTCAACTACAGGATGACGTCCGTTTTTTATGTCTATTATTCCGCTTTCATTTATCTTTGGCTTGCAGTAATTATTCTGGCTGGCAACAAGCGCAAGCGAAGCAAAAACATCAATCTGTGCTATAGCTCTGGCTGTTTTCTGAATCCTTGAAACATTGCAGGAAATCTGTTTTCTTACATCACGAAACAGCTCATACTCAAGTGATGTGAGCCTGTCCTCAGCTCCAAGAATGGTATCCTCAAGCTCCTTAAGCTCCGGTGTTATGTAGCGCTCGGCATTGGTGAGTGTCTGTTTTCTCACATAATAATCAGGAACCATATCCTTGAAGGAGTTTGTGACCTCAAGGTAATACCCAAATACCTTGTTATACTTGATTCTCAAGTTTTTGATGCCTGTTTTTTCACGCTCACCGGCTTCAAGCTCAGCAAGCCATGTCTTTCCCTTGGTCTTTGCGTCTCGAAGACGGTCAACCTCCTCGTTGTAGCCAGCTTTTATGATATCTCCGTCACGCTGTGAGATAGGCGGCTCATCCTCAATGGATGAAAGTAAAAGCTCATATATATCCTTAAGCTCGTCGAACTCTTCATTAATCTCATCGGTAAGCTCACACGGTATGTCTGAAAGCTGCTGCTTTATTGGTGGAAGCATTTTTAAAGAATCCCTGAAGGCAATAAGGTCACGCGGATTGGCTGACTGGTAGGTGATTCTTGTGATGAGACGCTCAAGGTCATAAATAGGATTAAGGTATTCCCTGATTTCATCTCTTGTGATTTCGTTTGCATTAAGTGCTTCGATAAGCTTCTGGCGCTTTATTATCTCTGCCTTTTCGATAAGAGGCTGCTCGACATAGGTGCGAAGCAGTCTTGCTCCCATAGCCGTACGTGTCTTGTCGAGTACCCAAAGCAGTGAGCCTCTCTTTTGCTTTTCTCGAAGTGTCTCAACCAGCTCCAAATTACGTCTTGATGAGCTGTCTATTATCATATATTTGCCTATTGAGTACGGATGAAGCTCAAGTATATTGTCGAGCGAGTTCATCTGCGTCTCATAAAGGTACTTTAACAGGGCGCCGGCAGCTATGACTCCACTCTCATAATCCTCAAGTCCCAGAGCATTTATTGTCTGTACGTGGAAATGTGAAAGCAGTGTCTCATTTGCAAGACCATCAGAAAAATACCATGAGTCGAGTGCTGAAACAGTAATTGATAATCTGTTTTTCATATCGTCAACATCTATTCCGCTCATGTAGAAGGCTTCATTACATATGATTTCCGATGGATTAAATCTGCTCACCTCATCTAACAGCTTTCTTTCCGTATCCACCTCTGTCGTAAAAAAATCACCTGTTGTGACATCACAGGTCGCTATGCCGTATTTGTCCTCAGTGTATACAATCGACATTATGTAATTGTTTTTTGCCTCATCTAAAGAAGCCATATCAGTGTTTGTGCCAGGTGTCACAACACGGATTACCTCTCGCTTTACGATTCCCTTTGCCTGCTTTGGATCTTCCATCTGCTCACAGATAGCTACCTTGTGACCGTTTGATACGAGTCTGTTGATATATGAGTCTGCCGCGTGAAACGGTATTCCACACATAGGAGCTCTTTCTTCAAGCCCACAGTTTTTGCCTGTGAGTGTAAGCTCAAGCTCCTTTGAAACCATTATCGCATCATCAAAAAACATCTCATAGAAGTCTCCTAAGCGATAAAATAAAATACAATCCTTATATTGTTCTTTTGTCTGCAGATAATGCTGCATCATTGGTGATACTTCTGCCACGAATATTTCCTCTCTTTATGTGTATAAATATTATTCATGTGTATAAATATTATTTAAAATCCGGCCTATATTTTTTAATAATTGCTTCTGCGACCTTTATGCCGTCGATTGCCGCAGATGTAATGCCTCCTGCATAGCCTGCGCCCTCTCCGCAAGGGTATACACCCGAGATGTTGCTCTCAAAGGATTCATCTCTTTTTATGCGAAGCGGAGAAGATGTGCGTGTCTCCATACCGGACAAAATTGCATCTTTTCTGTCAAAACCATGTATCAGATGACCAAAATGTTCCATTCCAAGCTTGAACGACTGCTCCATGTCAGCGTTCATCAGTCCATTCAGCTTTGCAAAGACGGTGTTTCCCTTTGTACAGGAGCTAAAATCACCGTATGCTGTTGTTAATCTGTCATCACAGAAATCACCGAAAAGCTGCTGTGGTATTAAACCATTGCCTCGCTTATAATTTTCTGTTTCAAGCTTTTCTTGATATCTCACTCCGGCGAGGGCATCATCTGCTCCGAAATCCTTCGGCGAAACAGATACTATGATGGCACTGTTCGCATTTTTGCTGTTTCTGTCGTGATAGCTCATACCGTTAACCACTGTGTGATTTTCGGTTGACGATGAGTTGACCACATATCCTCCCGGACACATGCAGAATGAATAGACTCCTCTGCCATTCGGAAAATTGGATGTGACCTTGTAAGGACTTGGAGGAAGTATGATTTTCTTTTGAATACCATACTGTGATTCATCTATCATGCGCTGCGGATGCTCCACGCGAAAGCCGACGGCAAAGCTCTTGCACTCCATATCAAAGCCTTTGTTGTAAAGCATATCAAATGTATCTCTGGCGCTGTGTCCGAGTGCCAGAACGCATACATCTGTCTTTATCTCACTATTACTGTTACTGTCAGAATCCGTGTAAACACTTAATAGCTTTTGGGAAACTATGTCAAGATTGTTTACACAGGTGTCAAATACAAATGTAACCCCTTTGTCAACTAAGAACTCACGCATGTTGACAATCACTTCTGAAAGCACATCAGTACCAATATGTGGCTTATTGTCATAAAGTATGGACGGATCTGCCCCAAAGCGCACAAATGTCTCAAGCACAAGACGATTTCTGCCCGAAGGATCCTTTACGGATGTATTCAGCTTGCCATCTGAAAATGTTCCGGCACCGCCCTCACCAAACTGTACGTTGCTTTTGGGATTAAGTATGCCGCTCTCCCAGAATTTTTGTACATCGCAGGTTCTTTTCTCAACCCGGCTGCCACGCTCGATAACTATCGGGCGAAAACCTGCCTCTGCCAATATATATGCACAAAACAGACCGGCAGGACCTGCCCCTGCAATAACAGGTCGCCTGTCAAGCGGTATATGGCCGCATGCAGGTATCATGTACTCTTTTTCTTTATATATGAGCACAGATGAGCTGGCTGCTCTTTTTACAATTGATTCTTCGCTATTTTTTGTATCCTCTATCTCTACAGCAACTGAATATGTATAGAACAGCTCAGGCTTTTTACGCGCGTCAAGTGATTTCTTTAATATCCGGTATGTAAAGCCTGTCTTGGCATTGAGCTTAAGCATTTTTATTATTTTCTTTTTTAATGCCTCATCACTGTGCGTGACGGGGAGCTTTATCTGGTTAATTTTAATCATTTACTGCATTTCTCCTGCTATATATCCACTTGTCCATGCCCACTGCAGATTGTAGCCACCGCATATGCCGTCCACATCAAGCAACTCGCCGCAAAAGTAAAGTCCCGGATGGATTTTGGACTCCAATGTATGTACATCTATTTCCTTTGTACATATGCCGCCTGCACACACCTGTGCAAATTCGGCTCCTCTTGGCTTTTTTACCGAAACAGTGGTATGTTTTATTGAGCGGGTGAGATTTTTACAATCATCATCTGTCAACAGCCTTCCCTTTTTGTCAGGAGATACACCTGATTTGTGTATCAGCTCAAGAAGAAGCTTATTGTTTAAAAGTCCGTTAAGCATCTCATTTAACGAGCGGTTGTCTGTCGTTGTAATACTTCTGTCCTTTATGTATCCATTAAGCTCATCATCACTAAAAGCCGGCAAAAAGTCAATTATCACCTCGACCCTTTGACCTTTATCGAGGGCTCTTGACATAAGACTTGAAATCTGAAAAACAGGGATGCCTGAGATGCCATAGTCAGCTAACTGCAGCTCCCCTGTATTTTGCTCTGTCATTTGACCGTTTATCACGGAAGCGACAGTGGCATCGCACCTGACACCTGTGATTTTTTTGAAATTAAGACCATCACAGCTAAAGCCGCAAAGCGCGGGTAATGGCTTTTGGATATGATGTCCGAGAGCTTCTATTTGTCGAAACAGGCTTCCGTCACTTCCAAGCTTTGGGGAAGCCGTAAGGCCACACGCTATAATAAGCCTTTTGGACTTAAAGCTGCCCTTGTCTGTTTGGATGCAGTAACCGGTCCGGTCATCTGTCTTCTTAGTTGCCGGATTAGCAGCAGAATTTGTGTCCTCAGCCGTAATCCCTGCAGTCTTGATTTCTGTAATACTTATGCCTGTTTTCACATCCACATGAAGCCTCATAAGCTCCATTCGAAAGGCTGCCACAACAGATGCTGCCTGCCTTGAATTTGGATAAATGTAGCCTGCATTGTCATATGCAGGTATTCCAAGTTCTTTAAAAAAACGTATTGTGTCTGCATAATTAAATTGCGACAACCCGTTTTTAACCAGTGCTTTACTGCCGTGGAATTTATTTACGGACATATCAGTGTTTGTGAAATTACATCTGCCGTTTCCTGTTGCCAGTATTTTCTTTCCTATATCATCCTTGTGCTCTAAAAGTGCCACACGTGCTCCCTTTGATGCAGCAGCAGCTGCTGCCATCAGCCCGGATGCACCGGCACCTATTATAATTACATCGTACATATTCTTTCCCCTAACTGATTTATTTTAACATTAACTTGAATAGCTTTCAAGAAAATCGTACAAATCAGTTTCGTTAAAAAAGTAGAGTCCGTTTGTAACCTTATTTTTTGCTTCATCGGGCAGTTCTTCAAAATACACGCCTGTGTCAAAGTATTTTTCACTTGCAGTGGCGTTGTATACAGACAGCATTCCGGAGTCATTTTTGATGCAGTATTTTGCATTCTTAGCCTCATTTGATGTCAGAAGGCTTTCTTTTTCATTTTTTTCTTCTTTATCATTTTCATTTCTTTGTGCAATTATCGCAGCCTTGTCTGCAGCTCTTTGCGTATTGATTTTTTCTATCATAACAAGTGCAAGAAGAATTACAACAATAGTTAAAAAACAGATACTGATTTTGCTTTTCATATTATCACCTCAAAATCAGTATCTGTAAATTTTTGTTATTTATTCAATTTTATGATTAAAGGGTCAAAAGGTATCATCATATCATTTTATAATAAATGACATTTTTTTGCCACTTTTATGATAAGTGTGCCCTTTGGAAAATGTCTAAGCTCATCCTCAGTCAGTCCCTTGAGTAAAAGCAGCGCCACAGCATATGAGATAACCGCAATGATTGCAGCAAGAATGAAGGCGATAATCTCAATATGACAGGCCTTGTAAAGTATAAAGTATAATATATACGAAATAACTCCCATTATGAGCGAGCTGATGGCCGGTATGATAAAGGTCTTTTTTATTTCCTGCTTAAAGCCGCTGTACTTCTTTAAAGCCATGCTGTTCATAAAGCACATGAGCAATGCAAAAAACGTATTGGCAAGCACAACTGCATGTATATTGAGCCTGAATATGAGCATAAGCAGTATGAGTACTATGACATGCGCTACAATCGATATCGCAGCGTTGATTACCGGAACTTTGAGCCTGTCAATGCCCTGCAGCAGTCCGTTGGACAGAGTGGAAAGCGAGTAAAATACTACCGCAACTGCACCTACATACATCATAAGTGATGCCTCAGCATTTGTTGCACGGGTGCTTGAGAACAGTATATTAAATATCGGCAGTCCAAACACGGCAAGCCCTACTGCACATGGGAATGCGACAACCATAATAAAGCGTGTGGAAAGATTAATCTGTCCCCTCACTGCCTCCATATCGTCCCTGTGATATGCGCCTGTAAGCACCGGCACAAAGGATGCTGCCATAGCTGATGCTATGGATATAGGCACATTGATTAAAAGCTTGTACTTTCCGGTGTATACACCCCACCATACGTCTATATCATTCTGAGTGTATCCTTGAAGCAGTGCAACCTGCTTGAAAATACCCTGGTCGATAATACCACTGATATTGTATATAGTAGTACTTAAAAGCACAGGAATAACCGTGATTACAAGAATCTTCATTGTGTAGCCAAATGAGCTCACCCTAACATTTCGTTCTCTTTTCATCTGCCTCTTGAACACCTTCATATAGATAGCAAAGATAAATACTACAAATAAAAGAGCCGCTACAGAGCCAAGCACTGTTCCAAGTGTACCACCGGCTGCACCATATGCTGCGGCATAGTGCTCCTTGTCACCAAGCACTGCACCAATCCTTGTGCCTGTACGGTATAGCACATATGCAGCCCATACACTGACTATGGCATTTACTATCTGCTCTATTATCTGTGAGACGGCACTCGGCATCATAGTACCCAGTCCCTGGAAAAAGCCTCTGATGACACCAAGCACTGCAACTACCAAAAGCCCCGGAGCCAGTACTCTTAAGGCAAAAATACTGTATGGTGTGTTAAGAAGCGTTGTTGCAAAAAAATTGCCACCAAAAAACAGTATGAGTGCAACCGTTGTGCCACTGATGGTTGCAAAAAGCAGAGCACACTTCAGTATCTGATACGTCGCAGTCCGCCTCTTTTTTGCCATCTGGGCTGAAACCATCTTTGATACGGCAAGTGGTAAGCTGTATGATGATATAATCAGCATGACATTGTATATTTCAAAGGCTGTGGAATAATAGCCGATTCCGATATCGCCCAATATACGCTGCATCGGTATGCGATATATGAGTCCTATTATTCTGCTTATTATAGATGCTACGGCAAGTATGGAGCCCTGTACTAAGGCATTGCTTGCCCCGTTATTTTTTTTAGACATTTATAAATCCTCTGTTTCAATTGATAACCAGCTTAAATATTAGCGTGTTATACCTAAAGCGTCAAGTATTTTTCTCTGGTGCTCTTCCATTACGGCCGCCTCATCAGCCTCCATGTGGTCATATCCGAACAGATGAAGCATGCTGTGTGTAATCAGAAAGGCAAACTCTCTTTTTTCGCTGTGTCCGTATTCTAAGGCCTGCTCCTTTACCTTGTCAACGGATATGATTATGTCACCTAGCATGACCTCTCCTGTATCAGGATTGAAATCATCCTCATTCTCATCTGAAAGGAAAGAAAAATCTCCGGGTGTTTCATATGAAAGCATCGGAAAAGACAGTACATCTGTAGGCCTGTCTATCTGTCTGTACTCCTTATTGATGGCATGTATCCCTTCATTGTCTGTCAGCGTCAAATTAACTTCCGCCTCATACGGAAAGTTCTCGTGCTCAAGTGAAGCAGAAACAACAGCTTCTGCGACCTTTTCATAATCAAAATTAAAATTGCATTCTACTTCTTTTTCGATAAAAAAACTCATTTAAGCAGCTCCTCCTTTGTAAGATAGTCTCGTATTTTTAAAAAGTGATTCATGGAAAGCCCTGATTCATCATACATTCCTGAGCTTGACAGCTCATTTAATGTCTGGATAATAAGTATCTCGTGATTCCATTCACTGTCTGCCACATCGTTTTTGATATGATCAAGCCTTACTATTAACGCATCGACCATATGGATGAGTGCGGATTCAGGGGTCTGTGGATGTCTTAGCTTGCCATAGTACTCATAGAGTATATTGGCCAGCTTTTCAGGAAAATGCATGGCTAATGCCTGTTCCACTCCTTCCATGACGCTTTTATGCTTCTGCCACTGCCCTATGCGGTAATAAAAGCCTCCTGCTGCACATAGCGCTGTATCCAGTCCTGCAGCCTTTGCAGCCTTTATGGCAATCGTCGATACGAAATTGCCATGATTGTATTCAGAGAAATTGTGCTTTTTAAGCTGCTTTACAGCAGGAAAATCCTCCTCTATTATTTCTATAAGCCTGTCATTTGTTTCATCAGTGCTAAGTGGCTTAAATACCCTGGCACAAATGATGCCGATAAGCGAAACAATCATGCCGCTTACAGCTCCGGCAATAATAACGGAAACAGAAAACTCCTTTGTTGACATATAATAGAATATGCCCGGTGTCACAATGCTCATACTGATTGTGATCAGATATATACATATCTGAAGCTTGTCCTCCTTTAGCATCTTTGCAAGGATAGCACCTGTGATTACAAGAAGCAGCTCACATACGAGCTCAAAGCAGTCGCCGGATACAGTGATTGAAAGCAATATACAAAAATAAGTACCGCTTATAAAAGCCAGAAACTCATTGCCAATCAGACAAAGCAATATAGGAAAAATCATCACCGGCCTGCTGTACAGTGGCATAAAACCGCTTATGATACACACTATAGAGCAAATGATAAACGCAAACGTAAACCTAAGATAATCAGTTCTTGAGTTGTTCGACAGCTGCAGTGTGTTCCGCTCGTACTCAAGCTCAAATAAAAGCAGCATATAAAATATGATATCTAAAAAACCCATGCATATCCACTCATCCGGATATACATCACCAAGCAGACACAGCACAAATGAAAGAGCTAAGATTGATATAAAAATTGATATTAGTGATACAACCCTTCTCAATTGCTCTTCCTCTGCTTTCTTGCAGTCTTTGCAGTCTGCTTATTTTCATAATCATCATATGCCTGAACGATTTTTTGTACAAGCGGATGACGCACGACATCCTTGCTTGTCAGATTGCATATGCCTATATCATCTATTTTTTTAAGCACCCTAAGTGCCACATCAAGCCCTGATTTTGCTCCCGGTGCAAGATCCTTTTGTGTCGCATCACCTGTCACGACAACCTTTGAGCCAAAGCCGATTCGTGTAAGAAACATCTTCATCTGTGCAGGAGTTGTATTCTGTGCCTCATCAAGTATGATAAATGCATTGTCAAGTGTACGGCCTCTCATGTACGCAAGAGGAGCCACCTCAATAAGGCCCTTTTCCATGTTGCGTTGGAAGCTTTCAGCTCCCATTATCTGATAAAGAGCATCGTACAACGGTCTCAAATATGGGTCAATCTTGCTCTGCAGATCTCCCGGCAGAAAGCCAAGCTTCTCGCCTGCTTCAATCGCAGGGCGTGTCAGAATAATACGGCCCACCTGCTCATTTTTAAAAGCTGTTATAGCCATTGCCATGGCAAGATAGGTCTTTCCTGTTCCGGCAGGACCCATGCCAAACACAATCATCTTTTTCCTGATTGCATCGACATATTCCTTCTGGCCTATGGTTTTTGGCTTTACAGGCTTGCCATTTATTGTGTGACAAATGATATCCTTGTCAATCTCAACAATCTCACTGCCTTTATGCTCCTCTAAAAGTGTAAGTGCATAGTTTACGTTCTGCTCTGTAATGACGTTGCCTCTCTCAGCCAGCGCAATGAGCTGCTCGAACACCTCTTTTGCCCCATCAATATTCCCCTGCGCTCCGATAATCTTTAAGGAATCATCTCTTAAGACAAGTGTTACGTGCAGTGTGCGCTCTATTTTCTTGGCGAATGCATCAAACTGTCCAAAGACGTTTGGAATATATTCACCCGGTATTTTTATAGATACTTCATTTAAACTCATTAGCTCATGTGCCTTTCAATCAAAATATTTTTCATTATAACATAAAAATAAGATTTGTCATAATTTACCTATAATTAATTCCCT
>OHSG01000873.1_pt1 | contig 13237 bp, 10 predicted proteins | sample 1578601 | NCBI WGS metagenome assembly OHSG01 (sample SAMEA3879534, study PRJEB24766) | human gut metagenome | biome: human-associated habitat; feature: feces | place: USA | collected 1985/1987
CGCGCACAGAAGTCAAGCATGCACTTGCCAACATTATACCGAATATAAACCAACTCTAACTGATAAGAATAAAAAATGGAACCTACTAAACAAATTGATGTAATGGTAGCCGACGCCTCACACGAGGTTTATGTTGACACAATATTGGACACGATTAGAGAAGCAGCCAAAGTTCGCGGTACGGGTATTGCCGAACGTACACACGAATACGTAGCTACCAAGATGAAAGAAGGAAAAGCCATCATCGCACTGTGCGGAGATGATTTTGCCGGATTTACTTACATCGAATCATGGGGAAACAAGCAGTACGTAGCTACTTCCGGACTGATTGTTCATCCGAAATACAGAGGATGCGGACTGGCTAAGCGTATCAAGCATGCCTCTTTTACTTTGGCTCGTCTGCGATGGCCGAAAGCCAAAATCTTCAGTCTGACTTCAGGAGCTGCGGTCATGAAAATGAATACAGAGCTGGGATACGTACCTGTCACTTTCAACGAGTTGACCGACGATGACTCATTCTGGAAAGGATGTGAGGGATGTATCAACCACGAAATCCTGATGGCGAAAAACCGTAAATTCTGTATCTGCACAGCCATGCTTTATGATCCGGCTTTGCACACAGACGATAAAATAAACAATTTCTAAATACAAAAATAATCTCAAGCGAGGTTTTCTCCTGAACTCATACAGGCGAAAAGCTTCACGATATAAAGATAAGCACCATGGAAGAAAAGAAAAAAGTTGTCGTTGCTTTCAGCGGCGGATTGGACACCTCCTTTACCGTAATGTATCTGGCAAAGGAAAAAGGATATGAAGTATATGCAGCATGTGCCAATACCGGTGGTTTCAGCCCGGAACAGTTAAAAAAGAACGAAGAAAATGCGTATAAACTGGGAGCTGTGAAATATGTGACTCTTGACGTAACACAGGAATACTACGAAAAGAGCCTGAAATACATGGTATTCGGAAACGTACTGCGTAACGGTACTTACCCTATTTCTGTAAGTTCTGAACGTATCTTCCAGGCATTGGCCATTGCCCGTTATGCCAACGAAATCGGAGCTCATGCCATTGCTCACGGTTCTACTGGTGCCGGCAACGACCAGGTGCGTTTTGACATGACTTTCCTGGTAATGGCTCCGGGAGTGGAAATCATTACCCTGACACGTGACATGGCATTGAGCCGTGAATATGAAATCAATTACCTGAAGGAAAATGGTTTTGAAGCAGATTTCACTAAACTGAAATACTCATACAACGTAGGTATCTGGGGAACTTCTATCTGCGGTGGTGAAATTCTGGATTCTGCACAGGGATTGCCGGAAAGCGCTTACCTGAAACAGGTAACCAAAACTGGCAGCGAACAACTGAAACTGGAATTCAAGAAAGGTGAGTTGTATGCCGTAAACGGTGAAGTGTTCGACGACAAGATTAAAGCCATCCAGAAAGTTGAAGAGATTGGTGCAGCCTACGGTATCGGTCGTGATATGCATGTGGGTGATACGATTATCGGTATCAAAGGCCGTGTAGGATTCGAAGCTGCTGCTCCGATGCTGATTATCGGCGCTCACCGCTTCCTGGAAAAATACACCCTGAGTAAATGGCAGCAATACTGGAAAGACCAGGTAGCCAACTGGTACGGCATGTTCCTTCACGAAAGCCAGTACCTGGAACCGGTAATGCGCGACATCGAAGCCATGCTGACCGAATCACAGCGTAACGTCAACGGAACTGCTATTCTGGAACTTCGCCCGTACGGATTCTCTACTGTAGGAGTAGAATCAAAAGATGACCTCGTGAAGAACAAGTTCGGCGAATACGGAGAAATGCAGAAAGGATGGACTGCAGAAGACGCTAAAGGCTTCATCAAGGTGTTGTCTACTCCGCTTCGTGCCTATTATGCAAACCATAAAGACGAAGCTGACGTATGATAAAAGCAGGAATTATAGGAGGCGCAGGATATACGGCAGGCGAACTGATTCGCCTGCTGCTTAATCATCCGGATGTAGAGATTGCATTTATCAACAGCTCCAGCAATGCGGGTAACAAGATTACTGACGTACACGAAGGCCTGTATGGAGAAACCGATTTAGTGTTTACAGATGAGCTTCCGCTCGATACCATCGATGTATTGTTCTTCTGTACGGCTCACGGCGATACAAAGAAATTCATGGAAAGTCACAATGTACCGGAAGATTTGAAAATTATCGACCTGTCCATGGACTACCGCATCAAATCGGACGACCATGACTTTGTATATGGTCTGCCGGAACTGAACCGCCGGACTATCTGCCAAAGCAAACACGTGGCTAACCCGGGATGCTTTGCTACATGCATTCAGCTCGGACTTCTGCCATTGGCCAAGCATTTGCTGTTGAACGACGACGTGATGGTAAACGCCATTACCGGAAGTACCGGAGCAGGTGTAAAACCAGGTGCTACGAGTCATTTCAGCTGGCGCAATAACAACCTCAGCATCTATAAACCGTTCTCACACCAGCATGTGCCAGAAATCAAACAGTCACTGAAACAGTTGCAGAACAGTTTCCATTCAGAAATCGATTTCATTCCTTACCGAGGTGACTTTGCCCGTGGTATTTTTGCCACTATCGTAGTAAAGACCAAGGTAGAACTGGAAGAGATTGTGAAAATGTACGAAGAGTACTATGCAGAAGATTCTTTCACCCACATCGTGGACAAGAATATCGACCTGAAGCAGGTAGTCAACACCAACAAATGCTTGATTCATCTGGAGAAACATGGCGACAAGCTGCTTATCATTTCTTGCATTGACAACCTGCTGAAAGGAGCCAGCGGTCAGGCTGTACACAATATGAACCTGATGTTCAACCTGGAAGAAACAGTAGGACTGAAACTGAAACCGAGCGCATTTTAATTAATGAATAATGAATAATGAAAATGAATAACCAGGCAGGACTCCTTGATTGCTGCTATTAATTATTCATTCTTAATTCTTAATTATATGAAGTTATTCGACGTATATCCTTTGTTCGATGTAAACATCGTAAAAGGAAAAGGCTGCCACGTATGGGACGACAAAGGTCAGGAATACCTTGACCTCTATGGAGGACATGCCGTTATCTCCATCGGTCACGCACATCCTCACTATGTGGAAACCATCAGCAAACAAGTAGCTACATTGGGATTCTATTCCAACTCTGTAATCAACAAATTACAGCAGGAAGTAGCCGACCGTCTGGGAGCCATCAGCGGTTATGATGACTATCAGCTTTTCTTAATCAACTCTGGAGCAGAAGCCAACGAAAATGCATTGAAGCTGGCCTCTTTCTATAACGGACGTACACGTGTGATTTCTTTCGCCAAAGCTTTCCACGGACGTACTTCACTAGCAGTAGAAGTAACCAACAATCCGAAAATCATTGCTCCGATCAATGACAACGGACACGTGACATACCTGCCGCTAAACGACACAGAAGCGCTGAAAACCGAACTGGCCAAAGGCGATGTATGTGCAGTCATCATTGAAGGCATCCAAGGCGTAGGAGGAATTCAGCTCCCTACTACAGAGTTCATGAAAGCCATTCGCCAGGCGTGTGACGAAACCAATACCGTCATGATTCTGGATGAAATCCAGTCAGGTTATGGACGAAGCGGTAAATTCTTTGCTCACCAGTACAATGACGTACGCCCTGACATGATTACCGTAGCTAAAGGCATTGGCAACGGATTCCCGATGGCCGGTGTACTGATTAGTCCGAAGTTCACTCCGGTATATGGTCAGTTAGGAACCACTTTCGGTGGAAACCATTTGGCATGTGCGGCAGCTATCGCTGTACTTGATGTGATGAAAGAAGAAAATCTGGTTGAAAATGCCGCAAAAGTAGGTGCTCACTTATTGGAAGAATTGAAAGGCTTCAAAGGTATCAAAGAAGTACGCGGTCGCGGCTTGATGATTGGAATGGAATTTGAGGAGCCTATCAAGGAACTCCGCCAAAAACTACTTTTCGAAGAAAAAGTATTTACCGGTGTCAGCGGTACCAACGTCATCCGTTTGCTTCCGCCGCTCTGCCTGAGCATGAACGAAGCAGATGAATTCCTGACTCGCTTACATAGGCTTATCAAATAATAAAAACGTATTACGTTTTTACATTTACGCCTTGATGCATTTCTACATCAAGGCGTTTTTTGTTATCCAGTCTTAACTTCTCCCTACACGCAGTACCCTTGTCTCAGTACTTTCTTGAAAGTACTGAAGTACTATAAAAGAACTGTAAATCAGCACATTCTTTTTATAGCAACAAAACTTATCAATTTCTATAAATTGAATACCAAAATAAATTCCATTATATAGCCCAACTCTCATTTTTAATTATAACTTTGCGAATAAAGAACTCAAACTTGAAAGATATGAAAGTAGCAATCATCGGAGCCGGAAACATGGGAGGTGCCATTGCCCGTGGACTGGCCAACGGACATTATATTCAGGCACAAGAAATTTCGGTATCCAACCCCAGTGCCGGCAAGCTGAACGCGCTGAAAACGGAATTTCCTGCCATTCACGTAATGCATTCCAATAAAGAAGCGGCAGAAGATGCGGACATTATCATTATTGCCGTCAAGCCGTGGAAAGTGGAAGAAGTGCTGAAGCCGCTGAGATTAAGAGGACCACAGATTTTGGTATCGGTAGCCGCAGGACTGACTTTTGAAGACCTGGCACATTTCGTAGACCCGGAAATGCCGATGTTCCGCGTCATTCCTAACACGGCCATTTCAGAAGGAGCCAGTATGACACTGATTGCCGCACGCAATGCATCGGAAGAACAGATTACTTCCCTGACTGCGCTCTTTAACGAAATGGGACGTTCCATGCTGATTGAAGAGAAACAATTTGCAGCTGCCACCTCGCTGACTTCCTGTGGCATTGCCTACGTACTGAAATACGTACAAGCTGCCATGCAGGCAGGAGTAGAACTGGGTATCAAGCCACACGATGCACAGACCATGCTGGCACAAACCCTGGAAGGGGCAGCCAAACTCTTGCTGAACAACGAAAATGCACATCCGGCCACAGAAATCGAGAAAGTGACTACTCCGGGAGGAATCACTATCAAGGGTATCAACTCGCTGGAGCACGACGGATTTACCTCGGCCGTTATTCATGCCATCAAGGCCAGCTTATAAAAACATCATACGGGGAGCTTCGTGCTCCCTTTTTCATTACAAAACCTGAACCGACATGAAAAACAACATTCTTATCACCATGGGAATCCTTGTATTGCTGGGAGTGGCCGTACAAGGTTTGTTTGGCATCGTAGCCGGTGTATTCCTGTCCGCCATTTTAGGAATCATCTACGGAGCTGTCAAGAAGAACAAGCAGTTTCTGCGCTGGTCGGTCATTGCACTTACCATCGACATCATCTGCATCATCCTGTTCTATTTCTGCCTGATTCAATCGGATATGTAGCTTTTACTTCACAAAACCTTTTTTCGCCCATTTCAGGCTGTTCCACCGTTTCACAAAGATAAAGGCACGGATATTCTCGTCGAGCAGGAAAGCACACCACATACCGACCAGCCCCCAGCCCAAATGAATACCGAACAGATAGCTGAGTCCAACAGAGACCGTCCACTGCACAATCAGGCCGACATAGAACGGGAAATTCACATCACCAGCCGAACGGAGGGCATTCGTGGCATAGATATTTACGGCACGCCCTATCTCTACGATGACATCGACAATGAGAATGGTCACTCCCAAGCGGATAATATTCTCGTTGTCCGTCAGCATACTGAAGATTGTATGACCGAATATGGCCCAAATGCACGAAAGTCCCAGCGATACTAAAATGGACAGACGCATGACGTACTTTCCCAACAGGTAGGCCGCGCGTATTCGCTTCTGCCCCACCAGATGGCCGATACTGATGGCTCCTCCTTGTGCCATGGCGATGGCAAAGAGATAGACAAACATGGTGGTATTCACCGTATAGGTTCGCGTGGCCAGCGAATCATTTCCCAGAATATTGATTAAATAGGTGATGACCACCTGCGAAAAACTGTACGACATATTCTCTCCGGCAGAAGGGACTCCCACCTTCAACAGGTTTTTCAGTTCTATCCAAGGGAAAGGACGGAAAAGAGCCATCGGGAAAGACGGGATGTGTTTTCTGAAGAGAATGACAAACAAGACAATCATACTCACGCCACGGGCTATAGAAGTAGATATGGCCGCTCCTTCTGCTCCCATGGCAGGCAGACCGAACTTACCGAAAATCAGGGAATAGTTTCCGATAATGTTCATCACATTGACCAGCACCGTGACCAGCATGGGATAAATGGCTTTGTTGGCACTACGCAAGGACGCGGAAATGGTCAGTGAAATAGCCTGGAAGAAAGCAAATGCACCTACAATCTCCATGTATCCGATGCCATACTTCAGCAATTCCGGACGAAGTCCCATCCATCCCAATAATGTAGCTGCTCCATAATGCAAGATGGCACTGACCACAAGTCCCACGACCAGGTTCAGCAATAAAGACACACCGACCACCTGCACCATCTTGTTCCTCATTCCTGCTCCCAGGTACTGCGAACACAACACAGAAGTTCCGATATTGATTACCTCAAAAATAAGGAAAGCAAACATCACAATCTGGTTCACCACCCCTACTGCCGCCACACTTTCATCGGAATACTGACTCAGCATAACGGTGTCGACAGCACCTAACATCATAATCAATAAAGTCTCGATAAAGATAGGAATCACGAGCTTCGTCAAGCCTTTCCGGATACCTGTTTGTTGAATTGCCTGTTCCACGTATTAACTCTCTAAAAAACGTGACAAAATTACAACATTTAGCCCGGAGAGTGTCTTGACATAGGTCAATTTAAAGGTGTAAACCCTACAATGCACTATTTTCTCCCTTTTCTTCACTATTTTCCCCCTCAAATTCCTGATAAAATATGATTTTTGTAACACTTAAAAATAATTATTATGAAAACCAAGCAATTTCTACTTATCCTATTAGCATGTCTTTGCTTCCCTTTTGCTCAGTTATGGAGTAATCCTGTACACGACCTTCTGGAAAGAATTGATCCAGGAGCTTCCAAGAAATTCATCATACAAGTAAAGAAAGGATCATCCGATTTTTTTGAACTCGACCAAAAAGGTGACAAGGTAGTCATTCGAGGAAACAACTACGTAAACATTGCTACCGGCTTGAACTGGTACCTGAAATATTACGCAGGCATTCATCTCTCATGGAACGGCATGACTGCTGAGTTGCCGGAAAGTTTGCCAAAAGTTTCTACTCCGGTACGCAAGGAAACCAACCTCTCCTTACGCTACGATTTCAACTATTGCACTTATTCCTATACTATGGCTTTCTGGGACTGGGAACGCTGGGAAAAGGAAATCGACTGGATGGCACTACACGGCATCAACTTGCCACTGGCAGTAGTCGGTCAGGAATGCGTGTGGAAAAACATGCTCGAAAAATTAGGGTATACGAAAGAAGAAATCAATAAATTCATTGCAGGACCTGCTTTCTTGGCATGGTGGGCCATGAACAACCTGGAAGGATGGGGCGGTCCCAATCCGGACAGCTGGTACACACAGCAGGAAGCACTGCAGAAGAAAATTCTGAAACGTATGCGCGAATACGGCATCGAACCGGTATTCCCGGGCTATTCCGGTATGGTACCTCACGATGCCAATAAGAAATTGGGACTGAACGTAACCGAACCCGCATTGTGGAACGGATTTACCCGTCCGGCTTTCCTGCTTCCTACCGACTCACGCTTCAATGAAATTGCTTCTTTATATTACAAGGAACTGGAAAAACTATTCGGCAAAGCCAACTATTACTCCATGGACCCGTTCCACGAACTTGAAGATGCGGGAAGTGTGGATTTTGATGCAGCCGGAAAGGCTGTACTGAAAGCAATGAAGGATGTCAATCCGAAGGCTACATGGGTAATTCAGGGATGGACTGAAAACCCGCGCCCGGAGATGATCAAGAACCTGAACAACGGGGATATCCTGATTCTGGACCTGTTCAGCGAATGCCGCCCGATGTGGGGTATTCCTTCTATCTGGAAACGTGAAAAGGGTTATGAGCAGCACGACTGGTTGTTCTGTATGATAGAGAACTTCGGAGGCAACGTGGGTCTGCACGGACGTATGGACCAGTTGCTGAACAATTTCTACCTTACCAAGAACAATCCATTAGCCGCTCATCTGAAAGGTATCGGTTTGACCATGGAAGGTAGCGAAAACAATCCGGTGATGTTCGAGCTGATGTGCGAACTTCCCTGGCGTCCGGAAAAATTCACCAAGGAAGAATGGTTAAAAGATTATCTATTCGCACGCTACGGCGTACGGGATGAAAAAATCACACAGGCATGGAGCATTCTTGCCGACGGCATCTACAACTGCCCGTTTGGCAATAACCAGCAAGGCCCTCACGAATCCATTTTCTGTGGCCGTCCCGGACTGAATAACTTCCAGGCATCCAGCTGGTCTAAGATGCAGAACTATTATGACCCGACCAGCACGGAAGCGGCAGCCCGCCTAATGCTGGAAGTAGCCGACAAATACAAAGGCAACAACAATTTTGAATACGATCTGGTAGACATCGTCCGTCAGTCACTCTCCGACAGAGGACGCATCGTCTACAACCAGACCATTGCCGACTTCAAGAGTTTCGACAGAAAAAGCTTTGCTGCTCATTCACAAGAGTTCTTGAACATCTTGTTGGCACAAGACCGTCTGTTAGGCACCAGAAGTGAATTCCGCGTAGGACGCTGGATTGAACAGGCCCGCAATCTCGGAACTACTCCGGAGGAAAAAGATTTGTACGAATGGAATGCCCGCGTACAGATTACCACATGGGGAAACCGCGTATGTGCCAACGATGGAGGTCTTCGCGACTATGCTCATAAGGAATGGAACGGTCTTCTGAAAGATTTCTACTACAAACGCTGGGCAGCTTACTGGCAGACACTTCAGGATGTGCTCGATGGTAAACCAATGGTTGAACTAGACTACTATGCCATGGAAGAACCCTGGACACTTGCGCATAATCCGTACGCATCGCAACCGGAAGGTGACTGTGTCAGCGTAGCAAAAGAAGTATTTAATAAAGTGTTTCCCAATAAATAACAAGAATAACCATTAATCAGAAAGCACCATGAAACGATTGTTGTCATTAGACATCTTACGCGGCATCACGGTATGCGGCATGATTCTGGTAAACAATGCCGGAGGCCCCGTTTCGTACGCACCGTTGCGCCATTCTGTATGGAACGGACTCACTCCGTGCGACCTGGTCTTCCCGTTCTTTCTATTTATGGTCGGTATTTCCACCTACATTTCTCTCCGGAAATTTAATTTCGAGCCTACCTCTGAAGTTATCAGAAAGATTGTTCGACGTACATTCCTCATCATTCTGATTGGATTAGCAATTGACTGGTTTGGATATGCTTGTAACGGAAATTTCTTCCCCATAGACACACTACGCATCCCTGGTGTATTGCAACGAATTGGTCTATGCTACGGCATCGTATCGCTTATGGTCATTTATATCAATCATAAGTATCTCCCATGGATTTGCGGTGGATTACTACTTGCCTATTCCATCTTACTTCTGACAGGAAATGGCTATGCCTGTGATGACACTAATTTGCTTGCAGTCATCGACAGAGGCATATTTGGTGAAGCCCATCTTTACAAAAAAAGTCCAATTGATCCGGAAGGTCTCGCTGGCACATTGTCCGCCGTAGCCCACACGCTCATCGGATTTATGTGTGGCAGATTGTTGCTGGAAAAGATATCTGTAAACAAACGGATTGTCAAGCTCATTACAGCAGCTGTAATGATGCTGATTATCGGCTATGTACTTTCCATTTGGATACCGATTAACAAACGGGTATGGTCTACCACCTTCGTTTTAGTCACATGTGGCTGGGGCTCTCTACTATTGGCATTGCTTATGTATGTAATAGACGTAAAGAACGTCAATAAAGGATGGACCTTCTTCCTGGTTTTCGGGATGAACCCTTTGTTCCTTTACGTACTGAGTGAAGTGGTAGCCATCATCTTCTCTCAATGGGAAATAAAAGACGCCATTTATCATGCCATTACTATGATTATTTCTGATGAATACCTGGCGTCTCTTGTCTACTCGCTATTATTCTGTTCAGTTATGGGACTGACCGGATACATCCTCCATCGTAAAAGAATTTATATCAAAATCTGATAAAAACTAACCTTTAAAAAATCTAAGTTTATGTGTAAAGTACAATTGAAAAATGCAAGACTAAGGCCATTCGCTTTGTTTATGGCTCTTTTTCTGATGAATGTTTCATGGGCATTTGCGCAGCTCACTGTTACAGGAAATGTGCAAAGTACATCTGGTGAACCACTGATTGGTGTAAACGTGGTTGAAAAAGGTACTACTAATGGAACTGTGACTGATTTGGACGGTAACTATACTCTCCGAGTAGCAAAGGGTAAGACACTTGTATTTTCTTACATCGGTTTCTTATCGCAAGAAGTTGTAGTAAACGGTGCAAAAGTCAATGTAACCCTGAAAGAAGATACAGAAACATTAGACGAAGTAGTTGTTATCGGTTATGGTAGCATGGCTCGTAAAGACGTTACCAGTTCTATTACTACTGTAAAAGCAGACCAGTTAAATGTTGGTGTATTCTCTGATGCAGCCAGCATGCTGCAGGGTAAAGTGGCTGGATTGACTATCACTACCACCGGTGACCCGAACGGTTCTCCGAGCATCACATTGCGTGGTTCTTCATCTTTACGTACTGGTCAGGCCATGCAGCCTTATTATGTAATCGATGGTATTCCGGGTGTAGACATCTCTATGGTGGCTCCTGACGACATCGAAAGTATCGATGTACTCCGCGATGCTACTGCAACAGCCATCTATGGTTCAAAAGCAGCCAACGGTGTAATCATCATCAATACCAAGAAAGGTAAACATGGAGCAGAACGTACCAATGTAAGCTATAGTGGTTACGTAGCCTTCGATAATATTCTCAACACCCTGGATATGGCAAGCGCAGATGATTTGCGTGCTTATGCAGAAGCTACAGGAGCAACTTTGGCTAATGATATGGGTGCAAACACCAACTGGCAAGACGAAGTGCTTCGCACAGCTATCAGCACCAATCATAACCTCTCAATCAATGGTGGTGCCGGTAAAACTACTTACATGGCCAGCATCAACTATCAAGACCGTGAAGGTGTGATTACAGGCTCTAGCATGGACAGATTAAATGTCCGTTCTTTAGTAACAACAAAAGTACTGAAAGATCGTTTGGAACTTTCTGCTGGTGTAAATGCCAGATATGGTAAAGCAATCGGTGTACCAATGAACAACGAAGGTGCCTCTGTATTGGATGCAATGAATTACTTCTCACCGATGCTCCCAGTAAGAAACGAAGATGGTTCATGGACAACAGGTTCTGGCTCAAAAAATTACAACCCATTGTCTCTGATTTATGAAAATACATCCGAAACAATGTACAAGAATACACAGTTGCTGGGCAAAGCAAGTTTGGAAATCATCGAAGGATTGAAATGGAATGTAAACTACTCATTCACCAACAACCAAAGTACCTACAGTGCTTATGACAGCCACAATACCCAGCTGGAAGGTATCAGTGCATACAATGGACGTGCTACTCGTAACACATACTTCGGACACGAACATATCTTTGAAACCTTTGGTAACTATGATACCACTATCAATGACATTCACAAACTGTCAGTAATGGCCGGTTATTCCTGGGAAGAAAAGATGTCGAACGATGGATTCGGACTGACTGTACACGATTTCTATGATGACGTATTGAAATGGAACCAGCTGACATACGCCAGCACCATCGACGGTATACCGGCAGTACAAAGCGGAACCAAAGAAACTATCCGTAACATTTCATTCTATGGTCGTGCCAGCTATTCTTTCAATAGCAAATACATGATTCAGGCTACAGTTCGTCGAGATGGTTCTTCTGTATTTGGCAAAAATAATCAATGGGGTACTTTCCCTTCTGTCAGTGTAGCATGGAACATCACTGAAGAAAACTTTATGAAAAATCAGAACTTGTTCGACAACTTGAAATTCCGTTTAGGTTATGGTGTCAGTGGTAATGCTTTAGGTTTTGGAGCTTACACAGCTATCGCTACTTACGGAGCATCCGGCTTCTTTGATTACAACGGAAAACAATGGCGTACACTGGCAGCGACCAAAAATGCAAACCCTGATTTGAAATGGGAAACTACAGGTATGTTTAACGTAGGACTTGACTACGGACTTCTTAATGGACGTCTTAGCGGTACAATCGAATTCTACAATAAAAAGACTAAAGATTTGATCTGGAACTATCCGGTTTCTACAAACCTTTACCCATTTGGTGACATTGCAGCCAACGTAGGTGAAATTACCAATCAAGGTATCGAAGTATCTATCAACGCTGTTCCTGTTCAAACTAAGAACTTCACATGGAATACAACTGTGACTCTTTCACACAACAAAAATACCGTAAACAGACTGTCTAACGATAAATTTGAAGTAGGTGTATTTACACAAGGTGACCCGATGGTAGCAGGTGTTTCATCAGAAGGTTACACACAACGTATCATTGAAGGTGAACCTCTCGGAACATTCTTTACTTACGAATTTGCAGGTTTTAATGACGCAGGCAAGGCTACTTACTACGTAAGAGATGAAAATACTGGTGAACGTACAGGTGAGACTACAGAACAGCCAGGCTACAAAGACCGTACTATTACTGGATGTGCACAGCCGAAACTGAACTTCGGATGGAACAACACATTCAACTACAAAAACTGGAATGCAACTGTATTCTTTACCGGAGTTTTCGGAAACGATATTTACAACGGTACACGTGCCAACTACATGAGCCCTGAAATGCTGGCCGGTGGTAAGAATGTACTGAAAGAGTTCCTTGACAATCCGACTACCTCAGCAAGTCTTCCGTCAGACCGTTTCATTGAGAATGGTTCTTACCTCCGCTTGAGCACTCTTTCTTTGGGTTATACATTTAAGAATTTCAACGGATGGTTACAAAATCTGCAACTGTATGTAACTTGCAACAATCTGTTCACAATCACTGGTTACAAAGGACTTGACCCAGAAGTAAACATGGGTGGTATTGATCCAGGTATCGACTACCGCTGGAGCGTTTATCCACACACTCGCACTACAAT
>OHSG01000876.1_pt1 | contig 13113 bp, 12 predicted proteins | sample 1578601 | NCBI WGS metagenome assembly OHSG01 (sample SAMEA3879534, study PRJEB24766) | human gut metagenome | biome: human-associated habitat; feature: feces | place: USA | collected 1985/1987
AACGCCCGCCTGTGCGCCCGCCTGACCGGCTACAACATTGATATCCGTCCCGAGAGCGGCTACTACGGCGAGGACGAGGAGCCCAAGAAGGACGCAGCAGACGCTGAATAAGCCCGGCACCATCTGCCGAAGGAGGGAAACCGGATGGCACAAAAAAAGATCCCTGCCCGCCAGTGCATCGGCTGCATGACCAGCCGCCCCAAAAAGGAATTGGTGCGCGTGGTGCGCGCACCCAGCGGGGAGATCAGCATTGATCTGGTAGGCAAAAAGCCGGGACGCGGCGCATATCTCTGCCCGGACCCGGACTGCCTGACCAAGGCAAAAAAGAAAAAGGCGCTGGAACGCTGCTTTGAGCAGCCGGTTCCTGCCGAGGTATACGACGCGCTGGCTGTACAGCTGGCCGCAGCCGCAAAGGAGGCAGCAGCCGATGGCAAAAAAGAATAACGCCCCCGCAAAACCCAAGCTGCCCCCGGAGGAGGCGCTGTATCAGGCCGTGAGCCTGTGCCGCAAGGCCGGTGCGCTGACCATGGGCTTTGATGCCGTGGAGGAAGCCTGCGTCAAAAGCAAGGCATGGCTGGTGATGACCGCATCGGACATCAGCCCTAAGACTTTGCAGCGTTTGAACTACGCCGTGGGGGACTTAGTGGACGTGTTCACCATGCCGCTGACACAGGATAAGCTGGCCGATATCAGCCACAAGCCCGTGGCTGTTTACGCGGTGACCGACCGCAACCTCGCAAAGCTCTGCTTCGACCGCCTATCGGACTGCGGAGCAATCAAAAATGAGGAGGATATGAGCGAATGATCGTAAAATATAAAGTGAGTGACTTTGCAAAGGATCTGAACCTTTCTGCAAAGAAGGTGCTGGACGAACTGGCCGCTATGGGCAGCACAGGCAAGAAGAACAGCTCCAATCTGGAGGAGAACGAGCTGAACTACCTGCTGGAGAAGTTCAGCAAGGACAACAGCGTGGCAAATCTGGACGAGTTTTTGAACAGCGCCAAGGCTCCCAAGGAGGAGCCCAAGGCTGAGAAGAAGGCCGAGAAGAAGGCTGAGAAGAAGCCCGAGGCTCTCAAGGCTGACAAAAAGCCCCAGCAGCCCGCTGCAAAGGCCGAGCAGCCCAAGGCAAACAATAATAACAATAACGGCAAGCACGGCGACAAGAAGCCCGAGCAGCATAAGAAGCGCGAGGAAAAGACCGTTTCCTTCAGCGAACTGGCACGCGAGACCGGCGCAAAGGCTACTGCTGCCCCCGCACAGGCTGTTTCTGTCCGCCGCGAGGACAATCAGGTCACCGTGGATACCCGCACTGTGGATATGAACGTGGATCGTTTCGATGCCCGCTACGATGATCTGGCTTCCACCAAGAACACCGAGAACCGCCGTAAGCCCACCCCGCAGGGCAACAAGCAGAAGTTCACCCAGCGTGGTCAGCGTCAGCGCCAGCAGTTCCAGAAGGGCAAGCGCGAGACTGAGTTCGAGCGTCTGCAGCGCATCCAGCTGGAAAAGGCCCGCAACGCCCAGCTGAAGGTGATGATCCCCGACGAGATCACCGTGGGCGAGCTGGCTGCCCGTCTGAAGCAGCAGGCCGGTAAGGTCATTGCCAAGTTCATGCAGATGGGCGAGATGCACGCCATCAACGATGTGATCGATTTCGACACCGCAGCTCTGCTGGCAGAGGAGTTCCACGCAAAGGTCGAGCACGAGGTGCACGTTACCATCGAGGAGCGCCTGTTCACGCAGGAAGAGGATGCACAGGAGGATCTGGTGGAGCGTCCCCCGGTGGTCTGTGTCATGGGTCACGTTGACCACGGCAAGACCAGTATTCTGGATGCCATCCGCAAGACCAACGTCACCGCAGGCGAGGCCGGCGGCATCACGCAGGCCATCGGTGCATATCAGGTCAAGGTCAACGACAGCCTCATCACCTTCCTGGATACCCCGGGCCACGAGGCATTCACCTCCATGCGTGCCCGCGGTGCCAACATGACCGATATCGCCGTTCTGGTGGTTGCTGCCGATGACGGCATCATGCCCCAGACCATTGAGTCCATCAACCACGCCAAGGCTGCAAATGTCAAGCTCATCGTGGCAATGAACAAGATGGATAAGCCCACCGCAAACCCCGAGCGCGTGATGGAAGGCCTGACCAAGTACGGCATCATCACCGAGGACTGGGGCGGCGATGTGGCCTGCATCCCGGTGTCTGCCCTGACCGGCATGGGCATCAACGACCTGCTGGAGCGCATTGCTCTGGAAGCTGAGGTCATGGAGCTGAAGGCAAACCCCAACCGCCGCGCCAAGGGTGCGGTCGTCGAGGCCCGTCTGGATAAGGGCCAGGGCCCCATTGCCACCATTCTGGTGCAGAACGGCACCCTGCACTCCGGCGACGTCATCATTGCCGGTACCGCTGTGGGCCGCGTGCGCACCATGCGCAGCGACAAGGGCCAGCTGCTGACCGATGCCGGCCCCTCTACTCCTGTGGAGATCACCGGCCTGACCGCAGTGCCGGAAGCAGGCGACCTGTTCGAGGCTGTTGAGGACGAGCGTCTGGCCCGTGAACTGGCCGAGCAGCGCATCGCTGCCGCCAAGGAGAAGCAGTTCTCCTCCTTCCAGAAGGTCACGCTGGATAACCTGTTCAGCCAGATGGCACAGAACGACATGAAGGAGCTGGCCATCGTGGTCAAGGCCGATGTGCAGGGCTCTGCCGAGGCTGTGAAGCAGAGTCTGGAGAAAATCTCCAATGATGAGGTGCGCGTGCGCGTCATCCACGCCGGTGTCGGCGCCATCAGCAAGTCCGACGTGGATCTGGCCGATGCCTCCAACGCCATCATCATCGGCTTCAACGTCCGCCCGGACAACGTGGCCAAGGAAGAAGCCGCTGCCACCAAGGTGGAAATGCGTATGTACCGCGTCATTTACGACGCCATCAACGATGTCACCGACGCTATGAAGGGTATGCTGGCACCCAAGTTCCGCGAGGTCTCTCTGGGCGAACTGCAGGTGCGTCAGGTGTACAAGATCTCCAACGTGGGTACCGTTGCAGGCTGCCGCGTGACCAGCGGCAAGATCACCCGCGACAGCAAGGTGCGCGTGGTGCGTGACGGCATCGTCATCGCCGAGGACGAGATCGCATCCCTGAAGCGCTTCAAGGACGACGCCAAGGAAGTGGCCGAGGGCTACGAGTGCGGCGTTACTCTGGCAAAGTTTGCCGACGTCAAGGAAGGCGACGTGTACGAGGCCTTCAAGATGGAAGAGTACCGCGACTAAGCAAAAACTGAATATATAACAGCTTCCCGGCAGAAAAGGCTTCCCCCGTCCGGGGGAAGCTGTCGAACGAAGTGAGACTGATGAGGGCGTATCTTTCGCAGGTGTGGAGCGTGCGCCCTCATCCGTCGTTTTGGCAGACAAATGCCGCCTTGCCCCGGCCGGGGCAAGGCTTTGGGAAGCTGCCGGACAGAATTTGGAGAAAACTATGTCTCAGAAAAATATGGGCCGTCTGGCGCAGGACATGAAGCGTGAGCTCATCGCCATCATCGGACGGCTGAAGGACCCGCGGCTGGAGGGCGGTCTGCTGACCGTCACCCGTCTGGATGTGACGCCGGATCTGGATGTGGCAAAAGTGTATGTAAGCGTGATGGGCCGCGCAGACGGCCCCAAGCCCGCAATCGAAGCGCTGAACCGTGCCGCAGGCCATGTGCGCACCGAGGTCAGCAAAAAAATGCACATCCGCAAGGCACCCCGCTTCATCTTTGTGGAGGATGACGGTGCCGCCTACGCCGCCCACATCAACGAGCTGCTGCGCAGCCTGAACGTGAACGGCGAGGAAGAAGCACAGCCTGCTGATACCGAACAGACCGAGGACTGACTGCCTTTGCGGAAAGGATGGATCATTGGATGACAGAACAACTGGATGTGCAGCAGATGGCGCAGCGCCTGCTGGCTGCGGACAACATTTTGATTCTGTGCCACAAAAACCCGGACGGTGACACCATCGGCTGCGGCAGCGCCCTGTACTATGCGCTCAAAGCGCTGGAAAAAACAACGGCGGTGCTCTGCTCCGATGCCATTCCGTCCCGCTACGCCTTTACGAACCCACGGCTGTTCAAGGGCGAGTTCGAGCCCCGCACCGTGATTGCGGTGGACGTGGCCGGTTTGCAGCTGTTTGGCGAAAATAACGGCGTGCCGCAGTTTGCACGCCATGTGGACCTGTGCATCGACCACCACGCAGGCAACAACGGCTATGCCGATTTTACCCTTCTGGATGCCGGTGCCGCTGCGGCAGCGGAGCTGCTGTATCAGGTCATCGTGGAGATGGGGGTGACTATCACCCCCCACATTGCCGACTGCCTGTACACCGGCATTGCCACCGACACCGGCTGCTCCAAGTTCTCCTCCACCACAGCTAACACCCACACGGTGGCGGCAAAGCTTATTGAGGCCGGCTGTCATGTGGAGGAGCTGAACACCCTGCTCTTCGACACAAAGCCCCGTGCCCGCATGGAGGCCGAGCGCATCGCCCGCAACCATCTGGAGTACTATCTGGACGGCCGCTGTGCCCTGATCTACCTGACGAGGGACGAGATACGGCAGAGCGGGGTAGACCCCGCAGATCTGGAGGAACTGACCAGTCTGCCCATCAGCATCGAGGGAGTCAAGGTGGGTCTGACCCTGCGCCAGCAGCCCGGCGGCAGCTACCGCATCAGCGTGCGCACCGCAAAGAGTGTGGACGCCTGTGCCATCGCCCGGCGTCTGGGCGGCGGCGGCCACACCCGCGCAGCGGGCTGTGAACTGCTGGGCGACCTTGAAAACGCCAAAAACGCGATCCTTGCAGAGGTGGAAGCCGAGCTGGACGCACCGCAGGAGGAAGCATGATGCAGGGCATCCTGATCGTAGACAAGCCCATGGACTGGACCAGCTTTGACGTGGTGGCAAAGCTGCGCGGTGTGCTGGGTACACGCAAGCTGGGGCACAGCGGTACGCTGGACCCCATGGCCACCGGCGTTCTGCCGGTGTTCTGCGGCGGTGCCAGCAAGGCGGTGGATCTGCAGCTGAACCACGACAAGACCTACCGCGCCACCCTGCGTCTGGGCGCACGTACCGATACCGGCGATAGCACCGGCACGGTGCTGGAGAATGCCCCCGTCACCGCCGGAGAAAAGGAGCTGCTGGCTGTGTTGCCGCAGTTTATCGGCCCGCAGATGCAGGTGCCACCCATGTACTCCGCAGTCAAGATCAACGGACAGCCGCTGTATAAGCTGGCGCGTGAGGGCGTGACCGTGGAACGCAAGGCGCGCCCTATTGAAATTTACGGCATCGAGTACGGCGGCAGTCCGGAAGAAAACGAGTATGTGCTGACGGTGCGCTGCTCCAAGGGCACCTATATCCGCACCCTGCTGGAGGATATCGCCACCGCCATGGGGCAGAAGGGCACCATGAGCGCTCTGCGCCGCACTGCTGCCGGTCTGTACACCGAAGCAGACGCCCACACGCTGGAAGAGATCCTTGCAGCAAAGGAGCAGGGAACTGCTGCGCTGGAAGCACTGATGCTGCCGGTGGAAAGCGTGTTCACCCCGCTGCCGCTGCTGGTGGTGGAGCCATGGGTGGAGCAGCACCTGTACAACGGCTGTCCCACCAGCCGCTACCCCGCAGCAGACGGACGCTACCGGGTGCGCAATGCCGCCGGGCAGTTCCTTGGCCTTGCTAACATTACCGGCGGGGTGCTCCGGGTGGAAAAACTGTTCGTGGAACGTAATTGAGCAATAAAGGAAACAAGACCCATGCAGATCATTTCTCAGTTTGCCCCGCTGCCGCTGGCACGGCCTGAAAAAGGCACCGCCGTGGCCATGGGCTACTTTGACGGCATCCATATCGGCCACCGGGCGGTGATCGAAGGGGCTGTGCAGTGGGCAAAGACCCATGATGCAGCCCCGGCGGTGTTCACCTTCCGCCTGCCGGTGGAAAATAAAATGAAGGGCAAGCGCCTGCTCTCCACCGAGGATAAGCACGCCTTGATCCACAGCCTTGGGGTGGAGTATTACCTCACCCCGGACTTTGAGGCGATCAAGGCACTGAGCCCGGAGGAGTTCGTGCGCGACATCGTGGAAAACTGCCACGCCCGGGCGCTGTTCTGTGGCGAAAACTTCACCTTTGGTGCAAGGGCTGCCGGTACGCCGGAGCTGCTGCGCACCCTCTGTGCCCCTCTTGGGGTAGAGGTGGTGGTGGTGCCCATGTCTCAGTTTGAGGAAAAGCCGGTGTCCTCCACCCGCATCCGCACCGCGCTGGAGGGCGGCGACATCCCGGCGGCCAACGCCATGCTGGGGATGCCCTACGCCATCCGGTTCGAGGTGCAGCACGGTGCAGGTCTGGGCCACACGCTGGGGGTGCCCACCATCAACCAGCTGTACCCGCAGGGCTTCCAGATGCCCCGCAGCGGCATCTATATCACCCGCACGCTGGTGAACGGCACCTGGTATCCTTCGGCCACCGGTCTGGGCAGCCGCCCTACCGTGAATGATGATGCCACCAAGGTGACCTGCGAGACCTTTATCCCGGGCTTTTCCGGTGACTTGTACGGCACCGACCCGGTGGTGGAGTTCTACGCTTACCTGAGCCCTAGCAAAAAGTTTGATACGCTGGACCAGCTGCGGGATTGCATCAACGATGCCGCTCGCCGCGCACAGGAATATTTTGCATAACGCATCAACAGCGGAAAAATTATTTTTATTTGGGGTCGAGAAACGCCTGTGGGCGTTTTTCGACCCCTTTTGTCGTGAAGGGAAACAGCATTTCCGGCGTCTGCGGGCAGAAAAAACCGCACTTCGGGCAAAATAGACACATTTCCGTGCAACAATGGCAAATGTTTGTTAAACAATTATCTATCTCATGTCCTTGCAATACACGCAGTTTTTGTTTATAATAGTAGCTGTACGGGGCAACGCCCCGATTGTGAGCGAGACTCTGGTTCAGAATTATAACTTGAGAGGAGTTTTTACCATGGGTTTAGGTAAGAAGACGATCGACGATCAGAACTACTGCGGCAAGAAGGTCCTTGTCCGCTGTGATTTCAACGTCCCCATGAAGGACGGCGTCATCACCAACGAGAACCGCATCAATGCGGCTCTGCCCACCATCCAGAAGCTGGTCAACGATGGCGCTAAGGTCATCCTGTGCAGCCATCTGGGCAAGCCCAAGAACGGCCCCGAGGCTAAGTTCAGCCTGGCTCCCGTTGCTGTGGCTCTGAGCGCAAAGCTGGGCAAGACCGTTGTGTTTGCCGACGACGACAACGTTGTGGGCGAGAACGCAAAGGCTGCTGTGGCTGCCATGAACAACGGCGATATCGTTCTGCTGCAGAACACCCGTTTCCGCAAGGAAGAGACCAAGAATATGCCTGAGTTCAGCGAGGAGCTGGCTTCTCTGGCTGACGCTTATGTGGACGACGCCTTCGGCAGCTGTCACCGTGCACACTGCTCCACTGCAGGTGTCACCGACTACATCAAGGATACCGCTGTCGGTTACCTGATGGAGAAGGAGATCAAGTATCTGGGCAACGCCGTCAACGACCCCGTCCGTCCCTTCACCGCTATTCTGGGCGGCGCCAAGGTTGCTGATAAGCTGAACGTCATCTCCAACCTGCTGGAGAAGGTCGATACCCTGATCATCGGCGGCGGCATGGCTTACACCTTTGCCAAGGCTCAGGGCTACGAAGTGGGCAAGAGCCTGTGCGACGACACCAAGCTGGACTACTGCAAGGAAATGATGGCTAAGGCCAAGGAGAAGGGCGTCAAGCTGCTGCTGCCCGTGGATGCAGCCTGCATCAAGGACTTCCCCGATCCCATCGATGCTCCCGTGGATGTGACCATCGTGCCCATCAGCGCTATCCCCGCTGACATGGAGGGCTGCGACATCGGCCCCGAGACCATGAAGCTGTTTGCTGACGCTGTCAAGGCTTCCAAGACCGTCGTCTGGAACGGCCCCATGGGCGTTTTTGAGTTCCCCGCCTTTGCAACCGGCACCAAGGCCATGGCCAAGGCGCTCGCCGAGAGCGGCGCGGTCACCATCATCGGCGGCGGCGACAGCGCGGCGGCTGCCGAGCAGCTCGGCTTTGCCGACAAGATCACGCACATCTCCACCGGCGGCGGCGCGTCGCTCGAGCTCCTTGAAGGCAAGGAATTACCGGGCGTTGCGTGCCTTTTAGACAAGTGAGAAAAATCATCATTGATTTTCAAATATTCGCATAGATCTTAGACTTAGACAGTAACAGGAGAAAAGACCCACCATGAATCGCAGATACCGTAAAACCATCATTGCAGGCAACTGGAAAATGAACAAGACCCCCAGCGAGACCAAGGCCTTTGCCGAACAGTTCAAGGCCATTCTTCCCAAGACCAAGTGGTGCGACATCGTCGTGTGCGTGCCCGCCGCCGACCTGAGTGCCGCCGTGCGCGCCTTCAAGGACAGCCGCATTGCCGTGGGCGCGCAGAACGTTTACTTCGAAAAGAGCGGCGCCTACACCGGTGAAATTTCTGCCGATATGCTCGCCGATCTCGGCGTGCGCTATGTTATCGTCGGTCACAGCGAGCGCCGCGCCCTCTTCGGCGAGACCGATGAGATCGTCAACAAGAAAGTACATGCCGCGCTGAGCGCCGGCCTGAATCCCATCATTTGTGTGGGCGAGAGCCTGAATCAGCGTGAGATGGGCGTGACGATGGAGCTCATCGCCCTTCAGGTGAAGAGCGCCCTTGCCGGTGTGAGCGCCGAGCAGATGCGCCGCTGCGTCATTGCCTATGAGCCCATCTGGGCGATCGGCACGGGCAAAACCGCCACGGGCGAGCAGGCTGCCGAGGTCTGCACCTATATCCGCGCGCTGATCCGCGCACAGTACGGCGCGCGCGTCGCCCGCAGCGTGACCGTTCAGTACGGCGGCTCGATGAAGAGTGAGAACGCGCGCGAGCTTCTCTCCCACGAGGATATCGACGGCGGATTGATCGGCGGCGCGTCGCTCGAACCCAATTCGCTGATGGAGATCGTTCACGCCGCTAACCAGGATTGACAGGAAAAGGAGAGAGCAGCTTATGAATAAAGCTCCGACCACATTGATCATTATGGACGGCTTCGGCCTGTCCAACGATACCGTCGGCAACGCGGTGCGCGCTGCCAACACCCCCGTGCTCGACGGTCTTTTTTCCGAGTATGCCCACACGACGCTCAAGGCCTCCGGCCTTGACGTGGGTCTGCCCGACGGGCAGATGGGCAACAGCGAGGTCGGCCATACCAACATCGGCGGCGGCCGCGTCGTGTTCCAGGATCTGCCGCGTATCACCCGTTCCATCGAGGACGGCACATTTTTCGAAAACCCCGCCTACAACAAGGCGATGGACGACTGCCTTGCAAAAGACTCGGCGCTGCATCTTTACGGTCTGCATTCCGACGGCGGCGTGCATTCCACGCTCGACCACCTCTATGCGCTTTTGAAGATGGCGCACATCAAGGGCTTAAAGCGTGTGTATATCCACGCCTTCCTCGACGGGCGCGACACGCCCCCGACCTCCGGCCGCGACTTTGTCGCAAAGACCATGGAAAAGTGCCGTGAGCTCGGCGTCGGCAAGATCGCGACCGTCATGGGCCGCTACTACGCGATGGATCGCGACAAGCGCTGGGACCGCCTGGAGAACGCTTACGACGCGCTCGTTTACGGCGAGGGCGTGCAGGATCCCGACCCGATCCACGCTATTGAGGAGAGCTACAAAAACGGCGTGACGGACGAATTCGTCGAGCCGGTCGTCTGCGACAAGGACGGCATGATCTCCGACAACGACTCGGTCATCTTCTTCAACTACCGCCCCGACCGCGCCCGCGAGATCACGCGCGCTTTTGTCGACCCCGCGTTCGACGGCTTCAAGCGCGAGTATTTCCCGCTGACCTATGTGTGCAACACCGAGTACGACGCCACGATGCCGAATGTGCTGGTCGCCTTCCCGCGCATCAGCGTGAAAAACGGCCTTGGCGAGTACCTCAGCAAGATGGGCATGACGCAGCTGCGCATCGCCGAGACCGAAAAGTACGCCCATGTCACGTTCTTCTTCAACGGCGGCGTGGAAGAGCCGTATCCCGGCGAGGATCGCGTGCTCGTCGCCTCCCCGAAGGTCGCGACCTACGACCTCCAGCCCGAGATGAGCGCCTACGAGGTCGCGAGCAAGTGCGTCGAGCGCATCGAGTCCGGCAAGTACGACGTGATCATTCTGAACTTTGCCAACTGCGACATGGTCGGCCATACGGGCGTGTTCGACGCTGCCGTCAAGGCCGTTGAAACGGTCGACGAGTGCGTCGGTCAGGTCGTGGAGGCAACGCTCAAGATGGGCGGCATCGCCATGATCACCGCCGACCACGGCAACGCCGAGCAGATGCTGCAAAGCGACGGCAAGAGCCCTATGACCGCGCACACGACGAATGTGGTGCCCTTCATTCTCTGCGGCGCCGGCACGGAGCTGCGCGAAGGCCGCCTTGCCGACATCGCGCCGACCATTCTCGACGTGATGGGCCTGGAAAAGCCCACGGAAATGGACGGCAAGACGCTCATCGTCCGCTGAAAAATCGCATTTGCCATGTTTAGAAAAAGCTCTGACGGTACAAACTACCGTCAGAGCTTTTTTGGGCTTTTCAACTTCGCGCAAGCCGCGCAAGGCGGCGGAAAGGATGAAAACATGGCAGGATCGAACGGCCGCGCAAAGCGGCACTTTTTCGGCGGGACGGGCTTATACATAGCCCTGTTCCTCGGTGTGACGGCATTGGCCGTCGCGGGCTATTGGACGCTGCTGCCGAAAAATACGGCGAACACAGAGACGGAGGAGGTCTCCTCGCAGCAGGAGCTTCCCGTGCGGGAGGAAGCGCCGCGCATGCCGGAGGCAAAGCTGCCGCAGCAGGCGGCGGAGCCGGAGGAGGACGTCACCGTGATGGACGAGGCGACCGGCGTGGAGGATACCGTCCCCGTCATGGAGAGCAGCGAAGAGGTGACGCCCGATGCGCCGCGGCTCGTGGTCGCGCCGCTTGTGGGGGAGGAGATCGCGTCGTTTTCCGTCGACGAACTGCGCTACAACGAGACCTTCGGCGACTGGCGCACGCACGACGGCGTCGACATTGCCGCCGAGGTCGGCACACAGGTGCTCGCCGCGTGCAGCGGCACGGTGACGAGCGTGCGGGAGGACGACATGCTTGGCACGCTTGTGACCATCGCGCATGACGGCGGCTTTGAGACGACGTATGCCAATCTTCGCAGCTCGCCGGGGGTGAGCGAGGGGCAGTACGTCTCCGCGGGTGAGGTCATCGGCGCGGTGGGCAGCAGCGCCATCGCGGAGATCTCCGTTCCGGCGCACCTGCAATTTTCCGTGAAGCAGGACGGCGCGCCCTGCGACCCGAACGAGTTTCTGAACTGAAAGAAAACGGCTGAGCGTTCTTCGCTCAGCCGTTTTCTTCTGTGCGCTGTAATCCCGGACAAAGAAAGACCGCCTGAAAGGAGCTCTTTCAGGCGGTGGGAAGGCAGACTATCGTGTCAGCACGCAGACGAGGGAGACAAATTCGGCAAGCCCCAGCGCGGCGAGCAGAAGAATGCCGCCAAGGTGCGGCTTTTTCACGCGCAGGGGCGTGATGTACAGCACGCCGAGCAGAAATAGTCCCGGCGCATAGACCGCTGCGCAGTTCAGGCGGAAATACTGCGCGGCAAGATAAAAAAGAGGCGCCGCAAGGGCGGAGGCCGTGACCGGCACGCCGAGGTAGCAGCTGCGGTTTTCCGCGGTTTTTCCCTGCCGCTCTTCCTCTGCCACGTTGAAGTAGGCGAGGCGAATGAGCGCACAGAGCGCAAAAAACGACATGGCGGCCATGAACCAGAAGTTCTTGCAGCCCGTGCTCCAGCCGATGGCGGCGGGCAGCACGCCGAAGCAGACGAGGTCATTGAGCGAGTCGATCTGAATGCCGAAGCGCTTTTCCGCGTCTGTGCGGTTTGCCTTGGTGCGGGCGATGCGCCCGTCAAAGGCATCGAGCAGTCCCGCGAGCATCAGGTAGAGCATGGCGGCAAGCGGTGCGTTCTGCGCGGCGGAATAAATGCCGGCAAGCCCCAGCAGCAGCGAGAGATAGGTTGCGATGACAGTGTAGTCGTAAACTCCGATCATATAAAACGTCCGATCTTTTTTGGAATACAAAGCTATGATACCAGATAACGGCGAAAAAGCACAGTAAAAATGCTGCCAAGGTCACGGCTCCGCGCGGGAGCGCTCGATCACGCGCGCAAAACGCGCCTGATCGTAGATGACGGGGACGGGGTAGACGGGATTGGCCTCCCGGCAGGCCCACGACGCCATGAGGGGAATATCCTCGCTGCGAATGCAGTCGAAGTGGTCGGGGATACCCATGCGCGCGTTCATCGCGCGGATCTCGGCGATAAACGCCCTGGCGGACGCTTCTGCGCTTGCTTCCTGAATGCCGACGAGATGGGCAAGGCGGGCAAGGCGCGGATAGGCGGCAGCGCCGTAATCCTCCAGCACGATGGGCAGAAGCACGGCATTGGCAAGGCCGTGGGCCGTGCCGTACAGCCCGCCGAGCGTGTGCGCGATGGCGTGCACATTGCCGACGCTTGCGCGCGTGAAGGCCGCGCCCGCGTCGAACGACGCTTGCAGCATGGCCGCGCGGTCGGGGAGGGAAGCGCCGTCGCGGTACGCGCGCTCAAGGTGGGAAAAGATGGTCACAACGGCGCGCTCGGCCTGCTCACGGGTCTTGCGGGTGTTGTAAAAGCGGCTCAGATACGCCTCCACCGCGTGCGTCAGCGCGTCCATGCCGGTTTCCGCCGTGATGTGCGGCGGCAGCCCCGCGGAAAGCGTGGGGTCGAGGATCGCGTAGCGCGGGATAAGGCAGAGGTCGGAGACCGCATATTTGCGGTGGTCGCGTCCGGTGATGACGGCGGCGATGGTCGTTTCCGATCCCGTGCCGGCGGTGGTGGGGACGGCGATGAACGGCGGAATGCGGCGGCGGACCTTCAGAAGTCCCGCGAGCGAGGAAAGGCTCCTGTTCGGCCGGACAAGAAGCGCCGCGGCGGCCTTGGCCGCGTCCATCGGCGAGCCGCCG
>OHSG01000889.1_pt1 | contig 13015 bp, 9 predicted proteins | sample 1578601 | NCBI WGS metagenome assembly OHSG01 (sample SAMEA3879534, study PRJEB24766) | human gut metagenome | biome: human-associated habitat; feature: feces | place: USA | collected 1985/1987
GCCCGGGGCTTCCCCGGGCGCGGAATTTATAGTAGCTTTTTTTCCTCATATCGAATATAATAGGAGCAAGACGCAGAACCAGAAAGGAGGATCATGGCTTTCGCCATCACAAGCGCCATGCGCCTGCCGGACTCCGGCAGGACAACGAGGAGGAACGTGATCGAGGATTCGGCGGATGCGTTCCCGTGCAGTCTCTGTGCGCGTAACGAAGTCAGAAATATGCGGGCGACCGCAAAACAAAGGGGCTTTGAACAGAGGATCAGGCAAATTTCTGCGCGTTTGTCCTGTAGCTGATTTTACAGGAGGAACAATTTCATATGTGTGGTATCGTAGGATACGTAGGAACCCAACAGGCTGCGCCCATCCTGCTGGAGGGTCTGTCGCGGCTGGAATACCGGGGTTATGACTCCGCTGGCATCTGCGTGGAGCAAAATGGCGTTCTAAAGGTCGAAAAGGCCAAGGGCCGGCTCCAGAATCTGATCGCAAAGACGGAAAACGGCGCGCTTCTGCCCGGCACGCTTGGCATCGGCCATACCCGCTGGGCCACCCACGGTGAGCCGAACGACACAAATTCCCACCCGCACGTCTCGCAGAACGGAAAAATCGCCGTCGTGCACAACGGCATCATCGAGAATTATCTGGAACTGCGCGAATTTCTGCAGCAGAAGGGCGTCAAATTCGCCTCACAGACCGACACGGAGGTCGTCGCGCAGCTGATGGAATACTGCATGGGACTGCCGGAGGTCGAGACAGTCTCGGATGCTTTGTACATGGTCCTGCACCGGATCGAGGGCGCGTATGCGCTCGGCATCCTCTGCTCGGACGATCCCGACCACGTCTATGCCGCGCGCAAGGACGCGCCGCTGCTCATCGGCTTCGGCAAGGGCGAGAACTTTATTGCCTCCGACGTGACGGCGCTTGTCAAGTACACGCGCGACGTTGTGTACATGGACGACGGCGAGGTCGCCGTTCTGGGCCGCGACGGCGTGCAGGTCTATAACGCGATGGAGCTGCCCATCGAAAAGGAGCACCATCACATCGACTGGGAGATCTCCGCCGCGGAAAAGGGCGGCTATGAGCATTTCATGCTCAAGGAGATCATGGAGGAGCCGGAGGCCCTGCGCCGGGCAATCCTGCCCCGCATCAAGGACGGCGCGGTCGTCTTCGACGGATTGATGCTCGACAGCAGCTGCTACGACTGCATCAAGATCATCGCCTGCGGCTCGTCGTATCATGTGGGCATGGTTGGCAAGTATAACCTCGAAAAGCTGACGCGCATGCCGGTCGAGGTCATTCTGGCCTCCGAGTTCCGCTATTGCAGCCCGATTGTAAACGAACGGACGCTTGCCATTATTATCAGCCAGTCCGGCGAGACGCTCGACACCATGGCTGCGCTGCGCGAGGCAAAGAGCCTCGGCGCGAGAATTTTGTCCATCGTCAATGTCGTCGGCAGCTCCATTGCGCGCGAATCGGACGACGTGCTCTACACCTGGGCCGGGCCGGAGATCGCCGTCGCGACGACCAAGGCGTATTCCACGCAGATGGCTGTGCTGGATCTGCTGGCCGTCTATCTCGCCGCGCAGCGCAATACGATCAGCGCCGAAGAGGCGAACCGCCTGACCGCAGCCATCGCCGCGCTGCCCGCGCAGGTCGAGCAGATCCTGTCCAGCCGCGAGCAGATCCAGTATTATGCCTCGCAGTATTTCAATCACGATTCCGTGTTCTTCATCGGCCGGAACCTGGACTATGCGCTCGGCATGGAGGGGTCCCTGAAGCTCAAGGAGATCTCCTATATCCACTCCGAGGCCTACGCCTCTGGAGAACTCAAGCACGGAACGATCTCGCTCATCGAGCCCGGCACGCTCGTGATCGCGCTGGGTACCTATGGCCCGCTGTTTGACAAGGCCATGAGCAACGTCATCGAGGTCAAGGCAAGGGGCGCAAGCGTTCTCGCGCTCACGACGGAGAATCGCCGTGAAGCCCTTTCCAGCCGCGTCGACGGCATCCTGACCATCCCGGAAACGGAGCTGCCGCTGCTGCCGCTGCTGGGCGTCGTACCGCTGCAGCTGTTCGCGTACTACGTCGCGCTGCAGCGCGGCTGCGACATCGATAAGCCCCGCAACCTCGCAAAGAGCGTCACAGTTGAATAATTCCCGCCAGCGCCCGCCGGATTCCCGGCGGGCGTCTTTTACGGAAGCACCAGATTTCGCCTGCCGGGCAGAATACGGTTTTCGTTGCGGATGCTGTCGGAATGTGGTATGATGAAAAAAACAGAAAAAGGAGTTTTTCTATGACCGCACTGCATGGATTTGAACAGACGCGGCAGCGCCGCATTGATGAGCTGGACGCTGTTCTGCATGAATATACCCACGCTGCCTCCGGTGCGCGGCTCTGCTGGCTCGAGCGGGAGGACGAAAACAAGTCCTTCTGCGCCGCCTTCCGGACGCTTCCGTATGACGACACGGGCGTTTTTCACATTCTGGAGCATTCCGTTCTGTGCGGCTCGAAGCAGTTCCCGGTCAAGGAGCCGTTTGTCGAGCTGATGAAGGGCTCCTTGAACACGTTCCTGAACGCGCTGACGTTCCCGGACAAAACCTGCTATCCCGTCGCAAGCCGCAACAGCCGCGATTTTCTCAACCTGATGCGCGTGTATCTCGACGCCGTGTTCTTCCCCAGCATCCACGAAAAGCCGGAGATCTTCCAGCAGGAGGGCTGGCATTATGAGCTGCACGACGGCGTTCTGACGCGCTCCGGCGTTGTGCTCAACGAGATGAAAGGTGCGTTTGCCGACGCGGACGAGCTGCTGATAAACGCCATGTCCCGTGCGCTGTTCCCGGACTCGCCCTACCGCTTCGTCTCCGGCGGCGATCCTGAGGCCATCCCGAGTCTCACCTATGAGGCCTTTACCGCCGCGCATAAGCGGTTCTATCATCCGGCCAACTCCTATCTGCTGCTCGACGGCAGCATCGATCAGGACGAGAGCTTCGCTCTGCTGGACGGCTATCTGTCACAGTTCGCAGCCATCGACCCGGACACGCAGATCCATGCCCAGCCGCCCGTCCGGGCGGAGCGCCGGACGATCGACTATCCGCTTCCCGCCGGAGAACCGATGCAGCAGCGCTGGAAGCTCGGCTGCGGCTACGTGATCGGGACGTATCAGGATGCGCAGACGCTCTTTGCTGCGCAGGTGCTGTCGGACGTACTCTGCGGCAGCAACCACGCGCCGCTGTGCCGCGCGATTCTGGAACAGGGCCTTGCCGAGGACGTGGTGCTCAGCTGCGACGAGCAGTGTATGCAGCCGAATCTTCTGCTGCGTGTGCAGAACTTCCGCGAGGCCGACCTGCCCGCCATTCAGGCGACGATCCGCGATACGCTGACCGCGCTCTGCGAAAACGGCCTTGACCGTGAGCAGATCGAGGCCTCGCTTGCGAGCTTCGAATTCAAGCTCCGCGAACGCGATTACGGCACGATGCCGCGCGGCCTGATTTTTGAGCTTGAGATCCTGTCCAGCTGGCTGTATGGCGGCGACCCCGCCGCCCGCCTGTGCTTCAGCGAGGTGTTCGACGATCTGCGCGCCGCCATCGGCACAGGATATTATGAGACGCTTCTGCGCCGCCTGCTGCTGGAAAATCCGCATACCGCCGAAATCCTCCTGCGCCCGTCGCAGACCTGCGGCCAGGAACGGCAGGAGCGCGAACGCGAGGCGCTGCAAAATACGCTTGAAACGCTGGACGAGGCGCAGCGCAGCCGAATTGTTGATGGGCAGGAGCGGCTTGCCGCGCTCCAGCAGGAGCCGGACAGCCCGGAAGCGCTGGCTGCGATCCCGCACGTGCAGCTTTCTGACCTGCCGCGCGACCCGGCCCCCATCCCGACGGAGACGGAGGCCGATGGCCGCCTTATCCTCCATGCCGTGCAGACCGACGGCATCGTCTATCCGACAGCCTATTTTGCAGCCGATGATCTGACGGAGGCGCAGCTTCCGTATATGTCCGTTCTTGACGCGGCGCTGGGCCAGCTCCCGGCGGGCGGCATGGACGCGCAGGAGCTTCAGAAGCAGCTGCGTCTGAAGCTCGGCAGTCTCACCGCGGCACTGTCGCCCTACAGCCAGTATCATGACCCGCAGAGCTACCGGCTCTATGCCGCCGTTTCGTTCAGCGCGCTGGAGGCCAGGCTCCCGGAGGCTGTGCGGCTGACGGCGCAGATCCTGACGCAGACGGATTTTTCTGACAAGACGAAGCTTCTGGAGCTGATCCGGCAGCAGCGCGACGGCCTGCAGCAGCAGATCGTCAACTCCGGCTCAAGCGCCGCGATGCTCCGCGCCTCCGCCGCCCTGAACGCGGCCAGTGCCTGCGCCGAGCGCTGCGCGGGCGTCAGCTACTATCGCTGGCTGCGGGAGCTGGAGCAGAATTTCGACGCAAGGGCGGACGAGCTGATCGAAACGCTGCGCGCGCTCTGTGAAAAGCTGTTTGTGACCGCGCGGATGCGCCTGTCCATCACCGGCGGCAGACAAAACGCCGAACCGGTACTGACCGGCCTGCGCGAAGCGCTTCCGACCGGCGCTGTACCCGGCGCACCGTGTCAGGCGCAGCTGCTGCCGATCCGTAAAGAGGGCATCGTGATCCCATCCGAGGTTTCGTTCACCGCTGTCTGCGGCAATGTCCACGCGTATTCCGGCGATCTGCGCATCGCCTGCCGTGCCGCCTCGCTCGGCCATTACTGGAACGAGATCCGCGTGCAGGGCGGCGCCTACGGCACGGGCCTGCTCGTGCGCGAAACGGGGCTTGTCCCCGCCTACACCTACCGTGACCCGGATTGCCGCCGTTCGCGCGGCGCGATCGGCCGAACGGCCGCATATCTCGAAGCCGCAGCCGCCTCCGGCGAGGCGCAGGACGTCAATATCATCGGCGCCATCAGCGACGCCGAGCCGCTGCTCTCGCCGCGCCTGCAGGGCGCTGTCGCGGACGCATGGCTCCTGAAGGGCATGACCATGGACGACCGCCGCCGTATGCGTCATGAGCTGCTGGACGCAGGCCCCGCGTCTCTGGCCGCCTGCGCAGGCCAAATCGGCAGCGCGCTGGATAGCGGCGTCGTCTGCGCCCTCGGCCCCCGGCCCCAGCTCGAAGCCTGCGGCGATCTGGAGCTGCAGGAGCTTTGAGAAAAAAATAAAAAAGGACTTGCATTTTGTCCCCGACTGTGCTACTATAATGTGGCGCTGAGGGAGCGCGGTACGCGCCGGTAGCTCAGTTGGATAGAGTGACTGGCTACGAACCAGTAGGTCGGGGGTTCGAGTCCCTTCCGGCGTACCAGAAAAGCAGTTGATTTCATTTTGGAATCAACTGCTTTTCTTTTTTGTGCTGCACTACCGCAGGAGCACAAAACGGCTCCCCTTATATGCAAGGGGAGCCGTTGGTGCATCCGTTTATCTGCTCGTTCAGACCATCCGATTGGACGGCAAAAACCGGATCAGCTCTTAACGGTGAACTTTGCGGAATCGAGCAGCTGGTTGCCGATGTAGATGGACAGGGTATAATCGCCGTCGGTCTGCGGGGTGCGCGGGAAGTAGCCGACGAACATATTCTTTTCCCACATATCCTTCCAGACCAGCACGGAGCTGGACGAATCGACGATCTTCCCGTCCGCGTCGCGGACGACAAGGTTGACCATGACCGTTCCGTCGGAGGAAGCGTCCAGATTGCTGCCCGCGTCCACGTCGAACGCGACCAGCTCACCCTTGGAGAATGTCGAGCGGCGCGTGACCAGATCGACATAGCGGAACGTCTCCTTATTCGGCTTGAGGAACAGGCCGGTGTAGGGGTCCTTGACGCCGTTGGCTGTGTAGGGATTATCCACATTGGCGGTCGTGAAGGTCAGCTCAGTTGTGCCGTCGAGCAGATCGCCGTTCTTCAGTGCCAGCGTGACCTTGTACGTCGCGCCGGGGTACATATTGTTGGCGGGGATGACGCAGGAATCCGTATCCGTTTCCAGCGTCTGCGGCTCGGCGTTTTCCACATCCTGAAGCGTGTAGGTCACGACCCAGCCGGATTCGGCGGGTTCTGTCTCGCAGACCCAGCTGAGGTTGACGTTGATCGTCCGGCCCGTCTCGTCCGTCTCATCGGAGGACTTGAAGTCCTTGATGTTCGTGACGGTCGGCGTGGCGTTCATCGTGTACCGGGAGAGCATCGTCGGCGCGGAGATCTCGATCTCGTATTCCGTGCCGGAGACGAGGTTTTCAAACGTCACGTTCGGGACGGTGACCTCCTTCGTTTCCTCGAAGCCGGCCTTGTCCGTGATGGTGACGACCCACTTTTCAGGCGCGTCGCCCTCATACTGCCACGTAAGCAGAGCGGAGGAGCTGGACGTCACGATGGATACGCTGTCGGGCACCAGATCCACGGTCGGCACCGTCGAAAGCGTCGCGGCGGTCGCGCCGGTCAGCAGTGTATTTTCGGGGGGAAGCAGCGTAAAGGTGTATTCCGAGCCGGACTGCAGATCGCTGATCACGACCGAATGGCCGGAGAAGGTGACAGTCTTGGCCTCGGCGCCCTCCGCCGCATACGAAAGCGTCCAGCTGTCGAAGTCGGGGCCGTCCTGAAGGATGAAGTTCAGCTCGGCCTGCGTGATGGAGATCGGCGTCGCCGTGAAGCTCAGGATCTTCGTTTCGGCGTAGGTCGAGGCGGTGGCGGAATAGGAGCCCGTCATCTTCTTGCCTTCCAGCGGGACGGCCTCGATCGTATACTGCGTGCCCGGCACGAGAGAATCAAACGTCATGGCTTCGCCCGCCGTAAAGGCCTTCCGGCTCTGGTTGCCGTAGGCGTCGGAGCAGGTAACGTCAAATGCGCCGCTGTCCTCGCCGGATTCGACCTGAACGGTCAGATAATCCGTGCCGATGTCCGTCACGGAGACGGAGTTGACGTGCGTGACAGACGGGACGATCACAAAGAACCATACCGCCGCCGCAATTGCAGCCAGTGCGGCCGCGCCAATGAAGACCGGCAGGATCCATTTTGGCGCGGACGCCTTTTTCTTCCGCCGCTGTCCGCGCGGGGGCAGATTGATCTTCAGCTCGTCCACCTCAGCGTCTTCGCTGGAGGAGCTGTTGTCCGCATCGTCCTCGGACGCATCCTGCGAATTTTCATCCAGATCAAGGGTGTTCCGGCCCGCCTCGCCGCGATGGACCTCGTCGATGATGGCGTTGAGCATGGCCGTGTCCGGTGAAAAGCTCTCCTTGAAATCGTCCGCCATCTGCTCGGTGTCGGCAAACTGGACCGGCTCGACCTCTTCTTCGGCGGAGGGGTCGATCTGCTCCGGCTCGCCCTCGATGGGCGGGACGATCAGCGCATCGGACGCCTCGTTGCGCTTGCCGTATTCCAGCAGCGCCTCCTGCAGCTCCTGCGGGGTCTGATAGCGGTCCTCGGGCTTGAATGCGCAGGCCTTCAGCAGAATGTCCGCCATTTCATAATCTGCGTACATGGGAGCCGGCAGCTGCTGGCCGGTCACGCGCAGCTTGTCTGCCGCGCGGGCAGACGTTTTTTCGTCCTCGAACGGGCCGTGGTTGCCGTTGTAGATGCGGTAGAGGATCATGCCGACAGAGTAGATATCGGTCGTCGGCTCGATCGTCCCAAGCAGGCTGAACAGCTCCGGCGCGGAGAAGGAGCTGAGCATATTTTCCGGCATCGAGCAGTATTTCAGCTCGTCGATCTTCGCGATGCCGAGGTCGCCCAGCAGATAGTGCCCCGAACTGCTTAAGTACACGTTCGACGGCTTGACGTTGCGGTGGATCAGCCCGGCCTCGCGCAGACTGCACAGCGCGCTGCACAGATCCAGACCCAGATTGACCGCGCCCGACTGCGTCATGGGCGTTTCGGCAAGCACCTCGGAGAGCGTCTGGCGGTATTCGGCCAGCAGATAAATTTCAAAGCCGACGCCGTCCTCCTTCGGCTCGATCTGGTAGCTGCGGTAGCAGCCGATGTTCGGACTGGCGGAAAGCTTTTCAAGCGTCTCGAGTTCCGATTGATAATCGGCGGCGACCTGCTTGTAATAATTCTGCGCGTCCTCGACCGTGGCCGCCGCGCCGGTGAACATCAGCGCGTCGACCTGCTTCTGCGATTCCGGGATGCAGATGTGCTTCAGATAATAGGACTGATTGCTTTTTGTGCTTTTGACAATATAGACAGACGTACCGCCGCGCACGCTGACACATTTGACGAGCTCCATGTTCGTCAGCAGCGGCGATATCATGTTCAGTTCTGGCAATTCGTTCGCCTCCTTTACAAACACATCTTTATTCTATGTCATTTTCATAAAAAATGCAATACAATATCTTGTCCCATCCACTTGGAATCTGTAACAATCTGTGATATACTGTCTCCTGAGTCTGAATAAACGCACCGCTCCGATGCCCAAAAGGCCGGAGCACAACAGTTGGAGGCCCATTTATGGAATTGAAAACCTGTGAATACTGCGGCACGGCATACGACGCGCGCCTGCGCCAGTGTCCGCTGTGCGGACGCACCGCGGAAGGCCCCGCGGCTCCCGCAGAGCCGGAGCGCACGTCCCCCGTGCCGGAAAAGTCCGCGCAGAGCGCCCCTGCGGAGCGTCCCGCGCCGGGCAGACGTCTGCGGCAGGATGCAGGCGCGCCGAAGGCAGCCAGAGGCTACGCGGGCAAGCGCCTGCGCACCGCGTCCGCGCCCCAGCCGTCCGACGCGCAGAGCGCACCCGGCGAAGCCGTCTACGCCATCCCCAAGTGGATGATGACCGTTCTGTGCGTGATCCTCGGCGCTGCGGTGCTGGGCGGCGCACTGCTGGCGTTCAGCCGCCTCGGCTGGTCGCCGCTGTACCGTGAGTCGACGCTCGAAGCGCCCGTGCAGCCCGCCGAGCCGGCGCAGCCGGACGAGAACCGCTACATGAACGAGGAGGACCAGAAGCACGACCAGACGCCCGAACCCGAGCAGAATGAGTCCAGCGTAAGCTGCACCAGCCTGACGCTTTCCGCCCCGACTGTGACCTTTGAGGAAGCGGGCCGCTTCTTTAACATCACCTTCACGCGCACCCCGGATGACTGCACAGAGCCCGTTGCGTTCTCGTCCAGCGACGAGACGGTCGCGACCGTCTCCGAGCAGGGCAAGATCATCGCCGTGAACGCAGGCTCCGCCGTTATCACTGCCCAGTGCGGTGAACAGACGGCCCAATGTCTCGTGACCTGCGACTTTGCCTATGTCGGAACCGGAGCGGCGGAGGGCGACCCGGCAGAGCTGGCACTGAACAAGGATGATCTGACGTTCATGAACGCGGGCGAGCAGTACACCCTTTCCGTGACCGGCGCGCCGGACGGCGCAAAGATCACGTGGCAGAGCAGTGATGAATCCATCGTCACCGTCTCCGAAAACGGCGTCCTGACCGCAAAGGGCAAGGGTACGGCGACGGTAAAAGCCGCCGTCGACGACAGTGAGCTGACCTGTATCGTCCGCTGCAATTTTGAGGACAGGAGCGGCGAAGGCGAGTGCACCATCAGCAACAGCGACGTCACCATGGGCGTCAAGGGCGAGACGTTCCAGATCTCCCTGCGCGACGCAGACGGCAATAAGATTACCGGCCTTCTGTGGGTGTCGAGCGACCTTTCCGTCTGCTCGGTCGACGGCACCGGCGTGGTCAAGGCCGAGGGCAATGGCACAGCCTATGTCTCCACGACCTACAACGGCGTCACCTACCAGTGCATCGTGCGCTGCAACATCAAATAAATAATTATGCACAAAACAGCCGGACGCGGGAATTCCCCGCGTCCGGCTGTTTGAATCAGGAGCACCCAAGGCTCCCCTTATCGTGCGGGGCACGACAAGGGGAGCCTTCAGTGAACCATCGACTGAACTCAGGCTCGCTTCAGATCGTCTCGACCTTGATCAGATTCGTATTGCCCGACGTGCCGGTGGTGTTGCCGCCAGTCATGACGACGTTGTCGCCCGGCTGCAGATGCATGGCTTTTTTCGCTGCGCGCAGCGCGTTATAGAACAGCACGTCCGTCGATGTAAACGTTTCCTCGCACAGAACCGGCTGCACGCCCCACGAGAGTGCCAGACGGTACCACACACGCTCGTTTGTCGCCATGCCGATGATGTCCACTGGCACGCGGAAGCGCGAGACCATCCGCACCGTCGCGCCGGAAAGCGAGCTGACGACGATGGCCTTCGCGTGGATGTCGCAGGCCATGCAGCACGTTGCGTGCGAGATCGCGTCGACCATGTTCTTGATCTGGAACGCCTCGGCGCGGAACAGCGGCTCATAGTCGATATGCTTTTCCGTTTCCTCCACGATCTCGGCCATGGTCTGCACAGTTCTGACCGGATATTTGCCCGCCGCCGACTCACCGGAGAGCATGACGGCGCTCGTGCCGTCATAGACCGCGTTGGCAACGTCGGAAATCTCCGCCCGCGTCGGGCGCGGATTGTGGATCATGGATTCGAGCATTTCCGTGGCCGTAATGACGCGCTTGCCGAGCAGACGGCACTTGGTAATGAGATACTTCTGGATCGCAGGCAGCTCCGCAAACGGAACCTCCACGCCCAGATCGCCCCGGCCGATCATAATGCCGGAGCACGCCTGACAGATCTCTTCCACGTTGTCAATGCCGGTCTGGTTCTCGATCTTGGCGATGATCTCCACGTCCCTGCCGCCGTGCTCGTCCAGAAACCGCCGCACGTCCAGCACGTCCTGCTTCCGCGAGATGAACGACGCCGCGACAAAATCAATGCCGTTCTGAATGCCGAACAGCAGATCATCCTTGTCCTGCTCGCTCAGATAGACCTGTTCGAGTACCTTGTGCGGGAACGACATGCTCTTGCAGTCCGAAAGCTCGCCGCCCGTCACGACGCGGCAGTGAATTTCTGTCCCCTCGATGTTCTCTACCTCAAAAATGACCAGCCCGTTGTTGACCAGCACCGTATCGCCCACGGAAAGATCGTTTGCCAGTCCTGCATAGCTGACGGAAACGATCGTCTCGTCGCCGTCGACCTGACGCGTCGTGAAGGTGAACGGATCGCCGTCCTTCAGCGTGATCTTCTTATTTTTGAACGTGCGGATGCGGTATTCCGGCCCCTTGGTGTCGAGCATGATGGCGATGGGCAGCTCCAGCTCGCGCCGCACCTTGCGGATCATGTCAAATTTCTGCTGGTGCTCCTCATGCGTCCCGTGCGAAAAGTTCAGGCGCGCGACATTGAGCCCCGCCCGGCACATTTCCGCAAATACCTCCTCCGAGCTGCTGGCCGGGCCGATGGTACAGACGATCTTCGTTTTTCTCATATGAAATTCCCCCTATAAAACAGAACGGCAGAACCATGGTCATGGTTCTGCCGAAAGCTATGCACGCTCCGATGCGAATAGAACGCCTCCCGGCGCCTATGACAGACTCCACCGCTCGCACCGACCGCATTTTAGCACAGCACATTGCCGCTGTCAATTCGCAAGAATTACTGATTATGGGATTTTTCACGCTTCCTGCGCCGTTCAATTTGACGGTGCAGCAGGCTCAGCGCGTCGGAAAGGGAGCCGATTGCGTCCATTAACCCCGAGGAAACGGCCTCTTCGCCGTATAATACCGTACCGACGTCCGTTGCGATCTCATCTGTCGCCATCATATAGCGCAGGAAGTCCTCGCGGGAGATATGCGAATTCTTTGTCACGAAATTTACGATCTGCTCCTGGATCTGATTGAAATACTGATACGTCTGCGGCGCACCGACCACAAGCCCCGTCATGCGCACCGGATGCACGGTCATGCTGGCTGTTGGGACAATCAGGCTTTTCTTAGCTGACACTGCCAGCGGAATGCCGATGGAGTGCCCGCCGCCCAGCACCAGAGAGACGGTGGGTTTTTTCATCCCCGCGATCAGCTCCGCAATGGCAAGCCCCGCCTCGATATCCCCGCCGACCGTGTTGAGGAGGAGCAGCAGCCCGTCAATTTCCTCGCTTTCCTCCACGGCCGCGAGCAGGGGAATGACGTGCTCATATTTTGTCGTCTTGATGTTCTCCGGCAGCGCCTGATGGCCCTCGATCTGTCCAATGATCGTCAGCGTGTAGATCGTCCCCCGCGCCGTTTTCGTCGTCGACGCGCCAAGATCGATCAGCTCCTGCCGCGCCTGTTCTTCCTTCTTTGCTTCACCCATATTCATGTGCTCCTGTCTGTGTAAGATTAGCTATCCCGTAGGGGCCGACGACTCTGTCGGCCCGAGCAGCAGGCAGAGATTTTTCGGAAATTCAGGGCGAATCCGCAAGCGCTTGCCTTTTTCAATGTAGGGGCCGATGCCCACATCGGCCCGCTGGGAAGTTGCGAATTCGCCGAAGATTACCGTAAAAATGGTGTATTCTTCCGGGCCGATGTAGGCATCGGCCCCTACAAATGATCTCCGAGAGATACAGATAGTTTAAACGCATTTTCACAAATCATGCGTGCGCGTTTTGCTCCTTGCCAGAAACGCGGAAATCAGGTATAATGGCCGTGAAAGAGGGGCTTCCAAATGACAAAAACCAACGTGATGCGCCTGCTCGACGCGGCGAAAATTCCATACCGCGCAGCAGAATATGAGGTTGACGAGAACGACCTGAACGGGATGCACGCCGCCGAGGGCATCGGCATGCCGCCGGAGCAGATCTTCAAAACGCTCGTCGCGAAGGGCGAGCGCGGCGGCTATGCCGTGTTCTGCATCCCGGTCTGCTGTGAGCTGGACCTGAAAAAAGCGGCCAAGGCGGCCCACGACAAAAAAATCGAGCTCATTCATGTCAAAGACCTGCTGGCCACGACCGGCTATATCCGCGGCGGATGCAGCCCCATCGGCATGAAAAAGCCGTTCCCGACCTACATCGACGAGACGGCTCAGCTCTATGATGAGATCGGCGTTTCCGCCGGCTGCTGCGGCTGCCAGGTGCTGCTCGACCCCATGCGGCTTACGGATTATGTAAACGCCACCCTGTGCGACCTGACCGAATAGCGAAAGGAGGCCCGCCATGAAGCGCTATTACCGCAAAA
>OHSG01000892.1_pt1 | contig 12979 bp, 10 predicted proteins | sample 1578601 | NCBI WGS metagenome assembly OHSG01 (sample SAMEA3879534, study PRJEB24766) | human gut metagenome | biome: human-associated habitat; feature: feces | place: USA | collected 1985/1987
GGCAGAAGAAGGGCACAGAGAAGCTTGCTCCTGTCATCTGTGCCCACGCTGAGGCAGAAGAAGGGCACAGAGAAGCTTGCTCCTGTCATCTGTGCCCACGCTGAGGCAGAAGAAGGGCACAGAGAAGCTTGCTCCTGTCATCTGTGCCCACGCTGAGGCAGAAGAAGGGCACAGAGAAGCTTGCTCCTGTCATCTGTGCCCACGCTGAGGCAGAAGAAGGGCACAGAGAAGCTTGCTCCTGTCATCTGTGCCCACGCTGAGGCGGAAGAAGGGCACAGAGAAGCTTGCTCCTGTCATCTGTGCCAACGCTGAGGCAGAAGAAGGGCACAGAGAAGCTTGCTCCTGTCTCCTGTGCCCACGCTGAGGCAGAAGAAGGGCACAGAGAAGCTTGATCCTGTCATCTGTGCCCACGCTGAGGCAGAAGAAGGGTACAGAGAAGCTTGCGCCTGTCCCCTGTGCCCACGCTGAGGGGGAAGAAGGGTACAGAAGGAGTTCGCCTAGCCGGCGGCAACCCTACGTTAACAATGCAAGTATAATACTGCATGGAAAATGTTAATGAAATCTCGACCGTACCCCATCCCGTATCCGGCAGATCCCGGTATAGACTCCGGCCCCGCAGTAGGGCATCAGCAACAGGCTGTAAGAGAAGATATACCGCGAATTGGCTTCCCAGAAGGTGTGGAACAGAAAACCTCCCAGTACGGCAATGAGGCCGACGTAGATGTAGAGTCGGTCCGCGCCATGCCAATCCGCGCCATGCCGGTCCGCGCCATGCCGATCCGCGCCATGCTGATCCGCGCCATGCCGATCCGCGCCATGACGATCCGCGCCATGCCAATCCGCGCCATGCTGATCCGCACCGAGCTGATCCGCATCAAGCTGATCCGCCATGTGGTCCGCAGTGCACCCTGCGGTATGCCCCGCCGTTTGGTCAGCCATGTGCCCGACAACTTTGGACTTCCGACGTTTCTTAAGACTGTCGATACAGAACACCAACACGCCCAGATACAGAACATTCTGCCATGCATTGCACCATTCGATATATCCCCCACTGAGAGAACCTTCATAGACTTCTTTAAAAAATGCACTCCGTCCTCCGTAGGTAGCCAGGGTAGCCTGTCGGCTGGCATAGGTGCCGTCCGCCCACTGAGATAAATGTTTGTGAAGATAGAAGTCCGCTGTGTAGCCGGGATGTTCCCGGAAATAGGTCAGGCGCTCGTCGATCGCCAGACGGCTGATCTCGTTGGCGATAGCAGTATCCATGCCGGCGGTATCGTAAGTATCGATATTGAAGCCGTTATACCAGCCGCAGCCGCGGGAAGCTTCCTGCATTCCCATGGCGAGATAGGACATGGCGGTGACTCCGGAGCTTAACGTATTACCCGCCTTTTTCTCATAACATTTCTGTATCAGCGGCAGAATCCCCACAGAAGTAACAGCAAGACATACCGCCATGATGAGCAGTCCCAGACGCATCTTACCGTTCCGCCCCGGACGCAATGCCTCGAACAACAGCACCAGCAACACTGCGATCACAGGGATCAGTGAATTCTTGCGCAGCATCACAGACAGTGTGAGGAACAGGATACTGCCGAAGCCTGTGAAAAGTATCTGACGGAGCATGCGGGGGACGTAATCGTAGGCGGTGACTGAGGGCGCATCATTTCGGGAGACGTTGTCCCGATAGGAACTGTCCGGAGAGGAGCTGCCCAGCAACCGCAACAGCAGATACCATCCCACCGACAATGCAGTGAAGGAAGGAATTTCGCCGTAGACGAAGGAGCTGTACATGATCATGGGCAGGTTACAGCATACCAAGACGAGATAACAGCAGGAGATCTTCTTGTACTTCTCCGGCCACAGATATTGCAGCGACAGATATTGGAACCAGATCGCCCCACACAACAGACAGACATAGACCAGCTTGATAAAGTGCCAGGCCGGTACGGACAGGCCGGTGAGATTCCAGATCCGGAGCAACAGCTCCAAAAAAGCCATCAGCCCGATCTGCTGTGGATAATAAGACAGATAAGAAACGGTGGGGTGGATAATATCAGTATTTCCCAGGATCCACTCCGCAGCCGCATTGTATACAGACAGAGCATCCGCTGCGGGAACCGTGCGTCCGAAGAGGATTAGCAGGATACCAAGCCCAAATACAAAGGTCAAAGTAAAAACGAGCAGTCCGCGACGGAATTTCTCTCCTATTTTTTCATACAGATACAGACATCCGCAAAACAGTAATCCGAAGCCTGCCAGCTCCAACAGATTCCACAGGAGATTGTCCGGACGCAGCAGAACCTGCTGGGTCTCCATATTGTCGGCATAACAGGTCGTGAGAAAGCTGCCGGCGAACAGCAGCATGGAAAGCAACAGTGTCAGAAGCATGACAATGTTAAGCCCCAGACGGTAAATGATATTGCAACAAGATCTGTTCTGAGATCCACTCATGGAAACAATTCCTCCGTAACCACAACAATTAAATTTAATTATGCAAGCATATTGGCTCACTTGCGCTCATTGCATTATAAGCTCACGAATTCGTGCTATCGCACTTTACATCCTGCTTCGCAGGATATTCGTTCGCTAATGAGCCCAGAAAAACAAATGTCTGCTTCGCAGCCACTTGTTCTTCCTTGAGGCTCATTATATCATAGCTTTTGCCCGCCCCCAAGAAAAATACGCGGGAAAAAGCAAAAATAGTGGCTGTAATGGAACAAGCGTGGTACAATAAACTTTGTATAAGCACTTTTAACACGCAGAGATAAGAGGAATGGAAAATGGATAAAATTGCAGTACTGATCCCTTGCTACAATGAAGAGAAGACGATCGCCAAGGTGGTATCCGATGTGAAAAAGTTCCTGCCGGAGGCGGTGACTTATGTATATGACAATAATTCCACCGACCGTACCGTGGAACTGGCAACGGAAGCGGGAGCGATCATACGTCATGAATATGCCCAGGGAAAGGGAAACGTGATCCGCAGAATGTTTCGTGAGATCGATGCGGAATGCTATCTTATGATCGACGGAGACGACACGTATCCTTTGGATTGTGCCCGGGAGATGGTGGCAAAGGTTCTGGAGCATCAGGCGGATATGGTGGTGGGAGACCGCCTGTCGTCTACTTATTTTACGGAAAATAAGCGGCCGTTTCATAATTTCGGCAACAGTCTGATGCGTGCGGGGATCAACGGCCTGTTTCATTCCGATATCAAGGACATCATGACCGGTTATCGCGCGTTCAGTTATGAATTCGTGAAGACATTCCCGGTATTCTCCAAAGGATTTGAGATCGAGACGGAGATGACGATCCATGCGGTGAACTATAACATGCAGGTAGAGAATGTGGTGGTGGAATATCGTGACCGTCCCCAGGGCAGCGAGTCCAAGCTGAATACTTACAGTGACGGTTTCCGCGTGATCCGCAAGATGCTGCAGCTGTATAAAAACTATAAACCCATGCATTTCTTCGGCATGCTGGCATTTTTGCTGGCAGCAGTGTCGGTGATATTGTTTGTTCCGGTATTTTTGGAGTATCTGAATACGGGACTGGTGCCGAGATTCCCGACGCTGATCGCCTGCGGATTCATTCTGCTGGCGGGGATCCAGTCGTTTTTCTCCGGTATGATGCTGGAAGTTATGGCGGCCAAGGACCGGAAGGATTTCGAGTATCGTCTGAACCGTGTGCATGGGGAACATCAGGAACGTAAAGGATGATAATATGCAGGAGAAGAGAATACTTCCCAGACGCAGAGGCGGTGTGCTGCTTTGCGTTCTGGGATGTCTGTTTGTATTTTTCGTAAAAACAGAAAAAGATCTGGCGGCTGCGGGCAATCTCCTGTGGACGGCCGGATATGTGGGGAGCACTCTGCTGTGGACCGTGCTTTTGGGATGCTTTCTGGGTGTGATCGGAACGTTTGTGGTCTATCGTGTGGCAGAGCGGCCGGCACCAGAGGGTGACTGCAGCGGTGGAAGGAACGGTGCCGGTAAAGACAATGCCGTGTTCTGCAGATCTGCCGCGTGGATACAGAACCGCTCCGGGGCACAGGTGTTTTTCGGAAGTCTGTTATTGTTATGCCTTGCATGGCTTCCGGTATATCTGGCATATTACCCGGGAATCTGTGCTTATGATGCACCGGTACAGACCGGACAGATCGTGGAGCATTATTATTTTGATCATCATCCGATCGTGCACACGTTGCTTTTACATGGGATGCTGTGGCTGGGAACGCAGCTGTTCGGGAGTATGAATGCCGGAATGGCACTGTACACTGCGCTGCAGATGCTGCTGCTGGCGGGCAGCATGTCCTACGGTGTGCTGGTATTGCACAGACGGCAGGTGGCGGCAGGCTGGCAGATCGTGATGCTGCTGCTTGGAATGTTTTTCCCGTTCCACTGGTATATGAGTGTCAGCATGACAAAAGATACGGTATTCAGTGCTTTTTTACTGCTGCAGCTGATCAGTCTGACGGATCTGTTGCTGGAGGACCGCAGGGAATGGCGTCCCGGAGTCCGGGATCTGCTGTTTTTTATCGGAACAGTGGGAATGATACTGTTTCGCAATAACGGAAAATATGCTATGATTGTACTATTAGCATTTCTTTTTCTGGCAGTATGCTTTGGAAAAAGAGCGAGGAAGCTCTGGGGGAGACTGTTTACGGTAAGTGTGGCAGCTTTCTGTATAGGGCTTTTTGTGCTGTCCGCAGTGTTCTCCGCAACGCACGCGGAACAGGGAGACAGGAGAGAGATGCTGAGTATGCCGATCCAGCAGATGGCCCGCTGCATGATCTACCACGGAGGAGTGGGAGTACTCCCTGCGGATGACGGTACCATGTCGGAGCAGGATCGGGCACTGGTGAATGATTTTATATTGGATGAGGCTTACAGGGATTATGATCCCGGCATCGCGGATCCGGTAAAGCGACATACCAACACGTATGTGGTGCGTTATCGCTCGGGAGATTTCCTGCGGACCTATTTTCATCTGCTGAAAGCTTATCCCGGAGATATGATCAATGCCGCACTGGCAGTGGATGCAGGATTTTTATCTCCCTTTGATGTCACCCATGCGGCGGTGAATGAAGTGCAGGGGAGAGAGGGCCTCGGATATATACAGACACGATGGGAAGAAGATACCCTGAACAACAGAGGGATCTACAAAGACAGCAAATGGCCGGGACTGTATGACCGCCTGGAGACATGGGCGGACGGGAACGGTTATCTGGAGCTTCCGGTACTGAAATATCTGTTCGTGCCAGGCAGTTATCTGTGGCTGTATCTGGCGCTGGCGGCGATACTTGTGATCGTGGACAGAAAGCGATACTGTCTGCCACTGGCGGTGATCGCCGGATATTATGGGACGATGCTGTTAGGCCCCACGGTGCAGATGCGATATGTCTATCCGGTGATGCTGGCACTGCCGTATCTGGTGGCGCTGATGTGCGGAACAGGCCGGAAGACGGAAAATGAGAAAACAGAGACAGAGATAAAACAGAGACAGAGATAAAACAGGGACAGAGATAGGATAGAGAAATGGACAAACTGATCATAGGAGCAGGGCTGTATGGATTGTATGCGGCGCTGTATTGTGCAAAAAGAGGGCAACAGGTAGAGGTGCTGGAGATGGAAGAGGCTCCTTTTACCAGAGCCACATATATCAATCAGGCCCGGGTACACATGGGATATCACTACCCGAGGTCTCTATCTACGGCCATGAAATCCGCCGGATATTTCAAGCGTTTTACAGAGGACTATTCCTTCTGTCTTCATACCGCGTTTCAACAGATTTATGCCACTTCCGCTCATTTTTCCTGGACGGATGCGGCGGAATTTTTGAAGTTCTGCCGGGATGGCGGGATTCCCTGTAAGGCGCTTCCTGTGGAAGAATATTTCCAGCCGGGGCTGTGCGACGGAGCTTTTCTCACCGAGGAGTATACCTACGATGCCCATATCCTGCGGGATCATCTGATGGAGGAGATCGCGAAATATCCGGGAGTGAAGCTGCACTTCGGGCGGCAGATCACAGAGATCGTAAAACAATCAGACTGCTATGAGATCACCGCATTGCATGAGGGCCATAGAGAGGTATACCGGGCACCGTTTGTGCTGAATGCCACTTACGCTTCCGTGAATCAGGTGCTGGAAAAGGTAAAGGGAGTCACGGCAGAACCCTTCGGACTGAAGTATGAATTATGTGAGATCATCCTGTGCAAAACAGGTGACAAGCTCAGGGACATCGGATTTACAGTAATGGATGGACCGTTTTTCTCCATTATGCCTTTCGGCAGGACGGGATATCATTCCCTGACTTCGGTGACTTTTACACCACATAAGACAAGCTACGATGCTACACCGCAGTTCTCCTGCGTGGGGGCGGACGGCAATATCTGCAGAGGCGGCTGGCTGGGGAATTGCAACGACTGTCCCGGCAGACCGGAGAGTGCATGGGAGTATATGTCTACGCTGGCGAGAAAGTATCTGCGGGAAGAATATAGCTTCAGTTATGAGAAGTCACTGTTCTCCATGAAGCCGATCCTGAAGGCTTCGGAGATCGATGATTCGAGACCTACCGTGATCCGGGCATTATCCGAGAGCCCCACCTTCATCAGCGTCTTATCCGGCAAGATCAACACGGTATATGACCTGGATCCTTTTTTAGATTAGGATAACCATTCCGAGAGATTATAAATAATAGATATAGGGGAAACGTTATGGAGAGAACCGCAATCCTGAATAAAGAGAAAAATTTTGTATCCTGCGTGCTGTATCTGCACAACGATGGTGCGCACATCCGTGATTTCCTGAATACGGTCTGTGGCACCATGGAAGAACATTTCGAAAAATATGAGATCGTCTGTGTGAATGACTGCTGCATGGACAATACCATCGAGGAGATCCATCGATTTCTGGAAGAAAGCAGAGGAAATCATGTGGTGAGCATGATCAATTTAAGCTTTTATCAGGGAGTCGAGATGGCCATGAATGCCGGAAGAGACCTGGCAGTGGGAGATTTCCTGTTCGAATTCGACAGATGCCTGCCGGATTTTGAGCCGTCACTGATCATGGATGTTTATTACAGAGCGCTGGAAGGCTATGATGTGGTGGCAGCCGCTCCGGGGAGAGATGTGGCACTGACCTCGCGGCTGTTCTATGCAGTATATAATCTGGGAAGCCGTAATACCCATAAGCTGCGTCAGGAGAGATTCCGTATCATATCCCGCCGCGCAGTGAACCGTGTGAATCAGATGAATGCGTACATTCCTTACCGCAAGGCGATGTATATGAATTGCGGACTAAGGGCGGATACGCTGGTCTATGAGAATAAAAAGAAGGCAGGCAGTGCCAGGAACCGGGAGGAGCGCAGTACCCGCAGCAGTCTTGCACTGGATACGCTGATCATTTTCACCAATGTCCTGGAGAAGTTCTCTATGCTGGTGAGTGCGATCCTGTTCTCTGTGATGATGATCATGTTTGCCTGGATCGTGTATTCGATCTTCAGCACGGTACGTCCCGTGGAAGGCTGGATGAGTCTCATGACGCTGATATCGTTTGGATTTTTCATGATGTCCGTCATGCTGACGTTGATCTTCAAATATCTGTCCGTGATCTTGAATATGAGCTTTAAGAGACAGCACTACGTAATCGAAGGAGTGGAAAAACTGACAAAATGATGTTTACGATTATTTTTCCGGTACTAAATGAACGTCTGCGCTTAGAGAACGGTGTGACCCGCACGGTGGAATATCTGCAAAGCATTGCTTTTGAAGACTATGAGATCATTATCGTGGATAACGGTTCCGAGGATGAGACACCGCAGATCGCAGAAAAGCTGTGTAAAAAATATGATAAAGTAAGATATGAGAGGATCAATGTCCGCGGTGTGGGTGCGGCATTCCGCAGAGGTGTGGAAGTAAGCCACGGCGATGTGGTAGGCTATATGGACATCGACCTTTCCACCAATATCAGGCATCTGGGAGAGGCGATTCATCTCTTCGAGACGCAGCCCGAGATCCAGTATATCAACGGCAGCCGTTTTGCCAGAGAATCCGATACCAGGGGCAGAAAATGGTACCGCAGGATCACGTCGCAGGGACTGTTGATTCTGTTAAAGCTGTTCTTACGGATGAAATCCACGGATGCTATCTGCGGATTCACGTTTGTCCGCAGAGAGACGGCACTCTCACTGATCGAGGGCTGCAGCCGGGATAACGGATGGTTCTACATGATCGAATTCCTGCTCCGGGCGGAGAAAAGAGGCGTGACCATACTGGATTATCCGGTGGAGTGGCAGGAAGACTATAATACTACCGTTAAGGTATTCAAGACGATCTGTAATTATCTGGTACAGATCGCAAGGTTATTCAACGAGTTTTATATTAAGAAGCATATATAAGATGCCGGATAATCCCGGTGAAAGATTGAAAATAAGAGAAGAAATGTACATCGTGCGAGTTTAGAAACGATGTAAATGAAATGACAACAGGTAAGAGAGAAGGACAAAAAATGGCACATATTAAGAGAATCGATCTGACGAGGGATGTAAAAGCCCATGAAGATGCTTACAGAGAAGCTATCGAGAAGGTATGTCGTGAGACAGCTTTTTCCGGAGGCAAATATGCAGATGCATTTGACAAGGAATTTGCTGCTTACGTGGGCAGTAAATATGCCAGCGGTGTGAACAACGGTACTTCCGCATTGCATCTGGCGATGCTGGCGCTGGGCGTAGGCCCCGGAGATGAGGTCATTGTTCCTGCCAATACTTATATCGCGACAGCATGGGGCGTCAGCTATACGGGAGCCACGCCGGTGTTCGCAGATTGTACGCCGGATACCTGGGAGATTGATCCTTCCGTGCTGGAAGCGAAGATCACGGAGAGGACGAAGGGAATCATCGGTGTCCATCTCTATGGCCAGCCCTTTGATTATGCAGGCGTGCGCGAGATCGCAGACCGTCACGGACTGTTCGTGGTGGAAGATTGCGCACAGGCCCACGGGGCACAGTTTGAGGGGAAAAATGTGGGAACCCTGGGAGATCTGGCATGCTTCAGCTTCTATCCGGGCAAAAACCTCTATGCTTTCGGAGAAGGCGGAAGTGTCACCTGTGAGAAGGAAGAGTACTATAAGCATATCGACCGCCTGAAAAATCAGGGCTGCGATGTGCGTTATTATCATGATGAGATTGGATATAATTATCGACTGGAGGGACTGCAGGGTGCGGTATTGAGCGTCAGCCTGAAATATCTGCCGGAGTGGACGAAGAGACGTCAGGAGATCGGACACCGCTATATCCGGGAGATCACGAATCCTCTGATCACCATGCAGCATCATCCGGAGAACACCACACCGGTGTTCCACCTGTTCGTCATCACGGTGCCGGATCATGAGGAATTTATCCGCTATATGGCAGATCATGATGTGGAGTGCAACATGCACTATCCGGTTCCCTGTCATTTGCAGAAGGCATATACGGATCTGGGATATCAGCCGGGAGACTGCCCCAATGCGGAATATCTGGCAGCACATTGTGTGACACTGCCTCTGTTCCCCGAGATGCGGGAGGATGAGATCCGGAGAGTCATCGAGCTGTGCAATGCTTACAGACAGTAAGGAGATCACAATGCAGACCGTAACAGCAGAAAATAAAACATCGAAAAATAAAACATCGGAAGCAATTTCTGAGAACTACCGGGATACGCAGGCCGGGATCTGTCTGCGCCTCATGACCCATGAGGATACGGACCGGATCGTGGCATGGCGTAACAGCGATGCCGTGCGCAAAAATTTTATCTATCAGGAGCTTTTTACCAGACAGTCTCATGAGCACTGGATCCGGACCCATGTGGAGACCGGAGATGTGGTGCAGATGATCATCTGCGATCTGGAAGGGGATACTCCCCTCGGATCTGTGTATATCCGGGATATTGACAGACATCACAATAAGGCGGAGTACGGAATCTTCATCGGGGAAGAGAGCGCCAGAGGCCGCGGAATCGGCACGGCGGCGGCGAAGCTGATGCTACGGTACTGTTTTGAGAAGGAAAAGCTGCACAGAGTCTACCTGCGGGCATTGTCGGAGAACCTGCAGGCCATCCGAAGCTATGAAAAGGCAGGATTCGCCAGAGAAGGACTGTTAAGAGACGATGTGTGTATTGACGGTGTGTACCGGAATATTGTCTGGATGGCAGCCGTGAATCCGGCAGATTAAGAAGGAGCAAGCAACAGAAAATGGACAGAATAAAAAAAGTAAGTTTTGTGATCCCCTGCTACCGTTCGGAGCATACGCTGCCCCATGTAGTTACGGAGATCCGCGAAAAAATGCAGGAACTGACACAGTATACGTATGATATTTTTCTGGTGAATGATGCATCACCGGACAATACCATGGAAACGATCCGGGATCTGTGTGAAAAATACGATAATATCAAGGGCATCGGCTTCGCCAGGAATTTCGGACAGCATGCGGCATTGATGGCAGGACTACGGCATTCCGACGGAGATTATGTGGTGTGCCTGGATGATGACGGACAGACCCCCGCCGATGAAGTGGATAAGCTGCTAAATAAGCTGGAGGAAGGCTTTGATGCTGTCTATGCCAGTTATGAACACAAGCAGCATTCCGCATTCCGGAATCTGGGCAGCAAGGTCAATGAGCTGATGACGCGGATGATGTTAAACAAGCCTGCGAATCTGTATATTTCCAGCTATTTTGCGGTGAAGCGGTTCGTGGTGGAGGATATGATCCGCTATGAGAATTCGTATCCTTATGTCATCGGACTGGTGCTCCGTGCCACGAAAAACATTACCAACGTGCCGGTGTGTCACAGAGAGCGGGAAGAGGGCAATTCCGGTTATACGCTCAAGAAGCTGCTGGGATTATGGTTCAACGGATTTACGGCATTTTCCGTGAAACCGCTGCGGATCGCCACTTCTCTCGGTGTGGGCTTCGCAGGACTGGGTTTTCTCTATGGAATCTATACGATCATCAAGAGACTGGTGAATCCCAATGTCCCTATGGGCTTCAGCGCATTGATGGCGGCACTGGTATTTTTCGGCGGCATGATCATGATCATGCTGGGACTGATCGGAGAATATGTGGGACGTATCTACATCAGCATGAATAATTCTCCCCAGTATGTGATCCGTGAGCGAATCGGACTCGGAACAGATGAGGACCCGTGAGTCTGAATAGGTAAATATAAAGTGAAAAACGAAATAAAAGATTTTGAACAGAAGGGTAAGACAAGACCATATGAAAAATACACGTTTTGTAAATTGGTGGAAACAGGACAAACGTTATATTACCTTACTTAAGGCGGTACTTATGGCACTGCTTCCGCTGGTATGCTGTCTGATCCGGACGGCGGCAGAGGGGAGAAGCATCGGCCAGGTCTATTTGCCTTCTTCGGAATGGAATGATGAATTATTCTATTTTAAACAAGTGGAAGGCATTGTGAATTACGGATTTCCCATGGGGTATTTCGGGTTTAACGAAAGCCATGCGCTGCAGCTGTCTTTCGCAGCCTGGAGTCCCGTGCTGGTATTCCCCTGGATCCTGTGGGGACTGGTGTTCGGCTGGAATCTGCTGTCACCGGTGATCTGCAACATTGTTCTGATGACGGTTACGATGTTCGTATTTGTCTGGCTGGTAAAGCCGACCTGGAAGCAGCTGGGGATCCTGACGGTTTTGTTTGGACTGTATTCGTTATTCGTAAGATACATGCTCTCCGGTATGCCGGAAGTCATCTGTTTCAGTATGCTGATCCTGTTCTATGGTCTGGCAATGAGCTATCTGCAGAAAGAGAGTAAAGGCAAGCTGATCGCTATGTTTGTGATCTCTGTGCTGCTTGTGCTGATGCGGCCGTATATGTTATTGTTCCTGGCGCTTGCCTGCTTTTTCTGGATCCGGGAGGATCGAAAATGGGGGAGCATCGGATCTGTGATCGTGGTGGCAGTGACGGGAATCCTGTATGTGCTGATCAAACATTACCTGGGTGCGGAATATTTTACACCGTTGTTTTATACCGACTGGATCACGACGTTCTTCACGGATGGGATCGGTGCCGGTTTCCGTAACTTTTTCGGGACGTTACATTGGAAAGGACTGGAATTTGTCAGACATTGTATCGCCGGGGCGCAAAGCGGTCTGGCTTCGGGAGCCTTTTTTGACGGCTATCTGATCCTGCTGGGAATCCTGGCAGTGAACAGTATCTGTGACCGGAACAGACTGCGCAGGGCTGTCCGTGCGGAGAAGATCGTCATGGAACCGGCAGACGAAGCTGTTCGTACGGCGGTTTTCGGAAAATACACATTGACGGAAGAACAGAAAAAGAAGTTAACGAACCAGCTGATCATAGAAGTGCATTTTGCACTGAGCCTGATCGCGATGTTATTCGCACATCTTTTGATGTATAAGATGACAGAGGGCAGCAAGCATTTTCTGACCTTTATCGCAGCGGGAATTTTTATTGTTAGCATGCTGGAGACAAAATATTATAAAAAAGCGGTGCTTTTGGGAGCGGCTTTTCTTTACCTGTACAGCTATAAAGCAGTGGAACCGTATGATTATCAGGTCCCCTATGTGACGCAAGGACGACAGGAACAGATTGCATACTGGAGTGAGGTTTTTGCAGAAAAAGTGTCTGTGGATACAGAACAGGTTCCGGATTATAAAAATGTGGTGATCTGGACGTTGGGAGATGTGACAGAGGAAGGAAATCAGAGCCTGAAATGGCAGCTGTTATACGGTACGCCCAAGGGATTTGGCATCAGCTGCTGTGAATTTCAATATGTTTCGGAACACCTGACGGAGCTTGAGAGCCGTTATGTTGCCACAGTAAGCGGCGGAATTATTGATGGAATGTGTCAGGCACAGGGGTATGAAGAACTCGGGCGCGATGCGGATATGGTACTGTATCAAAGATACTAGTGTGAAAGAAAGTAGAGGAAAGCCATAAACTGGCGCACTTGAATAAGCTGTC
>OHSG01000893.1_pt1 | contig 12978 bp, 10 predicted proteins | sample 1578601 | NCBI WGS metagenome assembly OHSG01 (sample SAMEA3879534, study PRJEB24766) | human gut metagenome | biome: human-associated habitat; feature: feces | place: USA | collected 1985/1987
CTTCTCCGAACGGCGGTAGACGATGGTCGCCTCGGCACCCAGCCGCTTGGCCGTACGCACGGCATCCATCGCCACGTTGCCGCCGCCCACGACCACCACGCGTTTGCCGACATAGATGGGCGTGTCGTACTGCTCGCTGTAGGCCTTCATCAGATTGGTGCGCGTGAGGAACTCGTTGGCCGAGACCACGCCGTTGAGATTCTCGCCCGGGATTCCCATGAAGCGGGGCAGACCGGCGCCCGAACCGATGAAGACGGCGTCGTAGCCCTCCTCGTCGAGCAGCGAGTCGACCGTCAGCGTGCGGCCCACGATGACGTCGGTCTCGATTTCCACACCGAGGCGCTCCACCTCGGCGATTTCGCGCGCCACGATGCGCTCCTTCGGCAGACGGAACTCCGGGATGCCGTAGACCAGCACGCCGCCGGCCTTGTGGAGCGCCTCGAAGATTTTCACCTCGTAGCCCGCCTTGGCCAGGTCGCTGGCGCAGGCCAGACTGGCCGGGCCGCTGCCGATGACGGCCACACGGCGGCCGTTGCGCTGGGGCGTGCGGGCCGGCTCCTCGTCGGCGTGTTCGAGTTTCCAGTCGCCGATGAAGCGTTCGAGCTTGCCGATGGCTACCGGCTCGGACTTGATGCCGAGGATGCAGGAGCCTTCGCACTGCGTCTCCTGCGGGCATACGCGGCCGCAGATGGAGGGCAGCGAGCTGTCGCGGGCGATGATGTCGGCCGCGCGTCGGAACTCGCCGGCGTGGAGTGCGGCGATGAAGTCGGGGATGTCGATGTTGACGGGGCAGGCCGCCACACAGCGCGGATTGCGGCAGTGCAGGCAGCGCGATGCTTCGAGCACCGCCTCCTCGGCGTTGTAGCCGTAGCAGACCTCGTCGAAATTGGTGGCCCGCACCTGCGGGTCCTGTTCGCGTACGGGTACGCGGGGTATTCGGTTGTTGGCCATGTGTTTCTCTCTCTTTAGACGTTGCGGCGCTCTACTTGTCGAGTCCGATGCGGCACTTGTGTCCCGCTTCGCGCTCGGCGAGGATGGCGGCGGCGCGAGCCTCCTCGCTGCGGTACATTCCCTGGCGGCGCATCGCCTCGTCGAAGTCCACCTCGTGGCCGTCGAACTCGGGTCCGTCGACGCAGGTGAAACGCGTCCGGCCGCCCACCGTCACGCGGCAGGCGCCGCACATGCCCGTGCCGTCGACCATCAGCGTGTTGAGCGATACGGTGGTCTTGAGCGCATATTTCTTCGTGGTCAGCGCGACGAACTTCATCATAATCATCGGGCCGATGGCCACGCACTCGTCGTACCGGCGGCCCTGTTTTTCGATGAGCTCCTCCATCTGCTGGGTGACCATGCCGCGGAAACCCTCCGAGCCGTCGTCGGTGGCGATGAAGAGGTTCGTCGCCACGGCGCGCATCTCGTCGGTGTAGATGAGCATCCGTGCGGTCTTGGCGCCGATGATGACGTCGACCTGCACTCCGTGTTCGTGCAGCCACTTTACCTGCGGGTAGACCGGGGCCGTGCCCACGCCGCCGGCCACGAAGAGGTAGCGTCGTCCGCGCAGCTCCTCGGGCGACATGCGTACGAACTCCGACGGATGGCCCAGCGGGCCGGCGAAGTCGGCGAGCGAATCGCCTGCTTCGAGCGCGCAGATTTTGCGGGTCGAGGCGCCGATGGCCTGGATGACGAGAGTGACGCTCCCCTCGGCCGCATCGTAGTCGGCGATGGTGAGCGGAATGCGTTCGCCGAATTCGTCGGCGCGGACAATCACGAACTGTCCCGGCTGAGCCGCATGTGCCACGCGCGGCGCCCGGACCTTCAGGCGGTAGATATGCTCCGCCAGTTCGCTCTTTTCAAGAATGGGATACATTATTTATATAAGTGTGAGTTTGTGTCATTCCTCTATGATGGCCGTCACGCGCAGTTTGCGCATCGGCCGCACGGGGTCGTCGGTTATGAGCATGAGGTGGCCGACCTGAACGCCGTAGTCGGCCCGGGCGGGGTCGAAGTGCACCTCGGTCGCAAGGCTTTCGCCCGGCGGGAGGGTCGTCCCCGGCCGGAGCTGCCACGTGAAGCCCTTCTCCGATTCGACGCAGCGTACCCTGAGCGGGGCGTCGCCCTCGTTCGAGAGCGTCACTGTGCGCCGTACGGGACCGCCTCCGCGCCGTACGACGTCGAACTTGAGCGTATTCCGGTCGAGTTGCGCGCGCGGACCCGTTCCTCCGCCGGCGGGCGTGCGCATCGGGTCGACGCCGATGCCGTGGACGACGAGCGGGATACGCGAGGTGCTGCCGTCGATGCGGATGCCGAGCACGTCGCGCAGGGTGCCGTAGCGGGGTTCCGTCGGCGGGATGTAGTACGAGAAGACAATCTCGGCCTCCTGGCCGGGTGCGAGCTGCTGCGGGGCCTCCGTGGTCAGCAGGCCGCTCTGCTCCTCCGGGATGAGCTCCAGCGACAGGCTCTTCTGAGTCGTGTTGACGATGCCGACCGTCGACTCGACCCTCCGTCCCTGTTGTACATAGGCAAAGGCGCAGAGCCCCGTATTGAGCCGGATGCCTCCGCCGGCATCGAGCGGATAGCGCTCCTCGACGCTGCGTTCACGCGGCAGCACGGTACCCCTGATGCGGAGCACGCCGATTTTTTTGCGCTCGGTCGAATAGACGGTCAGCTCCTTCGAAAAGCTGCCCGGCCGGTTTGCCGGGTCGAAGCGTACGCCGATGTCGGCCTTCTGGCCGGGGAGGATGGGGCGCTTCGAAAAATCGGGCACCGTGCAGCCGCACGAGGTCACCACATCGAGGATGACCAGCGGCCGGTCTCCGGTGTTTTCACCCGTGAAGGTATGGCTCACCGGCCCGTCGGCCTCGCGGATGGTCCCGAAGTCCCACTCCTGGCAGGAAAAGGTGAGTTGGGACTGCGCTGCAGCCGTGACGGCATATAACGTCAAGATTATGAGCGGTATGAATCGTTTCAAAGTCATTCCGGAGCGTTTTGGTCCGTATGCAAAGATATGTTTTTTGTAAAAAAAATCATAAAAAATTTTGCAGGAATAAAAATTCGCTCTATATTTGCACACCGAAACGAGGAAACAACGTTTCAAATGCCTGAATAGCTCAGTTGGTTAGAGCACATGACTGTTAATCATGGGGTCCTAGGTTCAAGTCCTTGTTCAGGCGCTAATGCGCGAGGGTTGCGTAGGGTTCTTTCACAAACGCCTGCATGGGTGGCGAAACGGAGATACCGGGAGAGTTCTTCCGCTTCGGAAAGAGATGCCTTTGCAGTCCCAAGCCATTATTAGGGGAGCTTAGCTCAGCTGGTTCAGAGCGTCTGCCTTACAAGCAGAGGGTCGGGGGTTCGAATCCCTCAGCTCCCACGAAAAGTCGAAGACGTTTGAGTTTTTACTCGAACGTCTTTTTTGTTTCCGTCACCTTGCCCTTTGGGGTACCTCGCAGTCCCGGTCACCTCACCCTTCCGGCCCGTTCCCTTGCCGCCCCATCTCTTCGGACCTGTGGCCGCGGGCGGCGGCAGAGGCGCAGCCGCCCGTACGGAGGTCATGGGTCTCAGCGCTCCGTCGTCGGCTACTCCGTCGGCTACTCCGCCGTCGGCTCCGTTTCGCGATGCGGCGCGATGAGCAGAGCCTCGAGCGTGAGCTTGGGAACGTAGTGCACCCCTTCGCGCCGGTAGTAGCGTCGGTCGCCGTCGGCCTCGATGTCGACCAGTTCGATGTGCTCGATGCCCCGGCCGATGGCCAGAATGAGCAGCGGTTCCCACTCCAGTGCGAACTCCCGGCGGATGGCCGCGCGGTCGAAGGCCCCGATGCAGATGCCGTTCAGTCCGATTTCGGCAGCCTGCAGCAGCATGCTCTGTGCCGAGATGCCCAGGTCGATGTCGACGTATGGGTTCTCCTCCACCGTCGAGCAGACGATGATGAAGGCGTTGGGCTCCGTACCGGGCAGCGGCAGGTGCAGTTCGGGCAGCGCACCGCCCAGCCGGATGTGGGGCAGCACGCGCGGCGCCTCGTCGCTCAGCACGGGACGGAAGCGCAGCACCTGCTGGTTGCGGGCCGAGGGGATGCGGGTGTTGACCTCGATGATGCGGCGCAGCTGGTCGAAGTCGTCGAGCATGCGGCCTCGTCCGGCGCCCCCCTCGAGGATGGCGCGCAGCTCGCGCTCGGCCGCGGTGATGTCGAGGTCCGACTGGATGAGCTCGCGCACCGCCTCGCGCCCCAGGTTGAGGTTGACGAGCGAGACCCAGGGCACCTTCAGCACATAGGGGCGCAGCTTGACCTGGAACCAGAGCGTGCGGTAGACCACCACCTCGGGGATGCCCAGCAGTGCCGTCTCGAGCGTCGCCGTGCCCGAGGTGACGACGGCCGCCTCGGCTGCCGCGAGGGTCTCGTAGGTCTGGTCGCAGACGTAGCGGATGGAGCTCCCGGCCATGTAGCGCTCGTAGAGCGAGCGGTCGAGCCACGAGACGCCCGCCACGACGAACTGCCGTTCGGGGAAGCGTTCGGCCAGCCGGGCCATCAGCGGCAGGTTGTCGCGGATTTCGCCTGCGCGGCTGCCGGCCAGCAGCGCCACGATGGGGCGGCTGTCGAGGCTGTTGCGGCGGCGGAACTCCTCGGGTGAGGGGAGCTCGGGCAGCCGCCGGTCGATGGCGTCGACCAGCGGGTTGCCCTCGAAGATGGGCGTGATGCCCTTCGAGGCGAAGTACTGCCGTTCGAAGGGGAAGATGATGAAGAGGCGGTCGACGTAGCGGCGGATGGTCCCCAGATTGCGGAGCACCTGCACGATGCCGAAGAACGAGGTCTCGCGGTAGTGCTTCGCCAGGTTGCGCTCGCCGCCCGCACGGGCCATCCGGTCGCCGCCCCAGAAGCGGAACTGTGCTTCGGGGTCGGCCTTGCGGAGCCCTTCGATGAGGTTTGCGCCGTGCAGGTCGCCCGAGGGTTCGCCTGCGATGAGGTAGTATTTCATGTGCGGTCGTGTTGTGTCGCGAAGGGGCCGGTGCGGTGTCCGGCCGCCCCTCCGCGAGACAAAAATAACGAATCCCGCCGCTTCGGCAAAACTTTTCGGCGGTTAAATCGGTTCCGGGGGGCCGCTGCGGGATACGCCGTCACGGGAAAAGTCGTATCTTTGCCCTTGTGCGGGCCGAGGTCCGGCCCCGCTCGAAAAACTACCGCACAACCATGAAAACGAACCCCGCCCTGCTTGTCGGCGGCATTGCCGCGGTGGCGACGGCCGCCACCGGCTGCAGCCACCGTCCCGAGGCGCCCCGGCGCCCGATGAACATCCTCTACATCATGACCGACGACCATACGTCGCAGATGATGAGCTGCTACGACGACCGCTACGCCTCGACGCCCAACCTCGACCGCATCGCCCGCGAAGGGGTGCGCTTCACCAACAGCTTCGTGGCCAACTCGCTGAGCGGTCCGAGCCGCGCCTGCATGCTCACGGGCAAGCACTCCCACGCCAACGGCTACACCGACAACACCTTCTGCGCGCCGTTCGACGCCTCGCAGCAGACCTTCCCCAAACTGCTCCAGGGGGCCGGCTACGAGACGGCCGTCGTGGGCAAGTGGCATCTGGGCAGCCTTCCCACGGGCTTCGACTACTGGGAGGTGGTACCCGGTCAGGGCGACTACTACAACCCGCTCTTCATCCGCCAGAGCGGCGACACGACCCTCTGCGAGGGCTATCTGACGAACATCATCACCGACAAGAGCATCGAGTGGCTCGAGCACGGCCGCGATACGACGAAACCCTTCTGCCTCCTGGTGCACCACAAGGCGCAGCACCGAAACTGGATGGCCGACACCTGCAACCTGGCCCTCTACGAGGATTGCGACTTCCCGCTGCCCGAGACCTTCTTCGACGACTACGAGGGACGTCCGGCGGCCGCCGCGCAGGAGATGTCCATCGCCTCGGACCACGACATGGACCCGGTCTACGACCTCAAGATGTGGCGCGAGGGTGTCCAAAGCCGCCTGAGCGCCGGTTACGAGCAGATGCTCGGCCGCATGAATCCCGAGCAGCGGGCCGCCTGGGAGCGTTTCTACGGCCCGCTCATCGAGGAGTTCTACCGCCGCGAACCGCAGGGGCGCGAACGGGCGCAGTGGAAGTTCAACCGCTACATGCGCGACTACCTGAAGACGCTCCGCTCGCTCGACGACAACGTCGGCCGGCTGCTCGACTACCTCGAGGCGTCGGGTCTGGCCGACCATACGCTGGTGGTCTACACCTCGGACCAGGGCTTCTACATGGGCGAGCATGGCTGGTTCGACAAGCGCTTCATGTACGAGGAGTCGATGCGCACGCCGCTCGTAATGCGTCTGCCGGGCGGTGCGCAGGGCGACATCGATGCCCTGGTGCAGAACATCGACTATGCGCCCACCTTCCTCGAGCTGGCCGGCGTGCCGGTTCCCGACGACATCCAGGGCCGCTCGCTGCTGCCGCTGCTGCGGGGCGAACGTCCCGACGACTGGCGCCGCTCGCTCTACTACCACTTCTATGAATTCCCGGCCGAGCACATGGTCAAGCGCCACTACGGCGTGCGGACCGAACGCTGGAAGCTCATCCATTTCTACAACGACATCGACTGGTGGGAGCTCTACGACCTGGAGGCCGACCCCCACGAGCTGCACAACCTCTGCGGGAATCCCGCCTATGCCGATACCGAGGCTGCGCTGCACGAGGAGCTGCGCCGTCTGCAGCAGCTCTACGGCGACCCGGTCGCGCAGCAGCCGGCCCGATAGCGTCCCGTGCCCCGGCGGGCCCCGGCCGGACCGGGGCAGGCGGCTCCGTCGCCCGTCCCGCAGGCATAATCCCGTCGGCCACGGCCGGCCCCGCAGACATAATCCCGCCTGACGCTGCCGGCTTCGCAGGCATAATCCCGTCGGCCACGGCCGTTTTCGCGGCCCGCCCCGCCGCCGGGGCAGCCGGCGGTGCCGCATCCGGTCGGTTTTCATCCTCCGAAGGTCGCGAAACGGGGTCACCGGAGCGCTTTTTCGCGACAAAATCGTACCTTTGCGCCGAACCTCCGCCGCTGCCGTGCGGCGCCGGATTGCCGGCCATAGGGGAGGCCCCGGACCCGGGCCGCTGCCGTGCGGTCCCCGAAATGTGACGACTCATGCAGAAAAGACTCCTTTTCCCCCTCGCTGTCTTCGGTGCCACCACCTTCGTGATGGCGCTGCAGAAACCCGTGTTCCTGCTCTACTACGCCGCCCAGGCATCCTCATACGGCTTCGGCGACTGGTGCCGGGTCCTCTGGCACGGCCTCTCGCTCGACATGACCGTGGCGGGCTACATCACCGCCCTGCCGCTGCTGCTCACGCTCCTTTCGCTCTGGCTCCCGCTCTCCGACCGCGCGTGGCGGCGCATCTTCGGCATCTACTTCGGTGCGGTGTCGCTGGTTGCGGCGCTGATTTTCGCCGTCGACCTGGCCCTCTACGAACACTGGGGCTTCCGCCTCGATGCCTCGGCGCTGATGTATCTCGACTCGCCGAAGGAGGTGCTGGCCAACGTCGACTGGTGGATGGGCCTCCGCCAGACGCTCTTCTTCGCCGCCTGCGGCGCACTGCTCGTCTGGCTCTACCGCCGTCTGGTGCTGCGGCTCTTCGTCCCGGCGGGCCGCGTGCCGCTGCGCGGGGTGTGGAGCCTCGTGCTGCTTCTGCTCGGGGGCTTCGACTTCCTGGCCATCCGCGGCGGTGTCGGCGCCTCGGTGGCCAATGTCTCGAAGGTCGCCTTCAGCTCCGAGATGTTCCTCAACCAGGCGGCCGTCAACCCCCTCTTCTCCTTCCTCTCGACGCTGGGCGATAACGACTCCTATGCCGACGCCTATCCCTTCTTCCCCGAGGAGGAGCGCGCCGCCCGCTTCGAGGCGCTGCGCGGCAACCGCGTGATGCTCCGCGGCATCGGCCTTACGGAGAAGGAACTCGATATCCTCGGCGTGGCTCACGCCGGAGAATGATTGTGGAAAATCGGCGGCCGATTCGGCGGCCCTCGACCCGGTGCTCCGCGTGCGGCGTCCCAACGTGGTCGTCGTGCTGCTCGAGAGCTTCGGCCGTACGGTGATGGATGCCGATGTCGACGGCGAGCCCGTCATGCCCAACATGCAGCGGCTCAAGAGCGAGGGGGTCTGGTTCGAAAACTTCTTCGCCAACTCGTTCCGCACCGACCGCGGCGAGGTGGCCGTGCTGAGCGGCTTCCCGGCGCAGACGCTCCTCTCGGTGATGAAGCTCCCGGCCAAGGCCGCCACGCTCCCCTCCATCGCCCGCTCGCTCGTCCGCGAGGGCTATGCGACGAGCTTCACCTACGGCGGTGACCTCAACTTCACCAACCAAGCCTCGTACCTCTACGCCACGGGGTGGCAGGAGCTCCTCTGGCAGCGCAACCTCCGTTTCGATACGCCGCCGGCCGACTGGGGCTACGACGATGCGGTGATGTGCGACTTCTTCGCCGACCGCGTCATCGAACTCGACGCTGCGGGTCGGCCCTTCCTCGCCGGACTGCTCACGCTGAGCAGCCACACCCCCTTCGACGTCCCCTACGAGCGCTTCGACAACAAGGTGCTCAACGCCATGGCCTTCACCGACGAGTGCATCGGGCGCATGGTCGGGCGGCTGAAGGACTCGCCCGCATGGGAGAACCTGCTGCTGGTGCTGGTCGCCGACCACGGCTATCCCTATCCCGACGGCATCGCCTACAACATCCCGCTGCGCCACCGCATCCCGCTCCTGTGGCTCGGCGGCGCCGTCGCCCGCCCGCGTGTGGTCGGGGACTACGCGTCGCAGATGGACCTGGCGGCGACGCTGCTGGGAAGCATGGGCGTCGACCATCGGGAGTTCGACTACAGCAAGGACCTCTTCGATACGGTCTCCCAGCCCCGGCGTTTCGCCTACTACACCTTCAACGAAGGGTTCGGCGTGGCCGACGCCTCGGGCGAGGCGGTGTGGGACTGTGCCGCCGACCGCGCCGTCTCGGTCACCTCGCCCGAGCTGCTCGACGTGGGCCGCACGCTGCTGCAGACGACCTACGTCGATATCGACCGGCGCTGAGCCGTCCCGGGCGACGGCCCCGGTTGCACGAGACCCTTTGCGGCCGGAAAATACCTGAAAATGGGGATTGCACGCCTCGCGCAGGATGGCTAACTTTGGGCGATGCAACCAAAACGCCCTGCCCCGGGCCTCTGCGGCGCGGTGCGAGGGAGCAAAACTCGGAACTATGTACAGATTGGGAAAATACGATGCCGACGACCGCATGTGTGACCTGGTGTGCGACAACTACGCCGTGCTGCTGGTCATGAGCCGCTTCGGCATCTCGCTCGGATTCGACGACGCCTCCATCGGCGAGGTATGCCGCGGGGCGGGGGTCGATACGGCGACCTTCCTGGCGGTGGTCAACATGCTGACCGGGGGCGACACCCTGCCGGCGGCCGACCCTGCAGCCGTCTCGGTTGAGGCGCTGCTGGGCTACCTCCACAATTCGCACGGCTACTTCCTCGATTTCCGCCTGCCGGCCATCCGCCGCAAGCTCATCGACGCGGTCGACTGCAGCAGCGACGTGGCGCTGGTGGTCATCCGCTTCTTCGACGCCTATGTGGCCGAGGTGCAGAAACACATGGCCTACGAGGAGGAGCGGGTCTTCCCCTACGTGCGGGCGCTGCTCGCGGGTGACCGCCCGGCCGACTACTCCATCGACGTCTTCCGCCGCCACCACGACCAGGTCGAGTCGAAACTCTCGGAGTTCAAGCGCATCCTGATTCGCTACTACCCGGCCCAGGGGACCAACGAGCTCAACGGCGTACTCTTCGACATCTTCACCTGCGAGCAGGACCTCGCCTCGCACAACGCCGTCGAGGACCGGCTCTTCATCCCGGCCATCAAGCGCCGCGAGGAGGAAGGAGGCGTGCGATGAGCAAGGTGCTGAAACTCGCCGTCGCCGAGCCCTCGGCCATCATCCGCTGCGGGCTGCTCGCCCTGCTGCGCGGGCTGCCGGGGATGAATCTCGACATCCTCGAAATCGGCGACATGTCGCGCCTGTCGGCCCTGCTTGCGCGCCACCGGCCCGACGTGCTGGTGGTCAACCCCGCCTCGCTGGGGCTCTGCACGCCGCGCCAACTGCGCGAACAGTCGGGCTGCGAGGGGCTGAAGTGCGTGGCGCTGCCGCTGGCGATGACTGACTCCTCGGTGCTCAACGCCTACGACGAGACCTTCTCGCTCTACGATTCGGAGGAGCAGCTCCGCGCCAAGATGCTCCGGCTGGGTGAGGGGCGCGGTGCGCAGGAGCGTCAGGAACCCCTCTCGGCCCGCGAGCGCGAAATCGTCGTCTGCATCGTCAAGGGTATGACCAACAAGCAGATAGCCGACCATCTCTGCATCTCGGCGCATACGGTCATCACCCACCGCCGCAACATTGTCTCCAAACTGCAGATTCACTCGTCGGCCGGTCTGACCATCTATGCCATCGTCAACAAGCTGGTCGAACTCTCCGACGTCAAGGACTCCATAGCCGACATCTGACCCATGTCACACGAAGACCATCACCATCATCACCACGCCGACGACGTCTTCTCCTCCTGGGGCAAGGAGACGCCGAAGAAGTTCAGCAAGGAAGCTCTTGAGGACATGCTCCACAAGCTGGACAGCGGCGACTACGGCGCGATCCTCCGCGCCAAGGGCATCGTCCACAGCGAGGACGGGAAGTGGCTGCACTTCGACTTCGTGCCGGAGGAGCATCAGGTACGCTTCGGCGCCGCCGACTACACCGGCCGTCTGTGCGTCATCGGCTCCCAGCTGAAGGAGGACAAGCTGGCTGAGCTGTTCGGCCTGTAATTTACGCGAGGTACACCGTATGGATATTCCTGTTTATCTCATCGCCGGTTTCCTGGATTCCGGCAAGACCAGCTTCATCAACGGCATCCTGCAGGACGGCTTTGCCGCTGAGGACCGGACGCTGCTGCTGTGCTGCGAGGAGGGCGAGACGGCCTACGACCCCAAGGTGCTGGGCAACGTGTTCACCTACACCATCGACGAGCCGGAGCAGATGACGCCGGAGCTTTTCAAGAAGCTGGAAAAGCAGTACCGTCCCAAGCAGGTCATCATCGAGTACAATGGTATGTGGCAGATCGAGCCGCTGTACCGGGAGGGTCTGCCCGCCAACTGGATCCTGTATCAGATCATGTGCCTGGTGGACGCCAACACCTTTGAGCCGTATGTGCGGAACATGGGCCAGCTGATGATGGAGAAGATCTCCAACGCGGACCTGCTGATCTTCAACCGCTGCAATGAGCAGCTCCGCGCCCAGCTCCGCAGCCGCAACCTGCGGATGGTGAACCGCCGTGCCGACATCTATCTGGAGAACACCGACGGCACCAGCGAGGAGTATGTGACGCCGGAGATGTCCCCCTTCGACCTGTCCGGTGGCAAGCTGGAGGTACCCGACGACGACTACGGCATCTGGTACGTGGATATGATGGACAACCCCGACCGCTATCAGGGCGTGGAGGTGTCCTTCAAGGCCATCATGTGCCACTCCAAGAAATTTAAGGGCGTCCACTGCCCGGGCCGGTTCGCCATGGTCTGCTGCGACAAGGACATGCAGTTTCTGGCGCTGGTATGCCGCGGCGAAGGGCTGGAGAACTTCAAGGACAAGGAGTGGGTGAAGATCCACGCCACCGTGAAGAAGGAGAAGTGCGACGCCTATCAGGGCGACGGCCCTGTGCTGTACGTCAGCAGCATCGCCGCCACCACCAAGCCCGCCAACGAGATGGTGTCCTTCTGATAACAAATCGTATTATCAAAGAAAAAGATGACGTTCTGTACTCACAGAACGTCATCTTTTTCGTCTTGCAGCGTGTATAACGTGATGCGGCTGGCATCGGTGTCCCGCAGCGCGATCACGGTGTCCAGCACCTGATAGGCGGTGATCCCGCCAAAGGGCGGGGTGTGCAGCGCGGTGACCTGCTGCCCGGGGAGAAAGCCCAGATCCTCCATGCGGCGGGCCTTCCGGGGCGGGAAGTCCAGCGCGGCTACGCGGCCGCTTTCGCCAGGAGGCAGCTGCGCCAACGTATACGTCATGTGTCATATCCCCCTTACGCCCCAGCCTATGCCGCCGGTCACTTCAGGGTGATGCTGTTGTGGAGAACGGTGGCGCTGTATAAAAACAGCACATCGGCATCGTCGGGAAACTCCACAACGCGTCCCAACCGGTCGGAGGCCAGATAACGGATATCCACGGCGTACACCGTGCGATAGCTCTCCGCCAGCAGCGGGATGATGCTGCTGCCGAAGGAGTCCCGGAACACCACCAGCGTCCTGTCCGACAGGGCGTCGGGGTTGTCGATACGCAGCAGGGAGCGGCTGCCGGACAGGAACAGGTCATAGGGCGCGTCCTGCGCGGCGGCAAAATCGTACACGCCGCCGTCGGTGTCCGTCTCGTAGTTATGGACGGTGCAGCTCTCCAGCGTGGGGGAGGTCAGATAGGACAGCGTATCCGGCTCCAGCGGCTCCTCGGTCTTTCCCCAGTAGCCGCCGTGAAACGCCCCCTCCAGCGCGCACAGCGTCTCGTCCCGCGTGCCGGGCACCGGCGCACCCATGGCGGTCAGCAGTGCATCCGCCGCGGGGCGCAGCTGCTCCTGCCGCCAATGAGGGTCGGTGCGGTAGTAGTCCGTCAGCGTCAGACCGGCGGCGATATCCACCGGCGTCAAAAAGTCCAGCGCGCCGCAGAGGTAGTCCGCCGTCTCCGCCGCGCCAGCGGGGACGTAGCCCTCCGGCGGCACGGTGAACTGCGCCTTGTCCGGCACCACCGCCAGATAGACGGTGCGTCCGGTGAAGTACAGGTCGTACAGATGCCGGAAGCGATAGGCGGCGCGGTCCAGCGAATCCGCATCGAAGGGAGCGTCCGTCTTGGCGGCGTAGCCCTCATAGACATACACCACGTCGTCCGGTGCGGACGGCTCCGGCGCAGGCGCAGGCGTGGGGATACG
>OHSG01000896.1_pt1 | contig 12955 bp, 15 predicted proteins | sample 1578601 | NCBI WGS metagenome assembly OHSG01 (sample SAMEA3879534, study PRJEB24766) | human gut metagenome | biome: human-associated habitat; feature: feces | place: USA | collected 1985/1987
GGCCGTGGCCGGGACGGGTGTCCATCTGGCGCGCGAGCTCTTCTTCCGCCGCGGCGACGACATCGACTGCGCGAAGGTGGTTGCGGAGCTCGGACTGCCGCTCTTTGTCAAGCCCAATGCCAACGGTTCGTCGTTCGGCGTGACGAAGGTGCACAGCCTCGACGAGCTTCCGGCGGCACTCGATGTGGCCTTCGCCCAGGACGACGAGATTCTGGTCGAGGAGTGCATCACGGGCCGCGAGATGGGTTGCGGCGTGCTGATTACCTCGGAACGCGAATACGAGCTGCCCATCACGGAGATTTGCCCCAGGAACGACTTCTTCGACTACGAGGCCAAGTATACGGAGGGTTTTTCGGAGGAGATTACCCCGGCGCGCATCTCGCCCGAACTCTCGGCCGAAATTCACCGCCTGGCGCGTGCCGCCTACCGGGCCTGCCGCTGCTCGGGCATCGTGCGCGTCGACTTCATCGTCACGCCCGAAGGGGTCCCCTACATGATTGAAATCAACTCGATTCCCGGCATGAGTGCCGGAAGCATCGTCCCCAAGCAGGCGCGTGCCGCCGGCATGACGCTCGGGGAGCTTTACGACATCGTGATAGCCGATACATGCCGCCGCAAATGATTGAGATTGACGACAAGATTGTGAGCGCCGACCTGCTGCGCGAGTGCTTCGCCTGCGACCTGTCGCAGTGCCGGGGCATCTGCTGCGTCGAGGGCAATGCCGGCGCGCCGCTCGAGGCCGACGAGGTGGACATCCTCGAGCGGGAGTACGAGGCCTACCGCCCCTACATGACGGCAGAGGGCATCGAGGCGGTCGAGCGCCAGGGTTTCATGGTGGTCGATGCCGACGGCGACTACACCACGCCGCTGGTCGACGACGCCGAGTGTGCCTACGCGCGCAACGAGAACGGTGTGACGCTCTGTGCCATCGAGAAGGCGTGGCTCGAGGGCAAAACCCCCTTCCGCAAACCCATCTCCTGCCACCTCTATCCCATCCGGCTGGTGCACTTCTCCAACGGGAGCATCGGCCTGAACTACCACCGCTGGTCGGTCTGCGAACCGGCGCGGCGTTGCGGGCGCAAGCTCGGGATTCCGGTCTACCGGGCCCTGCGCGAGCCCATTATCCGGCGCTTCGGCGAGGAGTTCTATCGGGCGCTCGAGGCGGCCGACGAACTGCTCAACCACCGCCCGGCCTCCGCGAACGGCGCGGAGCGGTAGCCCGGTGCTGGCTGCCGTAGAACCCTCGACGCCGGGGCTGTCGGCCCCGTTGTCGCCCTGCGGTAGCCCTGCGGCCGCCTCATGCCTTCGGCCGCGAACCCGCCGTAAGCGGGTCTCCGGCTCAACGAAACACGAGTAACACCAACGACGAACTATGATTATGAAGAAGAGATACGTATTGACCCTCCTTGCCCTCGCGGTTGCCTGCACCGTGACGGCCCGTACGGCCCGCCCTTCGCGTGCCGAACTCGAACGGCAGGCCGAAGCGGCCGCAACCGAAGCCGACTCGCTCCGCATGCTCTCCGACTGGCAGGCGGCCCAAATCGATTCGCTCTGCCAGCTGCTGGCCGAGCGTGACGAACAGCTTCCCGACGTGGTGCCCGTACGGCGTACGGACTCTTCGGTCACACCCAAACGGTCGGCGGCGGATTCGGTGGCCGAACTGCGCGAGCGTCTGCGCCGGGTGGAAATCGAGTCGGTGCCCGACATGAGCGACTCGGCCGTCATCGATACGCTCGATTCGGGCAACGAGGCGCTCTTCGTCGTCCTCTACGGCGACAATACGTGGCGCTATGTGCGCAACCGTGAAATAGCGCGCGACAGCACCATCTTCGAGAAGTATTGGGATACGGAGACACTCTTCCCCTACAAGGATGCCAATCTGGCCGAGATGCCCTCATCGGTGGTGCTCGAGCTGGTCGACTCGACGAAGAGCTACCACTGCCCCTACCAGGGTACGCCCCATCCGCGCGGACGTTACGGCCTGCGCCGCGGCCGCGCCCATCAGGGCATCGACCTGCCGCTGAAGATGGGCGACACCATCTACGCGACCTTCTGCGGCCGGGTGCGTATCTCGCAGTACAACCGCGGCGGATACGGCAATCTGGTCATCATCCGCCACGACAACGGACTGGAGACCTACTACGGCCACCTCTCGGAGCGTCTGGTTGAGCCCAACCAGTGGGTCGAGGCGGGACAGATTATCGGTCTGGGCGGTTCGACGGGACGGTCGACGGGCCCGCACCTCCATTTCGAGACGCGCTACTACGGGCAGTCGTTCGACCCCGAGCGGCTTATCGACTTCCGCAAGGGGGTGCTCTGCCGCGAAACCTTCCTGCTCAAGAAGTCCTTCTTCAGCATCTATTCGAAGGCCGGACAGGACTTCGAGGATGAAGCCGCCAATGAGGAGCAGGATAAGAAGGAGGCGGCCGAACGCGCTGCGCGCCGCTATCACAAGATTCGTTCGGGCGATACGCTGGGACACATCGCCATCAAGTACGGTACGACGGTTTCGCGTCTGTGCGCGCTGAACGGCATCACGCGTACGACGACGCTGCGCATCGGGCGCACGCTGCGTGTCCGTTGACGGATGAGCCGACGGAGGTCGGCCCGAGGAAGACGAAAAAGGCCGGGGCCGGTGTTGTGGAGTTGTTCCGCAGCGCCGGCCCCGGTCGTTTGGATGGCCGGGCCCTCTGCCCGGCGGGCGTGGCCGGGGCTTTTATATATATAATGTACGGCCTTTGTCATGAAGCCCCCGCCGCCGGGGAAGTGGGGGAGCGCCCCTCTATTCGAAGGCGAGTTCGACCCAGAGCGGCGCGTGGTCCGAAGCCGTTGTGGTCGGGTCCGTGGCGCTGCGGAGCAGCCGGAAGCCCTGCGGCAGTGCGCATCCGGCGATGTAGTCGATGCGGACGGTCGGAGCTCCGGCCGGGAAGGTGCAGGCCGTGGTGTCGGAGAGCAGGCGGAAGCGGGCGCCGAGCCCCTCGGCCACCTCGGCTGCGTTTGCCATGTTGAAGTCGCCGGCCAGCAGCACGGGTTTGCGGCAGGTGTCGGTCGCCCTGGCGATGAGCGGCAGCGAGGCGCGCTGGTCCTCGTCCGTGAGCGAAAGGTGGGTTACGCAGAGCCAGCATTCGGGGAATTCGGCCATCAGCAGCACCCGCGCCTCCTCGCGTCCGGGCAGCGGAATGCGCCGCAGGGCGAGCGGCTCCTCGCGCGAGAGCAGGGCGACGCCGTAACCTCCGCCCTCGAAGTCGATGGCACGGCCGAACCGGGCGTGCATGCCGGTGAGCCGTCCGAGTTCGGCGGCGACGAAGCGGCCCTCGGAGCGGCGTGTGGCGCTGTCGACCTCCTGCAGCGCTACGAAGTCGGGAGCCGTGCGGCGGATGACGTCGGCCGTGCGCGTAAGGTCGCGCACGTTGTCCGCACCGATGCCGTTGCGGATGTTGTAGCTCATCAGGACGATGTGATGCGGTTCGGGACCGGAGCAGGAGGTTGCCACGGATGCGGCGGCGAGCAGGGCCGTCAGGATACGGGCCGTGCGGCGGGGAAGTGAGGGTTTCATGCGGCGATGCGTTTTGGGTTTTGTTCTGCCCGAAGATAGCGTTTTCGGACTGAATCTGCAATTTTCCGCGATGTGCGGTCGGGGCGTTCGGTTCGTGGAACCCGGTTCGTGGAGCTTGGTTCGGCGCTGCCGGCCTGCGGATATCGCCTTGCGGCCCTTTTGCCGGCCTGAGCCGCAAACGGAAAACGCCCTCCGCCGCTGGGCGGAAGGCGTTTCGGATTACGATGCAGCCCGGAGCTGCCGCCCGGCGGGTCAATAGCCGAGGATGCGCAGCATCGAACGGTAGGACTGCTCCTTGGCGAAGAGTCGCGTGTAGTATTCGTTGTCCGACTTGTCGCGGTCGATGATGATGTGCTTCGGTGCCGGGATGAGGCAGTGCTGGATGCCGCCGAAACCGCCGAGCGACTCCTGGTAGGCCCCCGTGTGGAAGAAGCCGATGTACTGCGTGTTGCCCTTCTCGAGTTTCGGGAGGAAGATGGCGTTGGTATGGCACTCCGAGTTGTAGAAGTCCTCGCTGTCGCACGTCAGTCCGCCCAGCAGCACGCGCTGGTACTCCTTGTCCCAGTTGTTGATGGCCAGCATGATGTAGCGCTGGTCGATGCCCCACGTATCGGGCAGCGTGGTGATGAACGACGAGTCAATCATGTACCAGTTCTCGCGGTCGTTCTGCTGCTTCTGGTTGACAATCGAGTAGAGCGCCGCGCCGCTTTCGCCCACCGTGAAGGAGCCGAATTCGGTGAAGATGTTGGGCTCCTCGATGCCGTTGCGCTGGCAGAAGTTCTTGATTTGCGCGATGATTTCCTCGGTCAGGTACTCGTAGTCGTACTCGAAGTTGAGCGAGTTCTTGATGGGGAAGCCGCCGCCGATGTTGAGGCTGTCGAGCTCGGGGCAGATGGCCTTCAGCTCGCAGTAGACGTTCATGCACTTGAGCAGCTCGTTCCAGTAGTAGGCCGTATCCTTGATGCCCGTGTTGATGAAGAAGTGGAGCATCTTGAGCTGGAACTTCTTGCTGTTCTTGAGCTTCGTCTTGTAGAACTCGACGATGTCGTTGTAGCGGATACCCAGACGCGAGGTGTAGAACTCGAACTTGGGCTCCTCCTCGCAGGCGATGCGGATGCCCACCTTGCACTTCTTGGTGAAGGCGTCCTCGAACAGGTCGAGCTCCTCCTTGTTGTCGAGCACCGGGATGGTGTTCTCGAAGCCGGCGTTGACCAGCTGCGCGATGTTCTCGACATACTGCGGACGCTTGAATCCGTTGCAGATGATGTAGCGGTCCTTGTCGATGATGCCGCCGTCGTAGAGCGCGTTGATGATGTGGATGTCGTAGGCCGACGAGGTCTCCAGATGGATATCGTTCTTCATGGCCTCCTCCAGCACGAACGAGAAGTGGCTCGACTTGGTGCAGTAGCAGTAGTTGTACGAGCCCTTGTAGTCGACCTTGGCCATCGCCACGTTGAACATGCGCTTGGCCCGGTTGATTTGCTGCGAGATTTTCGGCAGGTAGGTGATTTTGAGCGGAGTTCCGTACTGCTTGATGAGTTCCATGAGCGGGATGTCGTGGAAGTGCAGTTCGTTGTCCTCGACAGAAAACTCGTCCTGCGGGAAGTCGAACGTCTGTTCGATGAGGTCGATGTACTTGTCTTTCATGACTCGTTTAATGGTTTTGAAACAATCCGTCTTCGCTACATCGGTCGGAAATGGCGAAAGTAGCTCGCCCGGATTCCGATATATTTCGGGGTGCAAAGTAAGTGAATATTTTCCGGATAGCACCCTTTTTATCCGATTATTTTGAAAAAACGGGGGCGATTTTGTTTTTTCTTCGAAAAAGGGTAATTTTGAAGCGGCAATTTTTAAGGTGTTTGAAAGGTGTTGTATCGGACAATCGAACGTTATCTGGAGTCGCACAAGCGGCTGGTCATACCCCAATTCGGAGCCTTCGTCGTCAAGACGCCGGGTCAAAGCGTGCTCTTTACGGAGCTTTTGCGGCGTGACGACGGTGTGCTGCGCTCCCTGCTGCGCGAAGAGGGGATGAACGAACTGGAGGCCGCCGGCGAAATCGACCGCTTCCTGTTTGAGGTGCGCCATGCCGTGCAGGGTGGCCGGGAGTATGTCATGGAGGGCTTCGGCCTCTTCCGCGGCGGACCCAACGGAACGATAGCCTTCGAGTACCGTCCCGCACCCTCCGCTCAGCCCGTGCCGGAGTCCCGTCCGGCGGCTCAGCCGGCTGCCGCCAGGGGCGGCGATGCGTCGGAACACCCGGTGCGTGAGCAGGCTCCGCATGCCGGGGAGGGTGGCAGCACGCGTTCCGCGATGCCGCACGTGTCGCCTTCGGCCAAGATGAATCCCGAGCCCTGCCTCAAGGGGCTGCGCTACGGCCGTCCGACGAAAACCACCGATGCCTATTCCTACGTGGGACCTTCGGAGGGGCGGCGCATCGACCGCTTCCTGATTATGGCCATCGTCGCGGCGCTGCTCGCCATCGCGGCCATTGCCTTCGGATACTACCACAACCGGCAGGAGGCGCTGCTCGACGAAGAGGTCGAGTTCGCGCTGCCCGATGCGGCGCTTCCGGCTGACCCGGCCGAGACCCCGGCCGATGACGGTGCGGCCGTCGGAGCGGGCACAACCGATGCCCCTGCCGTTGAAAGTCCCGCCCAAACCGACAAGAAACAATGACGGATATCACAACTGTAAAGCAGCGCTTCGGCATCATCGGTACCTCCGAGTTGCTCGACCGTGCGCTCGAAGTGGCCGTACGCGTCGCTCCGACCGACCTCACGGTGCTCGTGACGGGCGAGAGCGGCGTGGGCAAGGAGTTCTTTCCGCAGGTTATCCATGCCTACTCGGCCCGCAAACACAACAAATACATCGCCGTGAACTGCGGCGCCATCCCCGAGGGAACCATCGACTCGGAGCTCTTCGGCCACGAGAAGGGGGCCTTCACCGGTGCGCTCGAAGCCCGCAAGGGGTACTTCGAGGAGGCCGACCGCGGCACGATTTTCCTCGACGAGGTGGCCGAGCTGCCGCTTCCCACGCAGGCGCGTCTGCTGCGCGTGCTGCAGACGGGCGAGTTCATCCGCGTCGGCTCGTCGAAGGTCCAGAAGACCGACGTGCGTGTCGTCGCCGCCACGAACATGAACCTGCAGGAGGCCATCGCTTCGGGCCGCTTCCGCGAGGACCTCTACTACCGTCTCAATACGGTACCCATCGCCGTGCCGGCGCTGCGTGAGCGTCCGGGCGATATTCCGCTGCTGTTCCGCAAATTCGCAAGCGATGTGGCACAGCAGTACCACATGCCGGCTGTCACGCTCGATGCGGCGGCCCGCGAGATGCTCTGCAACTACTACTGGCGGGGCAACATCCGTCAGCTGAAGAACGTCGCCGAGCAGATTTCGGCCGTCGAGGAGGCGCGGCTCATCACGCCCGAAATCCTGGCGCGTTACCTTCCCGAGCAGAATTCCGGGACTTCGGTGGCTCCGGGGCCCGCCCGCGGCGTCTCGTCGGACGACTCGTTTGCCGAGCGCGAACTGCTCTACAAGGTGTTGTTCGACATGCGGGCCGACATCAACGACCTGAAGCGGATGCTCTCCGACCTGATGCAGCGCGTTCCCCACGGCGAACCCGTGCCCGACATCAAGGCGCTGCTGCCCACGACGGCGCAGAGCAGCTACGTTCCGGCCGTCGCTTCCTATCCCCAGCCTCCGGTCTATGCCGAGAGCGAGGAGGTGACCGACGAGCCTCCGCGCGAGCGGACCAAGGCAGACATGCAGCGCGAGCAGATTATCCAGGCTCTGAAACACAACAACGGCCGACGCCGTGAGGCGGCTGCCGAACTCTTCATGTCGGAGCGTACGCTCTACCGCAAAATCAAGGAGCTGGGCATCGAGGAGTAGCCCCCCACGGGCCCCAGCCTCCGCTTCGGAGCGAGGGTCGGTCCGGGACGGGAAGTATTAAGCTTTGTACGAAACAAAAAAATAGAGAATAACCGTTGAAACGATTCGTTTTTCTGCTGTTTGCCGCCGTCTGCCTGATGATTCCGTCGGGCTGCGGCGTGGCCATCAAGTATTCGCTTTCGGGCGCCTCGATTCCGCCCGATGCCAAAACCTTCTCGGTGGCCTATTTCCCCAACAACGCCACGATGGTGTCGCCCATCCTGAGCTCGACGCTCACCGATGCGCTGGTCGACATCTTCTCACGCCGTACGCGGCTGGTCCAGGTCGACGAGGGCGGCGATTTCGCCTTCGAGGGTGAAATCACCAACTACACCTCGGTGACCGCTTCGGTGTCGAGCGAGGATACGGCGCTGCTCAACCGCCTGACCATTACGGTGAAGGTGCGCTTCACGAACGCGCTCGACGAGAAGATGTCGTTCAACCGCACCTTCTCGGCCTATGAGGATTACGACTCGTCGCGTCTGCTGACCGAGGCCGAGGGCGAACTTATTCCCCAGATTGTCGACAAGCTGGTGACCGATATCTTCCAGGCGTCGGCGTCGAACTGGTAATCACGGCACGGACAATGACCGATTTCATGCGATACATCGCCTCGGGCGGCACTGTGGAGGCTCCCTCGGAGGCGGAACTCGATTCGCTCCTGAAGCGCTGCGAGTGGTTCTCGACGGCGCGCCGGGTGCGGGCGCTCGTGCGCGGCGAACGCGACGAGCGGCTCGAGCTGGTGGCGCCGTGGCGCGGCGAGAGTGCGCTCGACCGTCCGGCGGTCGATGCCGGGGCGCTCACCTTCCTCACGTCGGAAGACCTCATCGACCGGTTCCTGCGCGAGGAGAACCTGCGCATCGTGGCCGAGGAGGGCGAGCCCGAGACGGAGGTGCGCACCGAGGCCGAATTCACCGACGAGGAGGACCTCGTAAGTGAGGAGCTGGCCGAGATTTACCTGGCGCAGGGGCTTCGCTCGAAAGCGATTGACACTTATCGCAAATTAAGTTTGCTAAATCCGGAAAAAAGTGTTTACTTTGCCGAACTTATTGGCAAAATAGAAACAAATAATTAAAATTCATCCGATATGTTATACACGATTTGTATTGCTCTGATACTTGTGGCGAGCGTTCTGGTGATTCTCGCGGTGTTGGTGCAGAACCCCAAGAGCGGCATGGCCGCCAATTTCGGCGCTTCTAACCAGGTGATGGGCGTACGTGAGACCACGAACTTCCTGGAGAAATTCACCTGGGCCATGGCCATTGCCATCGTCGTGCTGAGCCTTGTGGCCACGCTGGCCATGGACAAGAGCCTGGTTGCAACGAGCAACAGCGCAATTTCGGAGGATGCCAAGGCACTGCAGGAGCGTGTGCTCGAGTCTGAGGCTCCCGCCGCAATGCCGCAGGCCGAGATTCCCGCAGCTCCCGCCGAGGAGACGCCCGCAACGCCGGCCGAGGAGACTCCTGCAGAGTAAGGTTCTTGCGGGGCAGGGACCCGGCAGAGAATACGAACGAAACGACAAGAAATCGCCTCATGCGGTTTCTTGTCGTTTTTTGTTTGTTGCGGAAATGCTTCCCGTGCACCTGTCGGCATGCGCATTCCGTTCTCCGCGGCCTTTCTGCACGACGACGGCCGTTTCGTGATTTGACCCGCCGTTCGCTTTTCCGGCCGAGGACGAACTCTTCATCTCATGCAGCCCGTGGCGGGATTTTTCTCGCGGGAGATTCCGACCCGTTGCCGCCCGGGATTATGAACTCCGAAATAAATTTTGTAAATTTGTGAAAATCGCCGCTTCTCCATCGAGATATGCCGGAATGCCGGGGCCAATCAGATTGTGTGGCGGGTTGGCCGTGCGGGGGGGGGCATGCAGGTACGGAGCGAGCGAAATAGTCGAAATGTTCAGCGAACGGCAAACCAAACCCAAAATCATTCATGCATATGAAGAAGTTATTTATTTTAGCTTTCGCTGTGATGCTCGCTCTGGGCATTGCCGCCTGCGGCACCGGGCAGTCGGGCGCCTATCCGAAAACCCCGAAGGAGGTTGCACAACGATTCATGGAGCTCTATACGGCGGGTGACGACGCTGCGGCCGACTATGTCCTTTTCGACGGCCGCAATCTGCTGGAGCTGGCCATGACGGCCGATGCGGCCCGCACGAAAACCTTCCCCGAGGAGCTTGCCAAACAGAAGGAGCGGGGACCGGTGAAGGTCGAGTGCGTTTCGGAACGCATCACCACGGACGAGGAGAACGGCAACCCCAACCTCGAGGTGGCCTATGTGGAGTGCCGCGTGGGAGACCGCACCGAGTATCTGATGCTCGTCCCTGTCGACGGCCTCTGGAAGGTCGATATTACGGTGAAGTGGGCCGGTGAGTGGTTCGACGGGATGTAATCCAATATTGTGTCCATATCTGAAAATACAATGCTGATGAAACGAATGAAATGTTTGCTGTATGTCTGCCTCGCGGCTTTGGTCGGATGCGGTACGAAGTACAGCGTGGGCGATTATTACGAAGTGGAGGGCGTGCGCGGCGTCGTGTTCAGTGTCACGGATGGCGGCCGCCACGGTAAGATTCTGTCGCTGGACGAGACGTCGCTTCCCTGGCAGAAGGGGCGCGGCATCAATGTGGTCGGCGCCGCCGACCAGGCGGACGGCGCCGCCAACCTGGAAGTCATCAAAAGCCAGCCCGACTGGCAGGAGCGTTTCCCGGCCTTCGCCTGGTGCGTCGAGCAGGGCGAGGGGTGGTACCTTCCGGCGGTGAACGAGATGGCCGAGATTAATGCCAGCCACGAGGCGGTCAACGCTGCGCTGGTTGCCGCCCAGGCCACGCCGCTCGAGACGCAGGGGGTGACCTTCCTCTACTGGTCGTCGACCGAGACGGGCAAGTATGGGGCCAGCGGCGGCTGGCTCTACTCCAAGGGGTTCGAGCTCAGCGAGGAAATCAAGAACTATTCGCAGCACGTCCGTGCCGTGCGGGCCTTTTAGCCCGATGCGCCGGAGCGCGTTCCGGCTGCGGCCGGTGGCGTTCTGAAGAGACAGGCCCGGAACTCGACGAGTTCCGGGCCTGTCGTTTGTCGTGGTTGTCGTTTGTCCGACCAGGCGGGGCGGGGAGACGGCTGACGTCGAATATGGCTGCCGTCCGGCTGCGCTATTCGGCCACTTCGCCCTTGGCACGCTTGCGCGTGTTGATGCTCAGGTAGCGCTGCAGCGTCTGCTGGAGGCGCGTGGGGTCGATGTCGCGGCGGATGTTGCCCGCCTGGGCGATGGAGATGGAGCCCGTCTCCTCCGAGACGACGATGATGATGGCGTCCGATATCTCGCTCATGCCGATGGCGGCCCGGTGGCGCGTGCCGTAGGATTTGGGCACGGCGCTCTGCGTGACGGGCAGGATGCACTTCGCCGCCACGATGCGGTCGCCCTCGATGAGCACGGCGCCGTCGTGCAGCGGGGCGTTCTTGAAGAAGATGTTCTTGAGCAGCGGGGTGGAGACCTTGGCGTCGAGCGCGATGCCGCCCTCGGCGATGAGCCTCAGGTCGCTCTGCTGCCCGATGACAATCAGCGCCCCGGTCTTCGTGTCGGCCATCTCGCGGCAGGCCGTCACGATGGGGGCGATGTTGGTCTGGGCCGGGTCGTCGCCCGACGAGAAGATGCGCGTGATGAAGTTGAAGTGCTTCTGCCGCATGCCGATGACCTGCAGGAAACGGCGCAGCTCGGGCTGGAAGACGATAATCAGGGCGATGGCGCCGACGCTGATTAACTGACCGAGGATGGTCGACAGCAGCTCCATGTTGAGCGTCCTGACCACGACCCAGAGCAGGTAGATGGCGATGATGCCCGAGAGGATATAGGGGGCGTTGGTCCCCTTCGTCATCCGGTATATCCAGTACATGATGGCGGCGACGAGGAGGATGTCGATGAAGTCGATGAATGTGAATGGTACGAAACCCATATCGGTATGGTGCGGTTATTACGGAGCAAATGTAGAAAAAATTCGGCGACTTTCCATCGCTGCCGCCGATTTGTTGCGGCCGGCAGGGCCTTAGCGGCTCCACGAAAAAGGGATGCTTCGCACGGTGCGAGGCATCCCTTCGGGTTACGGGCCGGATTGTCCGGAGCGCTACTTCTTCTCGGCGGCCTTCTTGTCGGCGGCGTAGAGCTCGTTCACCTTGGCCAGCACGGCCGGGGTGATGTTGAGCGTCGTGTCGGCGTCGAGCAGAGCCGAAGCGTTGACGATGAGCTTGTAGCGGCCGTCGGCATTGATGGCGCGGATGGCACGCTGGATGAGGTCCTGGGCGCGGTTGTTGAAGACGAAGTTCTCCTCGTCGAGCGTCTGGGCCTCCTTCTGGGCCGAGCTCTGGTAGGCGGCTACGCGCTTCTCGATGCTCTGCTGCTGGGCCTGGGCGTCGTTGGTGGTGATGAGACCCTTCTGGTACTTCTCCTGCAGCTGGGCAGCCTCGTACTGGAGGTTCTGCTCCTTCTGCGCCCAGCTCTTCTGGGCCTTTTCGGTCTTGGCCTGCAGTGCGGCGCCTTCGGTCAGGAAGAGGTCGCTCTGTGCGAGCACAGCCTCTACCTGTACGTATGCGATGTCACTGCTGCCGGTCGCCGTGGTCGTTGCGGTCGTTGCTTCGGCCGTTTCGGCGGTTCCTTTCGAATCGCAGGCCGTCAGCGAGAGGACCGCGATGCACGCCGTGAGCAAAATGTTTTTCATATCGATGTCTGATTTTTTGAGTTTTATTCGCATTTGTTCCGACAAAGGTAAAAAAAAATCTTTATTTTTGCCCGTTGTCCCCTAATTTTTGAGAACATGTACGAATATATCGACGGACGGGTGGCGGAACTCGCTCCTACATACGCCGTTATCGACGTGGGAGGGGTGGGCTACTACCTCAATATTTCACTCCAGACCTATACCGAAATCGAGCATGCGGAGTGTGCACGGCTCTACGTGCACCACATCGTGCGCGAGGATGCGCAGCTGCTCTACGGATTCGCCTCGAAGGTCGAGCGCGAGCTGTTCCGCCTGCTGCTCGGAGTCTCGGGCGTCGGGGGCAATACGGCGCGGATGATTCTCTCGACCTATTCGCCGAGGGAGTTGCAGGGGATCATCGCTACCGAAAACGCCGTCCTTCTCAAAAATGTCAAGGGATTGGGGCTGAAAACGGCGCAGAAGATCATCGTCGAGTTGAGCGGCAAGATGGCCGGCCTGGGACTGACGGGGGATACTGTTACAGCCCCTGTCGCCGGCGGGGATTACGAGGAGGCGCTTGCGGCGCTGGTCATGCTCGGGTTCGGGAAAGCGGCGGCGGATAAAGTCGTAAAAATCGTTGCTCGGGAAAATCCCGGAGCTTCGGTGGAGGATCTGGTCCGTATGTCCCTTAAACGATTGTAGCATATAATCGTACATTTCTATTTCGCAGGTTACTCATATCTTTCGATGTATCTTTTTTTGACGGTTGCAGCATCGAAT